>WBZV01000775.1_pt1 | contig 16894 bp, 17 predicted proteins | sample 5204221 | NCBI WGS metagenome assembly WBZV01 (sample SAMN12344360, study PRJNA552823) | activated sludge metagenome | biome: Activated sludge suspended growth; feature: Nitrification reactor; material: Wastewater; isolation source: activated sludge from nitrification reactor of wastewater...
GGCGCAGTCGGAGTGCAGCCAGACCCGGCGGCATGGGCTCAGCAGGAGGACTACTCGCACAACTCCCGGCAGTTCGCCGACGTCGTGTTGTCCGAGGAGCCGTGGGTCGACCCCGCCGGGCTGGCCGAGGTCACCCGGGAATGGCAGGACTACATCGACCACATCCGCGCCTACGGCTACAACGGTGTGATCGTCAGCGGCTTCCTCGAATACGTGAACTTCGACAAGGTGGGTGACGGGTATCAGATCTACCCCGAGGACAGCCCCTACCGCGCGCGCCACGAGGCGATGGTCGAGCAGTTCGGGGCGATGTGGAAGTACGCCGACGAGATGGGCATGCAGGTCGTATTCAAGACCGACATGCTGGCCAACACCGGCCCGCTCAACGACTACGTTGAGCGCGAACTCGGCGGCTTCGACGTCGATGATCCGCGGCTCTGGGAGCTCTATCAGGCGGGCCTCGAGGAGTTCTTCGAGAACATGCCGTTCGTCGACGGCCTGATGATCCGGATCGGAGAGGCGGGCACCGTCTACAACAGCCCGGGCTGGGATTACTTCTCGACGCTCGCGGTGACCACCGTCGACTCCGTGCGCACCATGCTGACCAAATTCACAGACACCGCGGGCGAATACGGCAAGACCATCTACTTCCGCACCTGGTCGGTGGGCGTGGGCGAAGTGGGCGACATGCACACCAACCCGGCGTCCTACGACACCGTGCTCGATGGGATCCCGGCCGACAACCTCGTGGTCGTCACCAAGTTCACCCAGGGGGACTTCTACTCCTGGCTGCCGCTGAACCCCACCCTCGAGCAGGGCGAGCACCCGCGGATCGTCGAGTTCCAGTCCCGTCGCGAGTTCGAGGCGTTCAGCTCCTTCCCGAACTACTTGTCGGCCGACCATCAGCAAGCGCTGCAGGACTTCGAGAAGAAGAACCCGAACATCGTCGGTGTCTGGGTGTGGACCCAGGACGGTGGGCCCTGGCGGGCAGGACCGATGTCGCTGTACCTGAAGACCGGCTTCTGGCAGCTTTACGACCTCGACGTCTATGCCACCGGGCAGTTGGCGTGGGACAGCAACGCCGACCTTGCCGACGTCAATCAGCGCTGGATCGCGCAGAACTTCACTGACGACCCTGCCACCGCCCAGACGATCCAGGAGATCTTCGCGCAGTCACGGCAGGTGGCCAAGGAGGGCCTCTACATCCCGCCGTACGCCGATAAGCGGGTGCTCGCCCTCGGTCTTGAGCCGCCGCCCATGATGTGGATCTTCGAGTGGGACATCGTCAGCGGAGACACCGCGGCGCTCAGCGTGATCCACAACGCGTCCCGCGACCGGATCGACGAGGCCATCACGGGCGCGCAGAACGCGCAGGCGGCCGCCGAGGAGATGTTGGCCAAGGCGAAGAGCACGGATCCCCAGGCGTGGAAGGATCCCGCGCTGCGCGACCGCCTCATCCACTCGTTGGAGTACGAGGCCGACCTCTTCGCGACGCTGGCCGCCTACCGTGCTGCGTTCCTCTCGTACTACGACTGGGTCGACACCGGCGATCCGGCCGCGTGGGACGCCTGGGAGGTGAACAAGGCCGCCTACGAGACGGCGGTGGCCGCGCACGTCGAGACCTACGGCCAGGATCTGGACACGCCCGCCTACTCGTTCTTCGCCGCAGAGGCCGGCTTCGCGCACGCCGAGCGGACCAGGTCGTCGCAGGTGGTGACCGCCGTGGTCATCGTCGGCATCCTCGGTCTGTTGGCGTTCGGGCTCCTCGGCAAGGGCCGCGGCGGGGCGCTCGGTCTCGCGGCGCGGGGGCTGTGGATCGGGGCCACCCGGCCGTGGCGGCTGGTCGGTGAGCCGGATCGGCCGCGGGGTGCCCGTCTGCTGGTCTGGCTCATGCCGGCGGTGCTCCTCATCCTGAGCCGAGGGTCGTTCTCGGGCTGGCTGTCGTGGACCTATCTGCTGGCGACCGTGGGGTCCATCGCGCTGTTCGTGCTCACTGCACGGGTGCTGATCAGGGGGCACAACCCGTTCGCTCTGTACGCCGGGGCAGGCGCCGCGCTGTTGTGGAAGACGTTGCTACTCAGCCTCGTTGTCCTCCTGCGGGGGCCGCTGTCCTACTGGTACCGGTTCTGGACCGACGAGCAGTTCCGCAACATCTACGTGCCAGTGAGCTTCGCGCTCTTCCTGTGGCTGTTCTGGGTGACCTATGTGGTGATGCGCACGGCGTACGGCTGCGGCCGGCTGCGGGCGACAGGGCGAGTGCTGGTGGCCGTGGCAGTCCCGATGTTGGCACTCGGAGGCCTGATGTTCTGGTCCGGGCTTGAGAGTGCGCTGACGGCGTTCAACAATCAGATGGCGCTGCTTCCACTGGGGCTGTCGAAGATCCTGGGGATCACCGTGCACCTGGGTATCCCCACGGAGATCCCGCTGTATCTCATGGTCTTCGCCGCCGTGCTTGGCGGCATCGGGCTGTTGCTCGGGGCTGCGCGGCGGACGCAGATCTCAGCGCGATTGTGACCTTGTTGCGACCGCTGCATCGCGAATGTTGCGCTGTTGCTGGTTCTCAGCCCGAAATCCAGCAACGGCGCAACACTCGTCGATTCGGGGCAGCAACAACGTCACACTCGCCGTCTCAGGCGCGCCGCCGGGCCCACACGAATGCCGCGACCAGGCCCGCCGTCACGACCAGGCTCGCTGCCCCCGGGAGCACCATCGCGGCTCGGGGTCCGAAGTCATCCGCGAGCATCCCGATCAGCGGCGCGCCCGCGGGGGTGGTACCGAAGAACACCGCCATGTACAGCGCCATGACCCGGCTCCGGTGCTCGGCATCCGTGTGCGTCTGCAGGTAGGAGTTGGCGCCGGTCATCATCGTCAGCGCCGCAGCCCCGCAGGCCACAAGTGCCGCGGCGAACGTCGGAACAGTGGGCATCAGTCCAGCAAGGATCACTGCGCCACCGGCCGCGACGGCCGCCACCGCGACCAACTTCAGATCCGTGCGCCCGCGGCGGGCCTGGATGAGGGCGGCGGCCAATGAGCCAACTGCCATCAGCGACGCCAGGATCCCGTAACTTCGGGCATCCGCGGCGAATTCGTTGGAGACCATGAGCGCGATCGTGATCGGGAAGTTGAACACCAGCATCGCGACCGCGCCAGCGGTGGCGATGACGAACCACAGGTCCGGGCGCGCCCGCACATACCGCAGTCCGTCGCGCAGACCGCCGGCCCGGCGGCTGCCCTCCCGGTGGGTCAGGTGGATGCGTGTCAGCGCCAGGTACATCACTGCGAAGGTCGCGGCGTTGACCAGGAACACCCACCCCGGTCCCCAGGCCGCGATCATCAACCCCGCGATGGCAGGGCCCACCAGCCGGGCGGCGTTGAAGTTGGCGCTGTTCAGCGCGACGGCGTTGACCACCTGATCCGAGGGCACCAGGTCGGAGACGATCGACTGCCGGGCCGGACCGTCGAGTGCCGTCACGACACCGAGGATCGCCGCGAACACCAGCACGAGTGCGCCGGTGGCATGTCCGGACAGCGTCAGCAGCCCCAGGGCCAAGGCCTGTAGGCCCATGCCGATCTGGGTCAGCTGGAGCAAACGCCGCCGGTCGTAGCGATCGGCGAGCACCCCGGCCCACGGGGCCAGGAAGAGCATGGGGGCGAACTGGGCGGCCACGACGAAACCGAGCATCCGCGCGTCGCCGGTGATCTCCAGAACCAGCCACGACTGCGCGATGCGGTGCATCCAGGTCCCCGCGTTCGAGGCCAGCGCCCCGGTGGCGTACCTGCGGTAGTTGGGAACCCGCAGAGCGGAGAAGGTCTTGGCTAGCCCAGAGCGAGCCGGTTCAGCACCGGTATCGCGGCCTCCAGCGTCGCCCGTTCCTGCGGCGACAGGTCCTGAAGCCGCTGCGACAGCCAGTTGTCCCGGCGTTCCCGGTCCCGGATCACCAGTTCCTCGGCCACCCCGGTCGCCGCGTACAGCACCTGGCGTCCGTCGGAGGGGTGCTTGGTCCTGCTCACCATGCCCGCGTTCTGCAGGCTGTTCAGGATGCGCGTCATCGACGGCGGCTGCACCCGCTCGGCGGCGGCCAAGTCGCCCGGGCACAGCGGCCCCTCGCGCACCAGGGTGGCGAGAACCGCCAGTTGACTGGGCGTCAGCGTGTCGCTGGCCCGCTCGGTCCGCAGCCTGCGTGCCAGGCGCATGACCGCGATCCGCAGATCCGAAGCGTTGCTGGGCACAGTTCTCCTCCGGTGCGGCGACATCATTAGCAATACTCATTACCTTTGCTAACGATACGAGGCCCGCCAGTATTCCGCAAACCGTCTCGGACGTGACCATCCGTTACTCCGAACGGGTTAATCCGCGCTGCCAATAGCGACCCGAATGGTCCAACGCCGATGCCTTCTGTGGAGGCATCAGATGGTTTCGACAGGACGTTGGGCAGCAGCAACAGCCGCAATGGCGCTGTTGACCGTTCCGGCGTCCCCCGCCTGGAGCGACGATGGCGCGGCCGCGGTCGTGGAGGATCTCGGAGTGCGCGAGGCCGGTCGCGTGGTCTCCGTGGTCGATACCGCCGAAGGTCCCGTCATCGAGGTCGCCGCGGTCGTCGGCCGTGCCGACGCCCTCGATGAGGTGTCCGGCCGGCTCGCCGACCCGGATGTGCGCAGCGTAGAGCTCGACTCGCGCGTCCACAGCACTGTCGTGACCGAGCCCTACATGTCCGAGCAGTGGGGAATCGACGCGGTCAAGGCCTCAGCCTCCTGGTCGGTCACCAAGGGTGCGGGAGTCACCGTCGCGGTGGTCGACACCGGTGTGGATGCCCGCCATGAGGATCTCGCTGGGCAGGTCCTCACCGGTGTGGACCTCTCGGGCCGGACCCCGGTGGTTGGCGGTGGGATCGACCCCAATGGACATGGCACGCACGTGGCAGGGATCATCGCCGCGGCCGACAACGGTGTGGGTGGAGTGGGCGTCGCGCCCGAGGCCAAGATCCTGCCCGTGCGTGTGCTCGACAAGGACGGCGCCGGCTACGCCAGTGACGTGGCGGAGGGGATCATCTACGCGGTCGATCACGGCGCGCTGGTGATCAACCTGAGTCTGGGTGGCCCCATACCGAGTTCTGCGCAGGAGGCGGCGATCGAATACGCGGTCCAGAAGGGCGTGACGGTCCTGGCTGCGGCAGGCAACAGCGGACCCGGGGCGGCCCCCGAATACCCAGCGGCGCTGCCTGGGGTCATCGCTGTGGCCGCCACGACGCCGGAGGACCAGGCTGCGTCCTTCTCGACACGCGGCGCCTACGTCGACATCGCCGCCCCGGGGACGATGATCCTGTCGTCCTTGCCCGGCGACGACTACGCCTATGAGTCGGGAACGTCGATGGCGACACCGTTCGCTGCGGGGGTGGCGGCACTGGTGCGGGCCGTTGATCTCTCCCGCCAGGTCGACATGCTGGGCCTGCTGACCGGCACCGCGCAGGACATCGACGCTGCAGGTGTGGACACCGCGACGGGCGCTGGGCTGGTGTGCGCATCATGCGCGGTGGCCGCTCACAGTGGCGCGGTCATCCCCGACGAGCCGGGTGAAGCCCCCGCCCCGAGCGCCTCGGCGGCGGTGTCGTGGGGCCATGTGCACGTTCGTCTGCACCGTGGCGAACGCCTCGTCCTGCGGGCCCCGAAGTCGTTCTCGAAGTGCGCGTGGTCGGTGCGCCGCCCGGCCGGGTCGTGGCATGAACTGGCGAAGACCTCGTGCAAGGTGGCGGTCGGCAAGGCGAAGGTGAGCATGAACGGGATGCGCTACCGGGTCGATGCGCAGGCGCAGGGCGATCCCGTCTACATGGTCGCGAAGCTGAAGGTGCGTGATCACTGACCCGTCACGCTGCGTGTGTCCATGCCTCCCACATGCCCCGCCACGGCCAGTGATCGGTCAGAATGCATGAGTGGGGTTGGTTGGAGAAGGACTCGCGGTCGCGACCGCGCCTGGTCCAGTGGACATGACGGCGCTGGCGCGTAAGGCGGTGCGGCAGGCACTCATGCACCTGGGGTCCACGCCCAACCTCGTCTTCGTGTTCGTCGCTGCCAGCGATGCTGAGGACGCGGAGCAAGCCCTCTTGACCGCACATGCCCAACTCCCCTCGGCCACCGTGCTGGGGACGTCGGCCTCAGGGGTCATCGCCTCGGGCCGCGGCACGGACGAGGGAACCGCGGTGGCCGTGTGGGCGGCCCGGATCCCGGGTCTACGTGCGCGGTCCTTCCACCTCGAAGTGATGGCCGATCCGGAGGGCCACCAGATCGTGGGGCTGCCTGGAAGGCGCCGCGATGACGTCATCGCGCTGCTGTTCACGGATCCCTGGTCGTTCCCCGCCACGGACTTCGCGGCCCATGCCCGCGTCCTGCTCAACAGTCTTCCCGTCGTCGGTGCGGTCGCGTCCGGGCCCGCCCCGGCGCGCGCGACGAGGTTCCTGCTCGACGGCCGGATCCACAACCGTGGCGCGATCGGGGTGATGCTCGGCGGCCATGTGGAGGTGACCACACTGACCAGCCCGGCCTGCCGGCCTGTGGGTCCGGTGCTGACGGTGACGGACGCGGAGGGCTTCCTGCTCAAGTCGTTGGCCGGCAGCCCGGCCGCGCTGCGTGCACAGGAGATCGTGGCTGCTCTCGACGAGCCCGATCGTGCGCTTGCTCTCGGAGGCATGCAACTCGGAGTGGCGGTGGACTCGGAGGATCCACGGATGGGGGATTTCGTGATCCACGAGTTCCAAGCCGCGGAGGGCGAACGAGGGGCGCTGCAGATGGTGGCACCGGTCCCGGTCGGTGCGACTGTGCAGTTCCACGTCCGCGATGAAGTGGCCGCTGATGAGGATCTCAACGTCACCCTCGAAGGTGTCGCGGCACGGATGGGCTCCAGGTTGGAGGGGGCGCTGATGTTCTCGTCCACAACCCGCGGCCGGTTCATGTTCGGCAACCGTGATCACGATGCTGCGGTGGCGCACGGGCGCCTCGCCGTGCCGGTGACGGGGTTCTTCGCGGAGGCGGAGATGGCGCCACTCGGGGGCGACATCTGCCTGAACTACCAGACTGCGACCGTTGTGGCCATCGGTGCAGGTCCACGTGCCGTCGTCGGGCATCACGTCGCCGTGCGACCACAGCAGATCGCGGGAGTCGACCCGATGACCCGCGAGGTGCACAAGATGCTGGCCGAGCTGGCACATCCGCCCGATGAGGGTGAACTGTGATCGATGCCGGCGCGCTCGCCGAGGCTGAGGCCCGCCTGGAGCCGGTTGTGTTCCGCACGCCCGCGGTACCCGCGCGGTGGCTCAGCGAACTCGTCGGAGGCCCGGTCTATCTCAAGTGCGAGAACCTGCAGCGCACCGGATCGTTCAAGGTGCGCGGCGCGTACAACCGCATCGCGGGCCTTTCGTCCGCGCAGCGGGCCAATGGGGTGGTTGCGGCAAGCGCCGGCAATCACGCTCAAGGTGTCGCGCTCGCAGCCTCACTACTTGAGGTGGATGCCACGGTCTTCATGCCGGAAGGCGCGACCTTGCCGAAGATCGAGGCGACCCTGGCGTACGGCGCCGACGTGCGCTTCAGCGGGACGACTGTGGACGACGCGCTGCAGGCGGCGACGGAGTTCTCGCAAGCCACCGGCGCGGAGTTGATCCATCCGTTCGACCACCCCGATGTCATCGCCGGACAGGCGACCGTCGGTCTGGAGATCGCAGAACAACACCCGGAGGCACGCACCGTCGTCGTGTGCACGGGCGGCGGAGGCCTGCTCGCCGGAGTTCATCTCGGCCTTTCCAGTGCGGTCCCGGACGCGCGCGTGGTCGGTGTCCAAGCGGCGCAGGCCGCCTCCTACCCGCCATCCCTGAAAGCCGGGCGCCCCGTGCCCTTGCTGGAGATGAACACGATGGCCGACGGGATCGCCGTGGCCAAGCCCGGCTCCCTGCCGTTCTCGATCATCCAGCAGGCGGGGATCGAGATCGTGACGGTCGACGACGAGCAGATCGCGCGTGCGGTCCTCACCTGTCTGGAGCGCAGCAAACTGGTGGTCGAGCCGTCAGGCGCCGCAGGCATCGCCGCCGTACTGGCCGATCCGGGAGCCTTCGAACCGCCGGTCGTGATCACCCTGTCGGGGGGCAACGTCGACCCGCTGCTGTTGCTGCGCATCATTCAGCGTGGGCTCGTCGCGGCCGGGCGATATGTGGTGATCTCGGCGCGGATCCCGGACACCCCCGGTGCCCTTGAGCGACTCCTCGCCCGGATCGCTGAGATGAAGGCCAACGTGGTCACCGTTTCGCACAACCGGGTCGACCCGCGCTTGCACGTGGACGAGTGTGCGGTGGTCGTGGAGGTCGAGGTCAGGGGCGCCGACCATACCGGCGAACTGGTCGCTGCGCTCCAGGCCGACGGCCTGGCTGTGACGGTCGGGTGATCTAGACCTCGATGCTGCGGGCCAGGTCGAGGCAGGCTTGTTCGCACTCCCGGCAGGCCTCGGCACAGATCTGACAGTGGGCGTGGCGGGTCGCGTGGCGCTCACACATCACCGCGCAGATCCGGCAGGCGAGCATGCATGTGGTCGCCATGGCCCTGATCAGCCGTGCGTCGGCGGTCGTCCGTCGGGACAGGAGGCGCTCGGTGGCGGCGCAGAGATCGGCGCAGACGAGGTTGGTGGAGATGCAGTCGGCCAGCATCGCCACGTCGTCCTCGCTGAGGCAGGCGTCGGCGCACGCGGTGCATGCCTGGGCGCAGGAGGCACTGGCCTCGATACATGCGATGAGAGCGGTGCGGTCCGGGATCGGCTGATGGGGGAAGGTGTCGAGCAACTGCGCGGAGTGAGTCATGGCGTGCGCTACCCCTTGGCTGGGCAACTAGACATACCTATACGGGTAGGGGGTATGCTGAAGTGTGCGCAAAGTACTTCTTGTTCTGATCAGTCTCGTGGCGTTCACGGTCGCAGGGTGTTCCTCTGGCACGGCCACCTCCGTAGGCCCCACCGAGTTCGAGCAGTTGACCCAGGAGCCGGGGGTCGTCGTCCTCGACGTCCGCACCCCGGCCGAGTACGCCTCCGGTCACCTGCCGAACGCCGTCAACCTTGACGTCGAGTCGCCCACGTTCGCGACGGGTCTGTCGCAACTGGACCCGGAGGCGACCTACGCGGTGTACTGCCGCAGCGGCAACCGTTCGAAGGTCGCTCTTGACCAGATGAAGGAAGCCGGGATCGAGAACGCCCAGGACCTCGACGGCGGCATCGTCGGCTGGCAGGCTGAGGGACTTCCCGTCGTCCAGTAGGCCGACGCCTCAGTCGTGCACCTCGACGACCTTGACCGCCATCGTGCGTCCGTTGGGCAACTCGTAGGACACCTCTGCGCCGGCGTGTTGGCCGAGCAGGGCCCGGCCCAGCGGTGAGTCGGGCGAGCAGATCTCAAGGTCGGTGTGGGCCTTCTCCTCGCGCGAGGCGACCAGCATGGTCTCCTGATCACCGCCCGGGAACTCGAGGGTGACGGTCGACCCGTGGCTGACCGCTCCCTCTGCCGTGTCCTCCGGCCGGCCCACCTGGGCATGTTCGAGCAGGTACTTGAGTTCGCGGATCCGTGCCTCGTTGCGGCCCTGGTCCTCCTTGGCGGCGTGGTATCCGCCGTTCTCCTTGAGGTCGCCCTCTTCCCTGGCCAGTTCGATGGCCTTGCTGATCTTGGGCCGGGTCACCTCGGTGCGCTCGGTGAGTTCCTCGGTCAGCCGGTCATAGGCGTTCTGCGTCAGCCAGTGGACCTTCTGCTCGCTCACGGTGTCTCCTCATCGATGGATCGGCCCACCGGTCTCATGGGAGGACCGGAGGGCCGTTTGCACCAATTGTGCCCGTAAGACGCCGGACTACGCACGCGGATTCCGGCAAGGCCCTTCTCCCGCTGAGCCATCCCGTCGCGTCGTCGATGGGTGAGAGCCCTGGGCGGGAGGGCCAGCGGTCTTGAGTCCGCGGACGTTAGAGGTCCGTCTGTTGGTTAGAGGTTGTGCACTCCGGTTAGTGGTTCGCGCAGGATTTTGGCTAACGGATGGGCGTGGGACTAACGGATGGGCGTGGGACTAACCGATGAGCGGGCTGACGGTGCCGTGAACATCCCGGCCATGCGTATCGTGGTCGGGTGGACAACGGCCTGCGCTTGATGCACGTGCACGCTCACCCCGACGACGAGGCGAGCAAGGGGGCGGCGAGCACCGCCAAGTACGTGGCCGAGGGGGTGCGCGTCAAAGTTGTCACGTGCACCGGCGGGGAACGTGGCGATGTGCTCAACCCCACCCTGACCGTGGACCCCGAGCGCATGGCGGAGCTTCGTCGGGAGGAGATGGCCAGCGCTGTGGCCATCCTCGGCGTCGAACATGCGTGGCTGGGGTTCGAGGACTCGGGATTCCCGGAGGGTGACCCGCCGCCGCCACTGCCCCCGGGCTGCTTTGCGGCCATCGACCTCGAGGAGGCGACTGCCCCGCTGGTCGAGCAGATCATCGAGTTCCGTCCGCACGTCGTGACCACCTACGACGAGAACGGCGGATACCCGCACCCGGATCACATCCGGTGTCACGAGGTCACGATGGCCGCAGTCGCCGCGGCCGCTCCGCTGTGGCAGGTGAGCAAGGTCTACTACCACCAGACCTTCCACAAGCAGAAGGTCCTGGCTCTGCATGAGGCAGCGATCGCCCGTGGGTTCGACTCGCCCTACGCCCAGTGGATCGACGACATCCTCAAACGCCCGGATGACGGACAGCGGGTGACCACCCGGGTGCAGTGCGCGGACTACTTCGACGTGCGGGATGCGGCGCTCAAAGCCCACGCGACGCAGATCGACCCCTCGGGGCACTGGTTCGCGCTGCCTGCCGAGGTCGCCCGCGAGGTGTGGCCCACCGAGGACTTCGAACTCGCGGTGAGTGTCCTGCCCTACGACGGACCCGAGGACGACCTGTTCGCCGGCCTTCGGTGAGCGACCGCGGGTCGCGTCAAGTGATGGACTCGCGCGGCGAGGCTGCAGCGTTGCAGCACTCGGTGGAGCCGGCGACCACCGCCGGATTCGGTGTGGCGACATCCGGCGTAGACTCGGACCCATGATTCCGCTCGCGGAGGGCGAACTGCCCGACCCGAACACGGTCGGCCCCGGGATGGCGGCGCTGGTCGTCTTCATCTTCTTGTTGGTGGCTGGCTTCTTCCTCATGCGCTCGATGCGTAAGCAGTTGAAGCGAGTGGACTTCCCGGAAGATGAACCCAAGGACACGACCGAGAAGCCCGCTTCGACCTGATGACCCGTTTCATCCTGCAACCCCGATGGATCCCCTGGCACCTGTTGTGCCTGGTGGTCACATTGGTGTTCGTGCGGATGGCGAGCTGGCAGTGGGACGTCGCCCACCGGCAGCAGGACCTCGACTGGCAGAACGCGGCCTATTCCGTGCAGTGGCTGGTCTTCATCGGTTTCGTGTGGTGGTTCTGGTACAAGGTCATGGCTGATCAGCGGGCTGTCGAGGCGCAGCGTGCCGACGAGGAAGAGATGGTGGACTGATGTCCGGTGCACTGACGCGCTACCGCGTCATGGCGTGGGTGGTCGGCGTTCTGCTGCTGCTGCTCGTCTTCGTCCACATCCCGCTGCGGATCATCTGGGACATCCACACCCCGGTGGCGGTGCTGCACGGCTGGATGTTCATGATCTACCTCATCACCGTGTTGGACCTCGCCCTGCGCTGCAAATGGAACGTGTGGCCCCGCACGCTGCTGGTGATGCTGGCAGGCACGATCCCGTTCTTCTCCTTCTACGCCGAGCACAAGGCCACTGGCTGGGCCAAGGAGTACATGGCGGCGCACCCGGACTCACCTGCGGTGTCCAGCGACGAATCGGCGCCGGTGGACAACTAGCATCAGGGCATGATCTCCGGTATCGCACGCCTGCCGAGCAGGCGCCGGACGATCGGCATCATGGTCCGGCAGGACCTGAAGTTCCTGTACCGGCGCTACCGCCTCGGTTTCATCTGGACCCTCGGTGAGCCGTTCTTGCTCGCGGTCCTGATGTGGGCGGTGTTCTCCTTCATCTTCGCCGGGGGCCGCGGCATCGGGCTGCAGCCGTTCATCGTCTTCCTGATCACCGGTATCTACCCCTTCACCTGGCTGTCGCAGACCATCCGGCGCAGCCCCCGGTCCTTCCGCAGGTTCGGGGACGTCCTGCAGAACAGTCCGTTGCCGCCGGCCACGTGGCCACTGCGGATCGTCCTGGTGGGCATGTTCGAGTTCGTCCTGTCCATCCCGATCATCCTCGCCTTCATCGTGCTTGGCGGGGCGAGCCTGACCTGGGGGACGGTCCTGTTCCCCGTGGCCATGGTCCTGCAGTTCCTGCTCTGTCTGGGTTTCGCGCTGTTCGAAGCGGGTCTGGCGTTGCGCTGGCCGGACATCGAGGTGTTCTCATCGATCCTCACGCGCGCCTTCTTCTGGGGCAGTCCGATCCTGTGGTCGCAGAAGAATTTCCCGGAGTGGATGAAGCCGTGGCTCTACATCAACCCGTTCCACGGCGTGCTCGACTTCTACCGCGCATCGGTGTGGCCGGAGGTGCTGCAGCCGTGGCCGAACTACGCGCTGTCGTTCGGCGTGATCCTGGTGATCCTGGCGATGGGGCTGTGGATGGTCCACGGATCCGGCCTCGACCTTCGGCGGAGGGTATGACGTGCTGGCCGGGCTGACCGATGCCGGGATGCAGGGCATCCGTCTCACGAAGAAGAAGCAGGTGATCAAGGGCGTGCCGCGGGTGACGTCCACCCATGTGCGCGAGGCCTACTGGGTGTTCCAGGGGCTCAGTGCGCAGGTGGATGCCGGGGACGCTCTGATCCTGGTCAGCCGCGATCCGGTGCGACCGAGTGCCGTGCTGCGGGTCCTGGCTGGAATGCTGCCCGTGGACACCGGTGCGGTGCAGTTGCCCGAGCGGGCGATGCTGTTGAGCAGCCCGCAGGTCAAGTGGGTGCGCGAACTCTCGGTCGAACAGACCATCCGCCTGCTGTCGGGCATCTATGGCTTCTCCGACGCCGAGGTCGAGGACCTCGTGGAACCGGTCGCGCGGACCGCCGAGGTCCAGGGGCTGTTGCACCGGCCGCTCGAGGAGTTCGGCAAACCGGTCCGTGACCAGATCGCTTTCGCCATCGCGTTGCACGCGCCGGTGCCCGTGGTCCTTTTCGATCACACAGCCACGATGGGCGGCGGCGACTTCCGCGCCTCATGCCTGGATCGACTCGTCGAGTTGCGGGACGCCGGCAAGGCCCTCGTGATCGCCACCGATAAACCCAAGGTCGCTCTACAGGTGGGGACCGGGGCGGTGATCGTGCGGGGCAAGCGTGCCGACCCCGTGTCGGTGGTGGACGCCGCTGAGTTCCTGTTGCGGGACAAAGGGAAGGGCCACAAGAAGCGCCGCAGCCGCGACGAGGACGATGAGGATGAGGGCGGCCTGGAGTTCTAGGTGACATCTGTGTCACAAGCCGCTCCCGGGGCACCTTCCGCGGGGTACCCTGCGGGGAAGGAGGTGGCCATGGGCCTGCGCGATGTGGCGTACTCGCTCTACGAGCGGCGACTGCTCGCGGGCCTCGATTCTGACCGCATCCCCCGCCACGTAGGGGTGATCCTGGACGGCAACCGGCGCTGGGCCTCACTGCAGGGGACGTCCGCCTCGACCGGGCACCGGGTGGGCGCGGAGAAGATCGCCGAGTTCCTCCGCTGGTGCGACGAGGTCGACGTCGAGGTGGTCACCTTGTGGCTGCTGTCCACCGACAACCTCACCCGACCCAAGGAGGAGCTCGGGCAGTTGCTCGGCATCATCACCGACACGGTCGAGGCGCTGGCAGCCACAGGCGCCTGGCGCATCCATCCGGTGGGCGCCCTCGACCTCCTGCCTGTCGAAACCGCCAACGTGCTCAAAGAGGCCGACGCGGCGACCCGCGACATCGACGGCATGACCGTCAACGTCGCCGTGGGATACGGCGGGCGACGTGAGGTGGTGGACGCTGTGCGCTCCCTGCTCGCCGAACATGCGGAACGGGGCACGTCGCTGGACGACCTCGCCTCGTTCATCGAGCCCGAACACATCGCCGAGCATCTGTACACCCGCGGTCAACCCGACCCGGATCTGGTCATCCGCACGTCGGGGGAGCAGCGCTTGTCGGGATTCCTTCTGTGGCAGAGCGCCCATTCGGAGTTCTACTTCTGTGAGGCCTACTGGCCGGACTTCCGCCGCGTGGACTTCCTGCGGGCCATGCGGGCGTTCGCCGACCGGCAGCGGCGGTTCGGGAACTGATCAGCCCGCATCGCTCGTTCACGCAAGCGTTCTGAACTGGTTGAGTGGCCGGTTTTCGCAACCAGTTCAGTGCGCGACACGCCGTGGGATGGTGGTTCCCACCGGACAAACCGCGTGTTATCGGTTGGGGGGGGTGCGCCGAGTCATCCCGCCAACCAGTTCGGTACGCGATGGGCAGCCAGCTACCGGGTCTGCGGCACCGGTTCCAACCGTTCAGGTAAACGTTGCGGGTCGTCGGCGTGGCGTTACCCGCTGCGGCGATCACCGCCCCTAGTGTCGGCGCATACCGGACCTGAGCCGGGTTCGGTGGAAACGGAGGCCGAGCGTGCCCTTTGACTACCCATTCCGTACCTACGTCATCGACACCAGCGTCCTGCTCTCGGACCCACACGCGATACTGCGGTTCGACGAACATGAAGTGGTGATCCCGGCGATTGTGATCACGGAATTGGAGGGCAAGCGCACGCACCCCGAGCTCGGCTACTTCGCGCGTACTGCGCTGCGACTGCTCGACGACCTGCGTGTGGAGGCCGGCCGCCTCGACGAACCGGTTCCCCTCGAAAGCGGCGGAACCTTGCGGGTGGAACTCAATCACGCCGATCCGTCGATCCTGCCCAGCGGTTTCCAGATCGGCGACAACGACACCCGGATCCTCGCCGTGGCACGCAATCTGGCGGCTGAGGGCCACCACGTCGTGGTCGTCTCCAAGGACCTCCCACTGCGGGTCAAGGCCTCGGCGGTGGGACTTGTCGCTGAGGAGTACCGAGCCGAGTTGGCGTCGGCCAGCGAGTGGAGCGGGATCGAAGAGGTCGACGTCAACCCCGGTTGGATCGATGACCTGTACCGGCTTGAACTCCTCGACCTCGACGAGGCGAGGGACCTGCCCTGCCACACCGGCTTGATCCTCCATGGGGACTCGGGATCGGCGCTGGGCCGGGTCACCGAGGGCAAGCAGGTGCGACTCGTGCGCGGCGACCGGGAGGCGTTCGGCCTGCATGGGCGCAGTGCCGAGCAGCGCATCGCGCTCGACCTGCTGCTCGATCCCAGCATCGGGATCGTGTCGCTCGGTGGGCGGGCCGGCACCGGGAAGAGCGCATTGGCCCTGTCCGCCGGCCTCGAAGCCGTCCTCGAGCGCCGCCAGCACCGCAAGGTGGTCGTGTTCCGGCCGCTCTACGCTGTCGGCGGCCAGGAGCTCGGCTATCTGCCCGGCACCGAGCACGAGAAGATGGGCCCGTGGGCGCAAGCCGTCCACGACACCCTTCAAGCGGTGACGACCCAGGAGGTTGTCGACGAGATCGTGGACCGGGACATGCTCGAGGTCCTGCCGCTCACGCACATCCGGGGTCGCTCCCTGCACGACGCCTTCGTCATCGTCGACGAGGCGCAGTCGTTGGAGCGCAATGTCCTGCTCACTGTCCTCAGCCGTATCGGCCGCGACTCCCGGGTCGTGCTCACCCACGACATCGCGCAGCGCGACAACCTTCGAGTGGGCAGGCACGACGGAGTGGTGGCGGTCGTCGAGCGATTGAAGGGGCACCCCCTGTTCGCGCACGTGACGCTCACCCGATCGGAGCGGTCCCCGATCGCCGCACTCGTGACGGACCTGCTCGAGGACTTCCCTGGCTGACGACCCCTGTGACCCGTCTCACGCTTGCCTGACCCGACGAGGGGGCATGTAACCACCAGAGTCCCTCTGGAGGTCACGCATGCCTGCACGTCCTGTCCGCGTCGGAATCGGCGTCCTTGCGGTCGCGGTGCCCGCGTCCCTGTTGCTGTTCGCGACGCAGAGCGCGCCCGCGGCAGAGTCCATGGGTGTGGCCGCGTCCGCCTCAGCGCAGGGCACGGCCTCCGCGCAGAAGACGACGACTGCAACACTTCCCGGCGCCAAGGTGTGGAGGGCCGCCGCGACCCACGCGGATCGCTACCAGCGGGCCACCCGCAGTGCGTCGCCGTACGAGTTCGGCACGGTGGCGTACAACAAGTGGTACGCGCGTGCCTACATGCAACAGAAGTACGGCTGGGGAGCCGACCAGTTCTCCGCGCTTGAACAGTTGTGGCAGCGGGAGTCGGGCTGGAGCCAGAACGCCCACAACTCGTCCTCGGGCGCCCACGGAATCCCGCAGGCCCTGCCCGGGTCCAAGATGGGTTCGTTCGGTGCGGACTGGGCCACGAACCCTGAGACCCAGATCAAGTGGGGGCTCTCGTACATCGATGCGGTCTATGGCAGCCCGGCCGGCGCCCTCGCCTCATCGCACTCGCGCGGCTGGTACTGAGCGCCCGTTAGATCCCTTTTGTCACTCCGATAGTGACCTATGTCACGCTCGCGCGGCTGCACATGATCACGGCCGGCAGGGAGGGTGGAAGGTGGAAACACCCCGTGTGGGTTCCGGACCGTGCCGTGTGGGAGCGGCGTAACGGCTCTGAGTTCCCACCAGGTCTGCGTCGCCGCGGCGCCTATCCGGCGGATCGAGCCGGGCCGCGACCAACGCACCACGGGTCCGTCGAGCGCCTCGATCCGGCGCATGAGTTTTGGGTTGGTATGTCCGTCCGTCGCCTCGCAATCGCTTTCACATCCGCCGCCCTTGTTGCCACGCCTTGCTTCT
>WBZV01000469.1_pt1 | contig 16860 bp, 11 predicted proteins | sample 5204221 | NCBI WGS metagenome assembly WBZV01 (sample SAMN12344360, study PRJNA552823) | activated sludge metagenome | biome: Activated sludge suspended growth; feature: Nitrification reactor; material: Wastewater; isolation source: activated sludge from nitrification reactor of wastewater...
TCACGGCCGAGCCCTTGAAGCCGTTGTTCACGTAGCCCCAGGTCTGCAGGTCGATGTACTCCACCTGCCGGCTGTGCAGCTTCTGGCACACGAAGTCCAGGAGGCCGTTCTGGTCGTAGATGTAGATCGCGAAGTCCGTGAAGCCCGGCTTGGCCACCAGGTTCATGATCGCCGTCTCGCTCGTCACACCCGAGCCGTCCAGGTCCTTGAGCAAGCTCGGGATCGCGATCAGGCCGACGCCCGAATTCAGACGGCCCTCACCCGCGCCCACCTGCCAGATGTAGCTCTTGTGCTCCACCAACAGGTTGTAGGCGATGGCCTGCTGCGTCTCCGTGCGGGCCACGTCGCCGTACTTCATCAGCGTTGCCACGCCCACCACGTCCGGCACTGGGACCCAACGACCCGGTGCCCACCAGTCCTGGCTCTCCACCCGGATGGAGCCCACCCAGTTGGCGGGAAGGTCAGCCACCACCGGCAGGAAGTAGTGCTGCGAGCCGCGCGGGCAGATCCAGTCCACCAGCGTCGTGATCACGTCGCCCGAGCGGTCCAGGAAGTACACCTTCACCTTGGCGTTCACCAGCCGGCTCAGGTTCATCACCTGCACGCCGGTATCCCAGCCCTGGTACTCCGAGTAGACCAGCGGACCGAAGGCCATCGTCTCGCCCGCCGACGCCACGACGTCGCTGCCCATCGCCGCATCGTGAATGGGAGCGGGCTCACCGATGTAGGTCATCAGGATGTCGCGGCTAAAGATGTCCACCGCCACGCCCATCCACTCGGAGGCGCGGATCCAGGCCGAACCCTGCCAGTCCGGGCCCACGCAGTCCGAGGCGTCGAACTGGTAGGTCTCGCCCGGGGCGAGCGTGGCCACGTCACAGATGCGGGCGCGCAGGCAGTCGTCCTGCGCCTTGAACCAGATCTCCAAGGACGAGCACTCCAGGCCACCGTTCTGGATGTACATCACGGTGTTCAGGCCCGCCTTGTTGGCGTAGATCAGCGGCACGTAGTAGCCGAAACCACCGAACACCGGGTCATAGGTCCCCAGGTGCGTGCCCGCGATGCCGAAGTACTTCGAGGACACCTCGACGCCCGGCGTCACGTCGCCCGGACAATGGCGCAGCACTTCGACGGCCAGGAAGCCATCGCCGGCTGCGATGCCCTGATTGATGCCGACGAAGTCCAGGCTCTCGTTGTAGGCCTTCTTGAAGCGGCGGTAGTTATCGGCGTCACCGACCACACCGAAGAAGAGCGTCTCACACATCAGGTCGGCCACGACGTCGTCGAAGCCCAGGTCGATGCCCACGTCGGTGAGCTGCTGGGCGGTGAACTTGAACAGCATGCCGCCCTTCGACCCCGTCGGGATCTGGGCGCCCTGCATGATCCACGACGAGCCCGGGAAGAGCAGGCCCGTGCACTCCACCTTCAGCGGGCCGGCGGCCTGCGGCGGGCAGAAGCCCGGCTCACCCCAGGTCACCAGGACGGCCTTTGACGGCTCGCAGCCCAGGTACTGAACCGCGATCATCGAGCGGCAGGCGCCGTCCTGTCCCCGGAAGTTCAGGATGGGCAGCTGCACCTGGCAGCCCAACTGCGCTTTCGGGTCCACCGTCCGCGGCCAGCTGGGGGCCGCCGAGTGGCCGTCGATGTCCTGGTGCCACGACGACGTGATCGTCACGTTCGTCCAGTACGCCGCGCCGAAGGTCGTCGAACCCCAGACGGCGTTGTCCATGCCGCCCAGCGGCTTCGGGCTGTTGCCCGTGGTCGAGCGGTAGGCCGTCGAGGCCGAACCGACCACCGCCAGCCAGTAGTCACCCGAGGGCAGGATCGGGCCCGCGCCCCAGTTGGCCGAGTTGGCCGAGTTCCAGATGAACATGCGGTTCGGGAAGCCGAACGCCGTGGCGCAGCGGCTCTGGTTGTCCACGAAGGTGCTCGTCTCCAGGTCCGGGTTGCCGTTGCCGGTACCGCGGCCAAAGAGCGGGCTATTGACCGGCGCGACCGGTGCCACGCCGCCATCCTCATAGATGTAGGCCTCAGCCGTGCTCGAAGCTGACGTCAGCATGCAGACGCGAGCCTCTTCCAAGATGAAGTTGCCGGAGCCGCCCAACAGGCCCGGCACGTTGAAGTCGTCCGCCTGCGTGCAGCAGTGGTCGCCCTCAGGACCGCCCGTGCCGCCGCGCCAGGAAGCCTGGCCGTTGACACCGTCGAAGACACCGTTGTCCCACAGGGTGCCGGGGGTGTTCGGCGCATCCACGCCGGCCGCCACATGCACGCCGAAGGCCAGGTCCTTCTCCGCCTGCGTCAGCGGCCGACCGCCACCGTTGGCCAGCCACTCTTCGCGAGCGGTGGACCAATGCCCGGTGACCGGGTCCTGGATGCTCTGGGCGCGCGCTGCCTGGGGCAGGGACGCTGCCGCCATCAGGCACAGTACTTTCGTGACGATCAACCACTGGCGTCGCATGGCTTCCTCCCTCTAGATGTCGCGCATGGCGGGAACGACGGCTAGCGGCCCGTCGCCGCACCCTCCCCCTGCTTCAGCCCATGGTAGCGCCCCGGCGCCAGGCCGGCGAAGCGCTCCTCGCTGCCGTCCGGCCAGCGGACGCGGACGCTCAGCTCGCCCGCCGCCGCCCCAGCCGTCGACCCCGCGGTGGAACCCAGCCCGATCAGCACCCGCGGGTCGTGGCCCGAGGCGTAGCTACCGTCGCGGTGCGCCAGGACGCGCCCGCCCTGGCCGGCGCCGGCCGCATCCTCCAAGGTCACCGAGGCCCCCACCGGCTCGTGGCCCGCGGCGTCCACGAGGCCGAGGCCCAGCCAGGGCTTGCCGTCGGCGGCGCGGTTGAGGAGGAGCAGCGGCGGACCCTCGTTGCGGACCAGGACCAGGTCCCGGTCGCCGTCCTCGTCCAGGTCGCCGCAGGCCAGGCCGCGGCCCACGTTGGGGGCGGTGAAGGCCGGCCCCGCCAGGCTCGCCGCATCGGCGAAGCGGCCGTCGCCCTGGTTGAGCAGGAGCTGGTTGGCCTGCTTCAAGGGGTAGTCGTCGCCCGCCGCCACCTGCTCCGGCTCGAAGATCACCGCGCCGTTGGCCGTGACCAGGTCCGGCCACCCGTCCGCCTGCAGGTCCAGGGCGCAGGTGCCGAAGCTGGTGTAGGGCAGGGTGTCGCGGCCCAGGGGCTGGTCGGCCGTGCGGTCCTCGAACAGGCCGCCGCCCTGGGCCAGGTAGAGGGTGTTGTACTCCGTCTTGAGGTTGGTGACGAAGAGGTCCAGGTCACCGTCGCCCTCGGCGTCCAGGGGGCTGATGCCCATGCTGGCCTGGCTGCGGCCCTGGGCATCCGTCGCCAGGCCGGACGCGACGCCGGCGCTGCGGAAGCGCTTGCCCTCCTCGCTCAGCCAAAGCAGGTTGGGCTCCTGGTCGTTGGCCACGTAGAGATCCGTCCAGCCGTCGTCGTTCAGGTCCGCCGCCAGGGCGGCCAGGCCCGGCCCGTCGGCCGCCAAGAGGCCCATCGCCTCGGTGACGTCCTCGAAGGTGCCGTCGCCCCGGCCGCGCAGGAGGCGGTCGCGGGCCGCGCTGTAGGCCTTGGGACCGCAGTAGTCCACCGAGCCGTCGGCGTTGAAGCAGTCGTGGTGCTTGCCGTAGTCGAAGTCCAGGTAGTTGGCGATGAAGAGGTCCAGGTGCCCGTCGCGGTCGTAGTCCAGGAAGCTGGCCGCGGCGCTCCAGCGCGCGTCGCCGGCGCCGCTCTGCTCCGTGACGTCCTGGAAGCGCCCGTCGCCCAGGTTGCGCCAGAGGCGGTTGGGGCCCCAGTTGAGCACGTAGAGGTCGGTGAAGCCGTCCCCGTCGTAGTCGCCGGCGATGGCCCCGACGCCATAGTCCGCCTCCACGATGCCCGCCGCCTCCGTCACGTCGCTGAAGCGCAGGCGCCCGTCGGACAGGCCGTCGTTGCGGTAGAGGCGGTCCCGCCAGGCCAGATCGCCCTCGGGCGCCGCCGGGTCCGGGCCGCCCGGCAGGAGCGAGGCGCCCGCCTCCGATGCCGCGCCCTTGGGGCGGAGCGGGCGGCCCTGGGCGAAGAAGACGTCCAGGTCCCCGTCCCGGTCGTAGTCCAGCAGGGCGGCCCCGCCGCCCATGATCTCGCCCAGGTAGAGGGCGCCGCTGCGGCCGTTGCGGTAGCTGAAGTCCAGGCCGGAGCCCTCGCCCAGGGCCTCGAAGGCCGGGCCCGAGGCCGGGGCGGCGCCGTCCGCCGTCGCCGGGGTCCCTGCCGCCGCCGGCTCGTCCGAGGGCGTTTCGGGGGCCGGCGATCCCGGCTGGCAGGCCGCCAGGAGCAGGGCGAGGAGGGCCAGGCCCGAGCGTCGCCCGGAACGCCCCCGACAGCGTGCCGCTGTCACGGATCGCGCGAAACTCGCGATGGCTCGCATGCTCTGCCCCCTTGGTCTGCTCGACGGATTCCTGCCCGGCCGCGGCCGGCAGGCATTGTAGCGCAGGGCTGCCGGCCCCTGGCTGACGATACAGGCCACGCGCATTCTCCGCTTAGGGGACGGGTGATGGTGTCGCGGTCGATGAGGCCCAAGTGATGGTGCCTGGATGGGTGCCCCCAACCATTGACGATCATCCTGGGGCGGCTTTCCGGAGAATGCGATTGCCCTGGGTGACGATATAATCGGGCTGAACGGCCGGGCCCGGCCCGGCGACGGGAGGCGGCCCAATCGCGGGCCTTCCCCAGCATCCTCCGGAGCCTCTCTTGCCCATCGCATCCGCATCGCCCGCGCCCATGCAGCACCGCATCGCGAGCCTGGCCCTCGCCCTGCTCCTCCTCCTGCCCCAAGCCTGCCGCCGGGCGCCGGCCCTGGAGGCCCTGACCTGGCCTGCCGCCCTGGAGCGCGGCGAACCCGCGGTGCGCGCGCAGCTGGCCGAGATGAAGGCGCGGATCGCGACCCTCGAGGCGGCCGGCGAGGCGGCTTCCAGGACGGAGCTCGCGGCGGCCTACGGCGAGGCGGGCCAGGCCCTGGTGGCCTACGAGGCCTTTCCCGCCGCCCGCGTCGCCTTCGGCAACGCCGCCGCTGTGGATCCCGCGGACTACCGCTGGGCCTACTACCGCGCCCTGGAGGACCTCAGGGCCTCCGACCTGCCGGCCGCCGAGGCCGGCTTCCGCCGCAGCATGGAGCTGGCGGCGGATCGGGACCCGCCCTTCCTGCCGGCCGAGATCCAGCTCTGCCGCACCTTGCGCCTGCAGGAGAAGTACCCGGAGATGACCGAGCGGCTCTGGGGCCTGCTCGGGAACAAGGCCATCGGCCCCAACGGCGCCCTGGTGCGCTTCCTCTTGGCCGAGGAGGCCGCACGGATCGGCGAGCGGGCCGACGCCATCCGCCTGCTGGAGGAGGCGGTGGCCATGAAGCCCCAGGCCGGCCTGGCCCACAGCCGCCTGGTGGATCTCTACGAGGCCGAAGGCGACGAGGCCGGCGCCGCCCGCCACCGCCCCCTGAGCGGCGAGGCCGCCCTGCCCCTGCACGACCCGCTGCAGCAGGAGATCCTGGAGATCTCGCGGGCCTCCATCGCCTGGGTCCAGCGGGGCGAGAGCTTCGAGGCCGAGGGCAAGCTGCCGGAGGCGGAGGCCCTCTACCGGAAGGCCCTGGAGCTGAGCCCCGAGCAGGTCCTCACCGCTGTGCGGCTGGCCAGGGTGCAGGTGCGGCTCGGCAAGGCCCAGGAGGCCGTCCAGACCCTCGAGCCCGTGGTGGCCCGCGCCCCGGCGGGCGGCACCGGCTCGGCCGACACGGCCCTGGCCCACCGCTGGCTGGCCGAGGCCCGCTTCGACGCCGGCGACCCGGCGGCCGGCCTGGCGCAGCTCGAACGCGGCCTGGCCCTGGCCCCCGCCGAGGGCGAACTCCTGGCCGCCAAGGCCAACCTGCTGCGCCGCCGGGGCGACTGCGCCGGTGCCGCTCCCGTCTACGACCAGGCCATCGCCGCCCTGCCGGCCGCGGGCCTGCTCCGCGTGCAAGCCGCCCTCTGCGCCTACCGCCTGGAGGGCCCGGCGGCTGCCCTGGCCCTGGTGGACGCGGGGCTGAAGGCCCTGCCGGACGACGCCCCGCTCACGGACGCCAAGGCCCGCCTGCTGGCCGCCGCCCCCGAGGACGCCCTGCGGGACGGCGCCGCCGCCCTGGCCCTGGCCCAGGCCAACGCCATCCGCCGGCAGACCGTCGACAGCCTCCAGACCCTGGCCATGGCCCTGGCCGAGGCCGGGCGCCTCCCGGAGGCCGGCCAGGCGCAGGCCCAGGCCATCCAGCTGGCCAAGTCCCGAGGCCTGGAGGACTGGCTGTCCGCCTTGCAGGCCGAGCAGTTCACCTACAGCTCAGGGCGGGCCCTGCGCGAGCCCTGGCCTGAGTTCCTGTACCGCGAATGACGGGAAGCCGGTCCACCCGGCTTCAACCTTGCGGCCCCCAAACATCCGTTCTAGAATCCTCCATCCGCCAGGATCGCCCGATCCTCCGCCAGGGGCGCCCCACCGTCCCTCGCCCCTCTCTGTCCCGGAGCCCCGGCCATGATCCGCGAGCTGGACATCCCCACCCTGCCCTTCACCCCGGAGCTGGACCGGGCCTACCGGCTCTATGCCGCCAAGACCATCGAGGACCGGGCCCTGCCGGACGTGCGCGACGGTTGCAAGCCGGTGCAGCGGCGCATCCTCTACGCCATGCACGACATGGGCCTGCGCGCCGACCGGCCGCAGCGCAAGTGCGCGCGCATCGTCGGCGAGGTGCTGGGTAAGTACCACCCGCACGGCGACCAGTCGGTCTACGGCTCCCTGGTGCGCATGGCCCAGGGCTTCGCGCAGCGCGAGGTCCTGATCGACGGGCAGGGCAACTTCGGCAGCATCGACGGCGACGGGGCGGCCGCCATGCGCTACACCGAGGCGCGGCTCTCGCCGATGGGCGAGCTGCTGCTCTCGGACATCGACGCCGACACCGTGGACTTCGGCGACAACTTCGACAACAGCCTGCGCGAGCCTTCGGTGCTGCCCTCGGCCTTCCCCAACCTGCTGGTCAACGGGGCCTCGGGCATCGCCGTGGGCATGGCCACCAACATCCCGCCGCACAACCTGGGCGAGGTGGCCGACGCCATCGTGCACGTGGTGGGCGCTTGGGAGCGGCGCGACAGCCTGAGCGCCGAGGACCTGATGCGCTTCATCCCCGGCCCGGACTTCCCCACCGGCGGCATCGTCTACCGCTGGCGGGAGGACGGCGCCGGCCCGCGGGACAGCATCCTGGATGCCTACACCGGCGGCCAGGGCCGCATCATCGTCCAGGCGCGGATGCACATCGAGCCGGCGGGCGGCGGCAAGGCGCACATCATCATCACCGAGCTGCCGTACAACGTGCAGAAGTCCACCCTGCTGGAGCGCATCGCCAGGGAGGTCAAGGAGGGCCGCATCGGCGGCGTGTCGGACCTGCGCGACGAGTCGGACTACGACGACGGCCTCAGGGTGGTGGTGGAATGCGGCCGCGGCGCGGACCCGCAGAAGGTCATGGCCGACCTGCTGAAGTACTCCCAGCTCCAGGAGACCTTCGGCTGCATCGCCCTGGCCCTGGTGCCCGAGGCCGGCAGCCTCAGGCCTCGCCTGCTCAGCCTGCGCCAGATGCTGGTGCACTTCGTCGGCTTCCGCCTGGAGGTCATCGAGCGCCGCACCCGTCACGAGCTGGACCGGCGGCGGGAGCGCCTGCACATCGTCGAGGGCCTGCTGAAGGCCCTGGCGGACATCGACACCGTGGTGAAGATCATCCGCGGATCCAAGTCCCCCGATGCGGCGCGCGAGGGGTTGATGGCCAAGCTGACCCTCAGCGAGGTCCAGGCCACGGCCATCCTCGACATGCCCCTGCGCCGCCTGACGGCCCTGGAGATCGGCAAGCTGAAGGACGAGGCGGCCGAGCTGAACAAGCGCATCCGCCACCTGGAGGCCCTGCTGGGCTCGGAGAAGCTGCGCCTGGCGGTGGTGACGGAGGAGACCCTGGACATCAAGGCCCGCTTCGGCTCCCCCCGCCGCACGGTCATCCTGGACGCCGAGGACGCCGTGGCCGGCACACGGGTGGTGACCGAGAGCCAGCTCCGCCAGCCCACCGAGCCGCAGCTCCTCCTGCTGACCACCGCGGGCATCGAGCGGCGGCCGGCCTCCGGCTACCGCTACCTGCCCGGCGACGGCCTGACCGGCCGGGCCACGGCCAGCCTGCTCTCCAAGGTCCTGGTGCCTCCCACGGGCGAGGTGCTGCTCCTCTCCTCGGCCGGCCGCGCCTGGCGCCAGGCGGTGGGCTTCGTGCCGGAGAAGGCCGACGCGAAGGACCTGGGCCTGGAGAAGGGCGAGACCCTGGTGGCCGCCCTGGCCCTGCCGCTGCCCCCGGCCGCCGACGCGGCCGCTGGCGCCCCGGCTGCAGGCGAAGATCCGGTGGAGGGGCGACCGGCGGTCGCCCCTGACGGCGATCCCAACCACCCCGGCCCGCCCTGCCTGGTCCTGGGCAGCCGCTCCGGCCGGGTGAAGCGCACCCTGCTGGCGGACCTCAGCCTCACCCCGGGCCATTGGACCACCGTGCTGGGCCTGGTGGAGAAGGGCGACGGCCTGCTCTTCGCCGCCATCGCGGGCGACCAGGCGGACATCGTCTTCGGGACGGCGGCGGGGCAGCTCCTGCGCACGCCGGCCGCCGAGGTCAACCCCCAGGCCTCCGGCTCGGCGCGGGGGGTGGCGGGCATCGGCCTGAAGGAGAGCGACCGCCTGCTGACCGGCGCCGTGGTCCCCGCGGCCGCCGCCGACCGGACCGCGGTCTACGTGGTCAGCGAGAAGGGCTTCGTCAAGCGGGTGCCCTTCGCGGAGTACCCCGCCAAGGGCCGGGGGACGGGCGGGGTGATCAGCCTCAACGTCACGGCCGCCACCGGCAAGGTGGCCGCCCTGGCGGTGGGGCCCCTGGGCGCGGACCTGGACCTGCTCTTCGCCAACGGCCGCCGCCAGCACCTCCCCGCCGCCCAGGTCCCCACCGCCAACCGCTACGTCCAGGGCAAGGCCCTGGGCCTGGTGACGGAGGCGGAAGCGGCGGTGGTGGGGGCGGTGGCGTTGTGAGGAAGCCGATTGCAGGTCAGGATGCGATCGGGTATGCTTCGCTTTGCTTCACCGTGCAAAGAAGCTTCGGAGCGACACGACATGAGCAAGCGCATCAGGATCGAGATCTCAAGGGAACTGTATCGTCGAGCGTCCGCGATCGCCGGAGATCGCGGCGAGACGATCGGTCAGGTACTCAGCCATGCGCTTGAGTATTTCGTGGCGGAGGCGCTCGAAGAAGCTGAGGATGTCCGTGCCGTCGACGAGGCCGAGGCGGCGATTGCGGGTGGTGCCCCGCTGTTCGAACACGCCGACGTATGGCATGAACTCGATAAGGCGGTGAACCCCGTTGAGCCTGCGTCTTCGCTACACCGACGCCGCGCGTCGTGAGCTATTGGCCTTACCTGGCAACTATCGTCAGCGCCTGAAGAGAATCATCGAGGATCTCGCCTCTCGACCTATACCGCCTGAGGCAAAGCCCCTCCGCGAACGGCCTGGGCGCTTCCGCATCCGGATCGATCGGTGGCGTCTGATCTACCGGTTCGATCCAGGTGAAGGCGTTGTCCTCATCTTGCGAGTCCGGCTCAAGACCGGCCCCGAGATCTACGAAGGGATTGATTGACGGCCCAGGAGATCGACCTCGTAGCGTCCCACTTCGTACATTGGCGGCGTTGTGAACATGCCTTGATGACTCCTACCGATGACCAGCCCACCGCCTCCCCGAAGGACCCTCACCCCATGACCAGCACCCCCGCCCTCCCCCGCCTGCCCGACACCCTGGACCTGCGCGACTGGGCGCAGATCGAGCCCGCCATCCAGGCCGTGCTGGACCGGCCGCTGAGCCTGGCAGAGGTGCCCCAATGGCTGGCCGACTGCTCCGCCTGGGACGACCGGGTGCAGGAGGCCATGAGCCTGGTGAGCATCGAATACAGCCGGGACACCACCGATCCCGCGCGCAAGGAGGCCTACCTGCACATGGTGCGGGAGGTCATGCCCCGGGTGCGGACCCTGCAGCAGGGCTTCAAGGAGCGCCTGCTGGCCACGGGCTGGGAGGCCCCCGAGATGGCCGAGGCCCTGCACCAGTTCCGGGCCGAGGCCGCCATCTTCCGCACCGAGAACCTGCCCCTGCTCTCCGAGACCCAGGCCCTGGGCGCCCGCTACGACGAGATCATCGGCGGCCTCTCGGTGCACTTCGACGGCGAGGAGCGCACGCTCAGCCAGCTCCGCCCCTACCGCGAGTCGCCGGACCGGGCCCTGCGGCAGGAGGCCTGGGAGCTGAGCATGGGCCGCTACCTGGAGGTGCGCGCCGAGCTGGACGGCCTCTTCGACCAGCTCCTGGGGCTCAGGCGGCAGATCGGTGCCAACGCCGGCTTCGAGAGCTTCCGCGACTACTGCTGGCAGCGCATGGGCCGCTTCGACTACTCGCCGGAGGAGGCCGAGGGCTTCCACGAGGCCATCCACGAGACCGTGGTGCCCGCCCTCCGCCGCCGCGCCGCGCGCCGGGCGCAGCTCCTGGGCCTGGACCACCTGAGGCCCTGGGACGTGGACGTGGACCCCTACAGCGCCCAGCCCCTCCGGCCCTTCGGCGACGGCGCCGCCCTGGCCGCGGGCTCCGAGCGCATCCTGCGCCAGGTGCGCCCCCTCTTGGGCGACCGGGTGGCGGACATGGCCGGCAGCGGCCTCCTGGACCTGGACAACCGCAAGGGCAAGGCCCCCGGCGGCTACTGCAGCACCCTCCCCCAGCGCGGCCAGCCCTTCATCTTCATGAACGCCGTGGGCACCGACGACGACCTGCGCACCATGCTGCACGAGGCCGGCCACGCCTTCCACGTCTACGAGGCGCGCGGCCTGCCCTATGCCTGGCAGCGCCACGCGCCCATGGAGTTCTGCGAGGTGGCCTCCATGGCCATGGAACTCCTGGCCGCGCCCTACATCGAGCGCTCGGCGGGCGGCTTCTACGAGGCGGCCGAGGCCCGGCGCTCACGCATCCAGCACCTGGAGCGGATGCTCTTCTTCCTGCCCTACATGGCCACCGTCTCGGCCTTCCAGCACTGGGTCTACGCCAACCCGGACCACGACCACGCCACGCGCGACGCCGCCTGGCTGCGCCTGCACCGGGCCAACTGCGTCGGGGAGGACTGGAGCGGGCACGAGGCCTCCCGCCAGAGCCTCTGGCACCAGAAGCTGCACATCTTCCGCGCGCCTTTCTACTACATCGAGTACGGCATCGCCCAGCTCGGGGCCCTGCAGGTCTGGCGCAACAGCCGCCGGGATCCTGCGGCGGCCCTCGAGCAGTACCTGCAGGCTCTGGCCCTGGGTGGAACGCGCGGGCTGCGCGAACTCTACCGGGCCGCCGGCGCCGAGCTGGCCCTGGACAGCGCCGCCATCGCCCCCTTGGTGGCCATGGTGGAAGAAGAGATCCAGCGCCTGGAAGCCGAGATGTAGGAGCGCGGCCCGGAGGGCTGGGCCGGTAGGATCCGGCGCCGTTGCCTGACCGGCTTCCGGCGCCGGGGCCTGCTCAGGCCCAATCCTCTTCCAGCGGCGGCAGATCCCGGGTCAGGAAGCGGAAGATGTCGCTCTCGGTGATGATGCCCACCAGGGCGTCCTCCTCCACCACGGGGAGGGCGCCCACCTTGAACTGCAGCATGAACTGGGCCGCCCGCGCCGCCGGCTGGTCTGGGGTGACGGTGTGCAGCTGGGCGTTCATCACCGTGCGGATCTCAGGGATCAGGCGCTCTTCCTCGGCGCCGGTGTCGAAGTGGCTGACGCCGGCGGGCATGGCGCGGCGGGCTTCGTCCACCGTGAGGATGCCCACCACCTTGCCCAAGCGCCCCACCACGGGCAGGCGCCGGATGTTCTTCTCGCGCATCAGGTCCAGGGCCAGGTCCACCTTGGACGACTGGTCGATGGCGATGACGTCGGCGGTCATCAGGTCGCGGATCTTCACGTCCATCAGGGGGTTGGCCATGGCCGATGCTCCTCGCGGGGGGGGGCTGCGGCGCGCAGCCGAGTCTCGATCGCCGTGGCGCCGAACACCGACCTGGGGCGAACGGCACCGCGCCAATCTTAGCAAGAGGGACGCACGATGTCGAAGGCCTTTGGCCCCAAGGGCATCGGCACTTTCGGTAGAATGCGGCAGCAGCCGACGCCACAGGCAGCGCTGCCGGCCCCGCCCGCTGCAACCCACGATCCTCGGAGGCTCCCGATGCCGACCCAAGCCCCCAGCAAGCAGCCGCCCTGCCGCCGCATCGTGGTCACCGGTGGACCCGGGGGCGGCAAGACCACGGCCGCCGATCTCTTCCGCCGTGAGCTCGGCGAGCGACTGGTCGTCGTGCCGGAGGTGGCCACCATGCTCTTCAGCGGCGGCTTCCCCCGCAGCCGGGATGCGGAGGCCTGCCGCGCTGCGCAGCGGGCCATCTACCACGTGCAATGCGGCCTGGAAGAGGTCCAGACGGCCTGTTTCCCCGGACGCACCCTGCTCTGCGATCGCGGCACGGTGGACGGCGCCGCCTACTGGCCGCCCGATCACCAGAGCTTCTTCGCCAGCCTGGGCACCGACCTCGCCTCCGAGCTGGGACGCTACCACGCCGTCCTCTTCTTCGAGAGCGCGGCCGTCGGCGGCCTGGGCATCGAGGGCGGCAACCGGGCGCGGATCGAGAGCATCGAGGAGGCGGCGGTCTTGGACGGACGCCTGCGCCGCCTCTGGGAACAGCATCCCCGCTTCCGACTGGTGCCGCACCAGACGTCCTTCCTGGCCAAGATCCAGTTGGGACTGGCAGCGTTGCAGGAGGCCCTCGACGAGGCCGATGGCCAAGATTGATTAACGCACAATTTACCCGCGATCCGCGCTCTGCTATCATCGCCCCGCGGTTCAGCCCCTCGGCGGCCAGCGATCCGGCTGGCCTCGGGCGATCCGCGTCCCGCCCCATGAGCGCACTGGTCATCTCCGACGTGCACGCCAACCTGGAGGCCCTGGAAGCTGTCCTGGCCGATGCCGCACAGCGCGGCTACGACGAGGTCTGGTTCCTGGGAGACGCCGTCGGCTACGGCCCCGACCCCAACGCCTGCGTCGAGCGGCTGCTCTCCCTGGAACCCCGCGTCTGGCTGGCCGGCAACCACGACTGGGCGGCCCTGGGCCGGCTGGACCTGGCCGCCTTCAACCCGGAGGCTCGCCTGGCCACCGAGTGGACCCAGGCCCAGCTCCTCCCGGAGGTCCGGGCCCTGCTGGAGGGCTTCAGCCCGCGGATGGACGACCTGGAGCAGGGCCTCACCTGGGTGCACGGCAGCCCGAAGCATCCGGTGTGGGAGTACATCCTGGACAGCAGCGTGGCCGCCGCCGGCTTCGAGGCCTTCCGGACCGATCTCTGCTGCTTCGGACACACCCATGTGCCCATGCTCTACGCCGAAGGCCTGGACGGCGTGGAGCGCTGCCGCCCCGCCCCGGGGCAGCCCCTGAACCTGGAGGCCGGCACCCGTTACCTGCTCAACCCCGGCTCGGTGGGCCAGCCCCGCGACGGCGACCCGCGGGCGGCCTACGCCCTGGTGGACCTGGCCGCCCGCCAGGCCACCATCCACCGCGTCGACTACCCCATCGAGCGGGTCCAGGAGAAGATCCTGGCCGCCGAACTGCCGCCGCGCCTGGCCCTGCGCCTGGGCTTCGGCTGGTAGGCCGCCCGGCCCTTCAGGTCACCGGCAACTCGGCCAGGATCGTCGTCCCCCGTTCCGGCGCGCTCTGGATCTCCAGGCGCCCGCCCAGTTGGGCCACCCGTTCGCGCATCGAGCGCAGGCCGAGGTGGCCGGGCAGGTCCTGGCCGGGATCGAAGCCCACCCCGTCGTCGTCCACCTCCAGGCGCACCCGGTCGCCGACCATCCGCAGGGCCACCTTGACCCGGGCGGCCTGCGCATGCTTGAGCACGTTGTGCAAGGCTTCCTGCGCCACCCGATACAGGGTGTGCTTGAGCGGCGTGGTCAGACCCTCCACCCCGGGATCGAGGTCCATGGCGACGCTCAGCCCGTGCCGGGTCTCCAACGCCTCGGCCTGCTTGCGGATGGCGCCGGCCAGGCCCTCGGCCTCCAGGGTCTCGGGCCTGAGCTCCAGGAGCAGGGCCTTCATTTCGGCCAGGCCGGCCGCGGCCAGGCTGAGCACGTAGTCCAAAGGCTGGGCGGCCGCCGCCGGGTCGCGATCCAGCAGGCGCCGGGCGGTCCGGGCCCCCAGCCCGATACCGTACAGGGCCTGGGACACGGAGTCGTGCAACTCGCGGGCCAGGCGATGCCGCTCTTCCAACACCGCCCGCTCGCCCGCCTCCTCGTAGAGCCTTGCGTTCTCGATGGCGATGGCGGCGTGGCTGGCCACGGCCGAGGCCAGGGCGGCGTGCTGCTCCGTGAAGTAGCCGGGCTGGCTGTGGTCCAGGCAGAGCAGGCCCAGGGCCCGGTCCTGGGCCAGGAGCGGCACCCCCAACCAGGCGTGGGCCCCGCGCAGGGCGGCGGCCAGACCGGGATCACCGGTGGTCAGGCCGGCGGCCGGGCCCTCGCCCTGCCAGAGGTCGGCCAGGCGCATGGCCCGGCGCTGCTGCACCACCAGCCGGAAGAGCGGCAGGGCCGAAGGAGGCACCGGCTGCCCTCGCAGGGCCAGGAGGGCAGGGTTGCCACGCACGCTGAGCAGCACCATGCGCCCGTCCTTCTGCCCGCAGAGGGCGGCGCCGGTATAGCCGATCAGCTTGGCCAGCTGGTCGAGAATGCTGTCGAGCAGCTGGGGGAGCGAGAGGGTGGCGGCGAAGGCCTTGGCGATCTCCAGCAGGGCCGAGCGTTCGGCCACCCGCTGCTCGAGGTCCGACTGGGCGCGACGCAGGGCGGCCTCGCTGTGCTGGCGCTCGGTGGCATCGCGCAGGGCGACGACCACGCCGGGTCCGTCGGCGAGCACCAGGGCCTGAAGGCTGATCTCCACCGGCAGGCTGCTGCCATCCCGGCGCATGGTGCGCAAGTCGCGTCCCTGGCCCATCGGCCGGGTACTCGGGCGCTCCATGAAGGCGTGACGCAGGGCGGCATGGCCGTCGTGCAGGTCGGCCGGCACCAAGGCATCGACCGGCATGTCCAGCAGCTCGTCGGCCGTCCATCCCAGGAGGCGTTGGGCCTGCCGGTTGGCGAAGCGGATGCGGCCGTCGGCCCCGACGATGAGGATGCCGTCCGGCACCAGGTCCAGCAGGTGCCAGGCCCGGGGATCCGCCGGCAGGGTCCCTTCCGCGGCCGCCCCCTGCATCGCGTCGGCAGAGGGAGAATCAGCCAGGGCCCTGCTCCACCAGCCCCAGGCGCATGGCGTAGAGCGCGGCCTGCGTCCGGCTGGCCAGGCCCAGCTTGCTGAGGATGCTGGAAGCATGGGTCTTGACGGTCTTCTCGGAGATGACCAGGTCCTGGGCGATCTCCCGGTTGGAGCAACCCCGGGCGATGAGGCGCAAGACCTCCAGTTCCCGCGGCGAGAGCTGCTCCGGGCTGTCCGGCGCCCGCACCTCGCGCACCAGCCGGGCCGCGGCCTGGGGGGCCAACTGGACCTGGCCGGCTGCGGCGGCCTTGATGGCCCGACAGAGCTCGTCGGCCTCGGTGTCCTTGAGCAGGTAGCCGATGGCCCCTGCCCGCACGGCGTCGATGATGGCCGTATCCTCCAGCACCGATGTCACGGCGATGACCTCGGTGTCCGGGTAGGTGCCGCGGATGCGGCGGATGGCGGTCAGGCCGTCCATCACCGGCATCTTGATGTCCATGAGCACCACGTCGGGCCTGAGCGAGGCCACCTGGTCCAGGGCCTGGGCGCCGTTGGCGGCCTCGCCCACCACCACCAGGTCCGGGTCCAGGGCCAGGAACATCTTCAGACCCTGGCGGACCACCGCGTGGTCATCGACCAGGAGGACGCGGATCATGCGGTCCCACCGTCCGCGGCGCCTTCAAGGGGCTGATCCTCGGAAGCCGGCCGCACCACCCAGATCGGCAGCTCTGCCTTGCGCAGGAGGGCATCGGTCACCGAGCCCAGGACCAGGCGGCGCAGGCCCCCGCGGCCATGGCTGGTGAGCATCAGGAGCTCCGCCGGCCGCTGCCGGACCGCTCCCAGGATGGCGCCCGCCACCCCTTCGATGCCCAGGGCCTCCTGCTGGGCGCTGACGGTCAATCCCTCGGCGCGCAGCCGCTCGGCCTGGGCATCGAGGTAGGCCTGGGCCTCACGGGTGGCCTCGGCCAGCAGTTCCGGCACCCAGTCCAGGCCGGCGCCCGGAGCGACATGCCCCGTGGGCTGCATGGGTACCTGAGGCACCTGCAGGAGGTGGATACCCGCCCCCAAGGCCCGGGCCACCTGGACCGCACGGGGCAGGGCGGCCTCCGCCAGGAGCGAGCCGTCCAAGGGGACGGCGATGGTGTTCACCTGGGCCCTGACATGGTTGCCGGCCGGGACCACCACCACGTCGCAGTCCCCGTGACGGACCAGCTCGTCGGTCACCGAGCCCAGGATCAGGCGCTTGAGACCGGAGTAGCCGTGCGAACTCATCACCAGGACGACCCGGCCGCCGGCGCGAATCACCTCGGTGAGCCCGGCCACCACCGGCGGGTCGGGGGTCAGGCAGCGGGTGGCCAGACCGGCCAGGAGCGCCTGCCCGGCCACCTCGGCCAGGTAGGACTCGGCGGCGGCCCGCGCCTCCGGACTGCAGAGGGCCAGGGGGGTCAGGGCTTCCATCCCGGGCGTCGGGGCCACGATGGGATCCGGAACACGGACCAGGGTCAGGCCCGCGCCCAGGCTTCGCGCCAGGCGCGCCGCGAAGGGCAAGGC
>WBZV01000780.1_pt1 | contig 16851 bp, 10 predicted proteins | sample 5204221 | NCBI WGS metagenome assembly WBZV01 (sample SAMN12344360, study PRJNA552823) | activated sludge metagenome | biome: Activated sludge suspended growth; feature: Nitrification reactor; material: Wastewater; isolation source: activated sludge from nitrification reactor of wastewater...
CTGGACCACAAGGGCGGCATGCCTGCCTTCACTGGAATGGAAGGCGACGAAGAACGCTTCCTGGCCGACCTGTCCGCCCGTAATGAAACGCTGCCTGACACCCTTAGCGGGCGGCGCCGTTTCTTTGCCCGCTGGCTGGTGAGTCAAGCGGTGCCCGCAGGCGTCACGCCGGCACGGGACTTCCACTATTCAAACGCCGGCTACGCTCTGGCTGCCTGCATGCTAGAAACCCTCACCGGGCGCAGCTTCGAAGCCCACTTTGAGGAATACATGGTGCAGGGCTTGGGCGTCCAGGGCACCTGGCAGCACCCGTCCGCGGTATCGGCACAGCAGCCCAATGGCCACACGGGCCGGGCTGGCGCCCTTCGCGCATATGCACCGGAAGACGTGGATACGGAAGCCTCGCTGGCCGTGATCGCACCGGCGGGTGGCTGGGCCTGCCGGCCGGACGACTACTGCACCTGGCTGCGCTGGCATCTGCTGGCCCTGCAAGGGCAGGACACCCCCCTTCCCGGCACTTACGTGCAGCGCCTAAAGGGCATGGGCAGCCAGGAGTATGCCCTTGGCTGGCTGACCACAGGCCTGAATGGCAAACCGGTACTCGCCCACACGGGCGCCCACAATGGCTTCATGGCCATCGCAGCCCTGGAGCGCAGCGGCCGCCGCGCGAGCTACGGCCTGACCAATACTGCGGATACCGGCGCCGATGGCGCCAGCTGGGTCATGAGCCTGCTGAACACCGCGCTGATCAAACTGGACGAACTAAACGGCAGTTGAAGGATAAGAAGGCGCAAACGGGGAGGTCACGGGCTTGGCGAGACGCCTGCCGGCCTCCCGGCCCGCCCATCAGGTGTTCTGCACCACGATGCTCGGAAACTTGTGGCTCATGTCTTTCTGCTTTTCGGCAATCGCAATGGCCACCTGGCGGGCGATGCCCTTGTAAAGCTCGGCGACTCGGCCGTCCGGATCGGCCACCACGGTGGGCACGCCACTATCCACTTCACGGCGGATCTGGATGTCGAGGGGCAGGGCCCCCAGGAAGGGCACGCCATAGTCCTTGCACATGGTTTCACCACCACCCGTGCCGAAGATGTGCTCTTCATGCCCGCACTTGGAGCAGATGTGGATGCTCATGTTCTCGACAATGCCGATGATGGGCACGCCCACCTTCTCAAACATCTTCAGGCCCTTGCGCGCATCGAGCAGCGCGATGTCCTGGGGCGTGGTGACAATCACGGCGCCGGTCACCGGGACGCTTTGGGAAAGGGTCAGCTGAATGTCGCCCGTCCCCGGGGGCATGTCGATCACCAGGTAGTCCAGATCATGCCAGTTGGTCTCCTTGAGCAACTGGTTGAGTGCCTGGGTGGCCATCGGGCCGCGCCACACCATGGGCGTTTCCACATCCACCAGGAAGCCGATGGACATGACCTGCAGTCCATGGGCCTCAAGGGGCTCCATGGACTTGCCATCCGCCGACTCGGGCTGCAGGCCGCCGATACCCAGCATCTGGGGCTGGGACGGGCCGTAGATGTCCGCATCAAGAATGCCGACTCGGGCACCCTCGGCGGCAAGGGCCAGCGCAAGATTGACCGATGTGGTGCTCTTGCCCACGCCGCCCTTGCCCGACGCCACCGCGATGATGTTCTTGACCCCGGGCAGCAGCTTGGCGCCCTGCTGGACCGCATGGGCGACAATCTTGCTGAACACGTTGGCGCTGACATTGCCAACACCCGGCACCGACCTGACCTGGGCAATCAGCGCCTGGCGGATGCCATCCACCTGGCTCTTGGCCGGGTAGCCAAGCTCGATGTCGAAGGACACATCAGCCCCGCTGATGCGCAGGTTCTTGACCCAGCGGGACGCAACGTAATCCTTGCCGGTGTTGGGATCGGCGTAGTGCCGGAGGCTGTCGAGGACGCTTTGTTCAGTCAGGCTCATGGTGTCGGTGGCCGGTGTGCGGCGAAAAAATGAAAACATGGGTTCTCTGGTCGCGGCGGGCAAACCTGAGTAATTTACTCCAGTTTACCGAATTCCCGCCTTGACCGCGATGGGGGAATCGCTTTGCTAGAATGCCGGATTCCGAATCCTCTTGCAGCATGCCGCCCATGACTTCCCCGCGCACCATTCTCGTCACCAATGCCCTGCCCTACGCTAACGGCGACATCCACCTTGGTCATCTGGTGGGCTACATCCAGGCCGACATCTGGGTGCGTTACCAGCGCATGCGCGGCAACACGGTGCATTACGTGTGTGCGGACGACACCCACGGTACCCCCGTGATGCTGCGGGCCGAAAAGGAAGGGCTGACGCCCGAACAGCTCATCCAGCGCGTGCATGGCGAACACAGCCGCGATTTCCGCGATTTCGGCGTAGCCTTCGACAACTATCACTCCACCCACAGCGACGAAAACCGCTGGTACGCGGAAGACATCTACACCCGCCTGCGGGACGGCGCCAGGCTCATCGACACCCGGGCCATCGAGCAGTTCTACGACCCGGTGAAGGAGATGTTCCTGCCCGACCGCTTCATCAAGGGCGAGTGCCCCAAGTGCGGCGCCGCCGACCAGTACGGCGACAACTGCGAAGTGTGTGGTGCTGCCTACGCGCCCACCGAACTCAAGAACCCCTATTCCGCCGTGTCCGGCGCCAAGCCGGTACTGAAAACCTCCGAGCACTACTTCTTCCGCCTGTCCGACCCGCGGGCGGTGGAATTCCTCCGTGGCTGGACCCAGGGCGTCACCCCCGATGGCTCGCGCCGCCTGCAGCAGGAGGCCGCCAACAAGATGAAGGAATGGCTGGGCGATACGGGCGAGAACAAGCTCTCCGACTGGGACATCTCCCGCGACGCCCCGTACTTCGGCTTCGAGATTCCCGATGCACCGGGCAAGTACTTCTACGTCTGGCTTGACGCCCCCATCGGCTACTTCGCCAGCTTCAGGAACCTCGCCGCCCGCAACCCGGACATCGACGTGGCGGCCTTCACCGAGGCCGGCCCGGCCGCTGCCACCGGCACCGAGCTGATCCACTTCATCGGCAAGGACATCCTGTACTTCCACGCCCTGTTCTGGCCCGCCATGCTGCACTTCGCCGGCTACCGCGCCCCCACCCAGCTCTGCGTCAACGGCTTCCTCACCGTGGACGGCGCCAAGATGAGCAAGAGCCGCGGCACCTTCATCACCGCCCGCTCCTACACCGAACAGAAGCTCAACCCCGAGTGGCTGCGCTACTACTTCGCCGGCAAGTCCAACGGCACCATGGAAGACGTGGACCTGAACCTCGACGACATGATCGCCAAGGTCAATTCCGACCTGGTGGGCAAGTTCGTCAACATCGCCAGCCGCTGCGCGGGCTTCATCGCCAAGCGTTTTGACGGCAAGCTCGGCGAGCACGATGCCGCCGCCGCCCTCGACTGGAACCTGGACGAAGTCAGCGCCGCCTTTGAAAGCCGGGACTTCAGCCGCGCCCTGCGCAAGATCATGGAGTTTGCCGATCAGGCCAACGGCTACGTCAATGACAACAAGCCCTGGGAGCTGGCCAAACAGGAAGGTCAGGAGGCACGCCTGCACGTGGTTTGCACCACGGCCATCAACATCTTCAAGGCGCTCACCGGCCTGCTCAAGCCGGTGCTTCCGACCCTCGCTACGCAGGTCGAGTCCTTCCTTGCCATTGAACCGCTGACCTGGAACAACCTCCTCGCGCCGCTGCCCGCCGGCCACACCATCAACACCTACAGCCATCTGATGACCCGCATCGAGCGCAAGCAGATCGACGCCCTGCTCGAAGCCAACCGCGACTCCCTCGCCCCGGCCACCACCGAGGCTCAGCCGGCCAAGGCCGTGAAGGGCAAGGACGAAAAGGCCGCCCACTCCGAGCAGCGCCACGCCCAGCACCAGGCCCATGCGGCCACCGCCGAGGCTGCGGAGGCCAGCGAGTTCGAGCCTTTCATCTCCATCGACGACTTCGGCAAGGTGGATCTGCGCATCGCGAAGATCGTCGCCGCCGAGCACGTGGAAGGCGCGGCCAAGCTGCTGCGCCTGCAACTGGACATCGGCGAAGAGAAGCCCCGTCAGGTTTTCGCCGGCATCAAGTCAGCCTACGACCCGGCCACTCTGGTCGGGCGCCTCACGGTGATGGTGGCCAACCTGGCGCCCCGCAAGATGAAGTTCGGCATGTCGGAAGGCATGGTGCTGGCCGCTTCGGACGCCTCCGGCGAGACACCGGGCCTGTTCATCCTGTCGCCGGACGCTGGCGCCATGCCCGGGATGCGCGTCAAGTAAGCGCCCTGTCAGCCATTGCCCTTAGGCTCGTCACCACGATGGATAAGTCACGTTCTCCCCTACCCCGCCTCACGCCTGCCTTCTGGGGCTGGGCGGCCCTCGACATTGTCGGGGTGCTGATCCTGGCCCTGGGGGCGGCCTACCTCATGGAAGACCGGGCCTCTCTGCTGCCCGGCTTTCCAGCCAGCAGCCTGCAGGCCTGGCTGTGCGTGGGTGGTGGCATTGCCACCGTCTTCGTGGCCGCGGTAAAGATGCTGGTCGAGGTCATGCACAGCGCCTCGGCCGGCAACAAGGCTGCCAACGACAGCCGTTTCTCCTGAGCAGCGCCTGGCCACCATGCCCCTGACCGCCTGCAAACGATGGATCGTCCAGCATCGTACCGGGCCGGGCTCCCGTCCTCCGCATCGCGCCACCCCTGGCGCAAACCCGAATTTCCCTCGATTGCGGAGGCTCCATGAAGATCGTTTTCCACCCCAAGCTTCTCGACACCCTGCCCGGCTACAACGGCGCGCAGTTCGGTCGTGACGCCTCCGCCGGCCTGACGGTCGGCGTCCTTGCCCTGCCCCTGGCCATGGCCTTCGCCATCGCCTCGGGCATGTCGCCCACCGCCGGCATCTGGACGGCCATCGTGGCCGGCTTCCTGATCTCGGCCCTCGGCGGCTCCCGGGTTCAGATCGGTGGCCCCACGGGCGCCTTCATCCCCATCATCTACGGCATCGTCGTCGAATACGGCGTGCAGAACCTGCTGGTGGCCACCATGCTGGCGGGCGCCATGCTGGTCGCCATGGGCGTGTTTCGCCTCGGCAACCTGATCCGCTTCATCCCCAAGACCGTGGTGATCGGCTTCACCAACGGCATCGCAGTGGTGATATTTCTGGCCCAGATAAAGGATTTCCTGGGCCTTCGCATCGACCACCTGCCCGGCGAGTTCTTCGGCAAGGTGAAGGCCCTTGTCACTCACCTGGACACCATCGACCTCCCCACCGTGGCCCTGTCGGTGGCGTCCATCGTCGTGCTCCTGTCGTGGAACCGGCTGGCCAAGCGCTTCAAGGCCCTCAGCCGACTGCCCGGCCCCCTGGGCGTGCTGATCCTCGCCACCGGTGCGAACGCGATCCTGCAATTGCCTGTCGAGACCATCGGCACCCGCTTCAACGGCATCCCCCAGGACCTGCCGGCCTTCTCCCTGCCGCAGCTATCCCTGGAAACCCTTGGCAAGCTGATCTCGCCGGCCCTCACCATCGCCCTGCTCGGCGCCATCGAGTCCCTGCTGTCGGCACGGGTCGCCGATGCGGCCATCGAGGACCGCCACGACCCCAACCAGGAACTCATCGCCCAGGGGCTGGCCAATCTCGCCGCCCCGCTGTTCGGGGGCTTCGCAGCCACCGGAGCCATCGCCCGCACCGCCACCAACGTGCGCACCGGCGGCCGTAGCCCGGTGGCGGGCATGGTCCATGCGCTGGTACTGCTGGCCGTGGTACTGGTCTTCGCCCCCTTTGCCAAGCACATTCCCCTGGCCACCTTGTCGGCCATCGTCGTCGTGGTCGCCATCAACATGGGCGAATGGCACGAGTTCCGCGGCCTCAAGCGCTTTTCGGTCAATTACCGCACCACCCTTCTCAGCACATTCTTCGTCACCGTCTTCTTCGATCTGACCCTGGCGGTCGAGCTGGGCATGGTGCTGGCGAGCCTGTTCTTCATCTATCGCATGTCCGAGCTGACCCGCGTCGAGCGCCTGCCCCTGAGCGAACTCTCGATGATTCCGGACTTCCTGTATCCGGACGGATCGCCCCGGGTGGTTGCCTACTCCCTTTACGGCACCCTGTTCTTCGGCGCCATCCACAAGCTGGAAACCCTGCTCGACCCCGCCGAACGTCACCCGGAAGTGGTGATACTCGACATGCATCATCTGGTGAACCTCGACACCACGGGCCTGGAAGGCCTGGAAAGCCTGTGCAAGAACCTGCACAAGCACGGTTGCGCGCTGATCCTGTGCAACCTCAACCAGCAGCCCGCCTCCCTCATCCACCGCTCCGGGTTTGAAGACGAGGTGGGAATCAACAACATCTGCGGAGACATCTACGGCGCCCTGGCCCGATCCCGCGATCTGTTGCCGAGGTTCATGGATGAAGACAACCTCTGAGCCGGCAGCTCGTCTGCTGCGCATCGGCGGTTTCGTGCAGGGAGTCGGCTACCGCAACGCCCTGCAGTCTGAGGCCATTCACCTCAAGCTGTCGGGATGGGTCCGCAACCGCAGCGACGGGAGCGTCGAGGCCCTCGTCGCCGGCCCCGTGGACGCCCTGGAAACGCTGATCGCCTGGGCCCGTCGCGGGCCACCTGCCGCCCGTGTGGCCGAGCTTGTCTGGGAGACCGCAGAGAGCCCCGCACAAACGGGTTTTGTGCGCCTGGAGACCCTTTAGCGCCCGCGACACAACCTGAAACCCGGTCTGCCAAGCGGCCTCCGATCGGTCTAGAATAATGTCATCAGCCGATGGCTTTCTCCCACGACAAGCGCACCCGCCACGCCGCCGTGCCCACTCCATCCATTCCTGAAGAAGGCCAAGACATCTGGGACTTTCCCCTGTCCCTGTTCGAGCGTTTTCCCACGTTGATCTGGCGTGCGGGCACCGACGCCAAGTGCAGCTACTTCAACCAGACCTGGCTTGAATTCACGGGCCGCAGCCTGGCACAGGAGATGGGTGACGGCTGGACCTGCGGCATCCACCCGGAGGACTTTGACCGCTGCGTCAGTACCTACCTGGAACACTTCGCGGTCAGGACGCCCTTCGAGATGGAGTACCGCCTGCGCCGTAACGACGGCCAGTACCGCTGGATCATCGATACCGGCCGCCCCATATACGACAAGGCTGGCGAGTTCGCCGGCTACATCGGCTCCTGCCTCGACATCACCGATCGCCGCAACACGGAGGCCGAACTGCGCGAGCGGGAAAACCGCCTCAGCACCCTGCTCGCCTCCATGGGCGAGGGCGTGATCATGCGCGACGCCAAGGGCGTGCTGCTGTTATGCAACGCAAGCGCCGAGCAGATCCTCGGGCTGAGTGCAGCAGAAATGACGGGGTGGGATGTTCATGGCAACCTCCTCACCTACCTCAACGAAGACGGTGACCCCCTTGATCCGGCGCAGATCCCTGCTCTACAGGCGCTCTCCACGGGCCAGCCCCGGGCCGGCTTGCTGGGGCTGGACCGCCGGGACGGGGTGCGACGCTGGCTGTGGGCCAACTCCGTTCCTCTCTTCGACGATGATCCGACCACCCCTTGCGGCGTCGTCACAACCATCGCCGACGTCACGACCCGACGACAGGATGAGGAACAACTGCGACTCGCCCTGACGGTGTTCCGCAACAGCGTCGAGGCAATCATCGTCACCGATGCCGAGGAGCGCATCCTGTCGGTCAACCGAGCCTTTACCGAGGTCACCGGCTACAGCCCGGAAGAAGCACTGGGCAACACCCCGCGCATGCTCCGGTCCGGGCACCACGACAAGAGCTTTTATGACGCCATGTGGTGCGACATCAAAACCCTGGGCTTCTGGCAGGGCGAGATCCACGACCGGCGCAAGGACGGCACGCTTTACCCTTCAGCCCTGTCGATCAGCGCGGTACGCAACACGCTCGAACGGACCACCCACTATGTGGCGGTTTTTTCGGACATCACCGAGCGCAAGGCTTCGGAAGCGCGCATTGCCTACCTCGCCCAGCACGACCCCCTGACCGGGCTGCCCAACCGCACGCTGCTCCAGGACCGTCTCGATCAGGCCCTCGCCCATGCCGTCCGCCACGGCAGCCGGATCGCCGTGCTCTTTCTCGACCTGGACCGCTTCAAGACCATCAACGACTCCCTCGGCCACATGACCGGCGACCGCCTTCTGCAGGGTGTCGCCCTGCGCCTGTCTGACTGCACGCGGGAAACCGACACCATCAGCCGCCAGGGGGGCGATGAGTTCCTGATCGTGCTCACCGATGTGGACGGGCCGGACGACGCCGCCCGGGTGGCCGAGAAGATTCTCGACCGCCTGGGGCCACCCTTCGACATTGATGGTCAGCTACTGGCAACCTCCTTCTCCATCGGCATTGCCCTCTTTCCCGATGACGGGAAGTGTGCCGAGAGCCTCATGAAGAATGCCGATACCGCCATGTACCACGCCAAGGAGAGCGGGCGTAACACCTATCGGTTCTTCGACGAGGTCATGAACATCAACGCGTTGGAGCGTCTTCAGCTGGAAAACGCCCTGCGCCAGGCCCTCGACAACCAAGAGTTCTGCCTTTACTACCAGCCCCAGGTCAATCTGGCCAGCGGACGCATCATCGGCGTGGAAGCCCTGCTGCGCTGGTTCAATGGCGCGCTGGGCGGCGTTCCACCGAGCAGCTTCATCCCCCTCGCCGAGGAATGCGGGCTGATCGTGCCGATCGGGCGCTGGGTTCTCCACCAAGCCTGCCGCCAGGCAAAGGCATGGCAGGCGCAGGGCTACGCCCCCATCCCGGTGGCCGTCAATCTGTCGGCCATGCAGTTTCGACGCGCTGACATGGTGGCCACCGTCCGGGAAGCACTGGAGGCCAGCGGCCTCTCGCCCCAATGGCTGGAACTGGAACTGACCGAATCGCTACTGATGCAGTCCGGAGCGCAGGTCGAAAACACCCTTGCAGAGCTCAAGGCCCTCGGCGTGCGCATGTCCATTGACGACTTTGGAACAGGCTATTCAAGCCTGGCCTACCTTAAGCGCTTTCCCGTGGATTGCCTCAAGATCGACCGCAGCTTCGTCAACGACCTCATCGACGATCCGGACGACGCAGCCATCGTGCGGGCCGTGATCCAGCTCGGACGCAGCCTGCGCCTGGATGTGATCGCGGAGGGAACGGAAACCCACGAGCAGCTGGACGTCCTCCGGGCCGAAGGCTGCGTTGCCGCTCAGGGCTACGTGTTCAGCCCTCCGCTGCCGGCGGAGGCGCTCGGCGACATCCTCCGCGTCGGTGTGCTGCCGGGCAGCCTGATCATTTCCGGCTGAACACAAGCTCCGTGGCCCCTGTGCCTGGCGGCCGGACACGGGAAGAATCAGGGATAGATGACTTCGACCGCATCGGCAGGCAGCCAGTCTCGCAGACTCTCCAGGAGACTGTCGTCGGGGCGGACCCGCCAGCCGGCACCGAAGGGCAGGTCGCCCTCGGCCACGGCATTGCGATAGCGCACGCGAACGGGACACTCTCCGTCGCGGAAGGGTGTCAGCACGCTCTGCAGACGTTCGGCCGCCGCGATCGCGCCCCCCGCATCGCCGACTTCGCCATTGAGCCGCAACTGCAAGGCTCTGGCATAGCGGCCCCGCGCCTCACCGAGGGTCATCAGCTTGTCGGCAACGATGCGATAGCCCCCGGAGAAATCGTCATTGCTCACCTTCGCCTCGACGATCAGGACCTCATCCACCACGATGCGCTGACGATTGTTGTCGAACACCTCGGAAAAGACGGAGACTTCCCGCGGGGTCGTGCCATCATCCAGCAGCACAAAGGCAATCTTGCCCCGCGCCGTCATCTTGGCGCGGACCTCCATGACCACACCGGCCATGGTGACCAGATCCCTGGAGGGCTCAACCTGGGCCAGCGGGCGTCTCACGAAACGCCGCACCTCGTCCTTGAAAGCATTGAAGGGGTGGCCGGAAAGGAAGAAACCGATGGCCACCTTCTCTTCCTTGAGCTTCTCCCGCTCGCCCCAGGGACGCACCTTGACGTAGTCGACCATCGGCGCGGCAACTTCGCCGGGGATGTCGAACAAGCCCCCCTGCATGGCGTTGGCAGCAATCTGCTCTGCGGCCTCCATGGCAATGCCGACGCTCGCCAGCAATTTATGGCGATCCGCGGGCTGCACGGGGTCGAGGGCATCGAAGGCCCCTGCACGCACCAGGGCCTCGATTACCCGGCGGTTGGCCAGACGCTTATCCACACGGCAGCAGAAATCGAAGAGATCCTTGAACGGGCCATCCGCGTCCCGGGCGGCCAGAATGGCCCGTACCGCCGGCTCGCCCACGCCCTTGACCGCACCGAGACCGTAGCGGATTGTCTTGGCGTCGGTGGGAACAAAACGGTAGTCGGACTGATTCACATCCGGCGGCAATACCACGATGCGGTTGGCAATCGTGTCTTCGTAGAAGATCTTGATCGTATCGGTGTTGTCCAGGTCCGAAGACATGGTGGCTGCCATGAAGGCCGAACAGTGGTAGGCCTTCAGCCAGGCGGTGTGGTAGGTGACCACCGCGTAGGCCGCCGTGTGCGACTTGTTGAAGCCGTACTCGGCGAACTTGGTCATCAGGTCGAAGAGCTGCTCGGCCAGGGCCGGGTCGTAACCCTTCTTGCGGGCACCATCGGCAATGGTCTCCCGGTGCTTGGCCATCTCGTCGGCCTTCTTCTTGCCCATCGCCCGGCGCAGCATGTCGGCACCACCCAGGGTGTAGCCGCCGATGATCTGGGAGATCTGCATCACCTGTTCCTGATACACGATCACCCCATAGGTGGGTGACAGGCAGGCGGTGAGGTCCGGGTGGAAGTAGTCGATGGCCTGCTGGCCCTTCTTGCGCAGGATGAAATCATCCACCATGCCCGAGCCCAGGGGCCCCGGACGGTAGAGGGCCAGCACGGCGATGATGTCTTCAAAACGGTCGGGCGCGAGCTTCTTGAGAAGCTTCTTCATACCGTCCGATTCCACCTGGAAGATCGCCGTGGTGTTGGCTTCACGAAGGATCTGGTAGGCCGCCTGATCTTCGAAACCCAGGCTCATCAGGTCTGGCCGCTCGCCGGTGAGACGCTTCACGTATTCGAGTGCCAGCTCGATGATGGTGAGGTTGCGCAGGCCCAGAAAGTCGAACTTGACCAGCCCCACCGCCTCCACGTCGTCCTTGTCGAACTGGGACACCGGTGTGGCGTCATCACCGTCGGCGATGTATAGCGGGCAGAAATCGGTGAGTTTGCCCGGCGCGATGAGCACGCCCCCGGCGTGCATGCCGACACCACGGGTCAGGCCCTCGAGGGGTTCGGCCAGGCTCCACAGCTCCTGGACCGACTCACCGTCGTTGCCGTCGGCCATCAGTTCGTTGATCTGCGGCTCCTGCTCCCGGGCCTCGGCCAGGGAGAGGGGCTTGTTCTGCACCACAGGAATCAGCTTGGACAGGCGATCGCACAGGCCGTAGGGCAGATCCAGCACCCGCCCCACGTCACGTACCACCGCCTTCGAGGCCATGGTGCCGAAGGTGGCAATCTGGCTCACCGCATCGGCCCCGTAGTGGGCCCGCACGTACTCGATGACCTTGTAGCGGTTGTCCTGACAGAAGTCGATGTCGAAGTCGGGCATGGACACCCGCTCCGGGTTGAGGAAGCGCTCGAACAGCAGGGCGTAGGCCAGCGGATCGATGTCGGTGATGCGCAGGCTGAAGGCCACCAGCGAGCCGGCACCGGACCCCCGCCCCGGGCCCACCGGCACCCCGTTGTGCTTGGCCCAGTTGATGAAGTCGGCCACGATCAGGAAGTAGCCGGGGAAGCCCATCTGGATGATGGTGTCGGTCTCGAATTTGAGTCGGGACTCGTACTGCTCGCGCTTCTGCTCCCGCTCAACCTCATTGGGAAATAGCTCCTTGAGGCGGACTTCAAGGCCCGAACGAGCCTCGGCCACCAGGAAATCGTCGAGGGTCATGCCCTCCGGAGTCGGGAACTGGGGCAGGAAGTTCTTGCCCAGTTGCACGGTCAGCGAGCAACGCCGGGCAATCTCGACACTGTTCTCAAGGGCCTCCGGGATGTCCGCAAACAGCGCGCACATCTCATCCTGAGTCTTGAAATACTGCTCGGGCGTGAAATCCTTGGGGCGACGCTTGTCGGCAAGCACGTGGCCCTGGGCAATGCACACCCGGGCCTCGTGGGCCTTGAAATCCTCCGGCCGGGTGAACTGGATCGGGTGGGTTGCCACCACGGGCAGATCCAGGCGCGATGCAATCTGCAGGGCATCCCGGATGTAAACCTCGGTGCCCGGATGCCCGGCCCGCTGGATCTCGACATAGAAGCCGCCGGGGAAACGCGACGCCCAATCGGCGGCGAGCTTCTCGGCCAGGGCGACATTGCCATTGGCGAGGGCATGGCCGATATCGCCATCCCGGGCGCCGGACAGGCACAGGAGGTCACTGGCACTGACCGAATCGAGCCACTCACGGCGCAATTCCGCTCGCCCCCGGTACTTGTTCTCGATGAACGCACGGGTGAGCAGCTCGCACAACTGGCCATAACCCTTGCGGTTGCGGCAGATCAAGAGCACCCGGGTCGGCTTGTCACGCTCGGTGTCGTTGCTGATCCAGCAGTCGGCGCCGATGATTGGTTTGATGCCCTTGCCTCGGGCACCCTTGTAGAACTTGACCATCCCGAACAGGTTGGCCAGATCGGAAACACCCAGGGCCGGCATGCCATCAGCAGCGGCGCGGGCAATGGCGGCGTCCACCTGCACGATACCGTCGGAGATCGAGTACTCGGTATGGAGACGCAGGTGGATGTAGCGGGGAGAATGGGATTCGGGCATCCCGGGATTTTACCCGCCCGCCCGCACGGGTTTCACCCTTCGATGGAGATTTCTCCGGCAGCCCGCCCCAGCCGACTCACCAGCAACTGGTCGATGCGGTGGTTGTCCACGTCGATGACCTCGAAGCGGTAGCCACCGAAATCCACCCTGTCAGTGCGGCGGGGGATCTTGCGCAGGTGGTACATCATGAAGCCGGCAATGGTCTCGTAATGCTCGCTTCCGTCACCGTCGTCGATGTCGAGCACGCGCATCACGTCGGCGGCAGCGGTGGCACCATCCACCAGCCAGGAGCTCTCGTCCCGGCGCACGATCTGCTCTTCCTGAACCTGCTCCACATCATCGCCCACCAGGGCCCTGAAAATGTCGTTGAGGGTGATCACGCCCACTACCAGGGCGTACTCGTTGATGATCACCGCAAAATCCTCACGGGCCTCGCGAAAGCGCTCGAGTACCTCGGACAGGGTCAGGGTATCCGGCAACGCCAGCAGCGGATTGATCGGGGCGTCAGCCTTCATGGACAGGGACTGCCCTGCCAGGACGCGGTTGAGCAGATCCTTGGCATCCACGTAGCCCACCACGGTGTCGATGCCGCCATCACACACCGGAAAGCGGTTGAAGGGCCGGCCGGCAATCTTCTGGCGGATGCTCTCCTCACTCTCCTGAAGGGTGAAGAACACCACACTGTCGCGGGTCGTCATGGCCGACGGCGCGCTGCGCGCTTCAAGGCCGAAAACATTCTCGATCAGGGCGTGCTCCTGCTCGGCCAGCACGCCTGCCTGGGCACCGGCCTCGACCACCGCAATGATCTCGTCCGGTGTCACCGTGTCATTTCGGGTGGTTGCCACCCCGAGCAGGCGGAACAGCAGATCCGCGGCCTCGTTATAAAGCCATAACAAGGGGCGCAACCAGCGAATCAGGACACCCATGGGCGCCGCCACCGCCATTGCCAGGCGCTCCGGTGCAGCCATCCCCAGGCGCTTGGGCATCAGGTCGGCAAAAAGGATGAACAGGGACGTGACCACCATGAAAGACAGGGCAAAAGCCAGCGTATCCACGTAGGCCGCCGGCACCAGCGGCACCAGTGCGCCCGCCAGCCACGGGGAGAAGGCCCCCTCACCGACGATCCCGCCCATGATCGCCACCGCATTGAGGCCAATCTGGACCAGCGTGAAGAAAGGGCCGGGACGCGCCTGCAGGGCTAGCACCCGGGCAGCCCCCTCATTGCCGTCCTCGGCCAACACCGCCAGCCGGGACTTGCGCGATGCCGCCACCGAAATCTCGGCTACCGAAAAGAAGGCGCTGATACCCACCAGGAGCAGGATGAGAAGAATCTGCTGAAGAAAGTCCATGGGTAGGTCCGGCAACGCTGGCAATCAGCGGGCACCGGCCTCCACCGAGTGGCGCAGGCGCATCTGCAGCAGGATGTTGTCGGCCTGCACCTGCAGGGCACGGGAGCGCTCGACCCACACCATCTGCCGGGTTTCGAATGCCTGCGCCAGCGCTTTCACCGCGTCCCGGCGAGTGGACGCGTAGGCAACGAGCTCCTGGCGCTGCCACTCGCTGGGAGCCGGTGCGGTGGTGCCCGAGAGCTGATTGATGAGACGCTCCCAACGCGGCAGGAAATCATGCTCGAGAACCTCCAGCGCAGCGGCCTCGGTCAATCGGCGCTGGCGGAGCGAATCCATCAACGCAGCCTGTTCGCGCAACAACTCCTGTTCATCCAGAACAAAGCGCTGAAGCGTCTGCTGATATGCCGAATCCGCCTGGTAGCGCCGCACCACCTCCGGTGTCTGCTGCCAAAGCGTCAGGCCGAGGGCGACCAGCACCAAGACACCCCCCAGCGCGCGCGGGCTTAGCCAGCGCACAGGCCGCGACGACACGACCGGCTCGGCAAAGGCCAGGCCGAGAATCATCCCTCCCGCCAGGCCACCCAGATGGGCGGCATTGTCGATCCCCGGCAGGGAAAAACCCGCAAACAGTGAGTAGCCGATGAAGCCCAGGGTGCCCGACCGCATTTCCCTGAACACCTCTCCCGGGACCGACCCCCGTTGCAGCAGCAGGTAAGCGAGCAAGGCCCCATAAACGCCAAAGATCGCCCCGGATGCGCCGACGCTCACACTGCCCTGCTTCCACCACAGGCTTGCCAGATTGCCCAGCAGTCCTGCCCCGACATAGATCACCAGAAAGCCCAGGCGGCCGAAAAGACGCTCCACCACCTGCCCGGCCTGGTAAAGCGCAAACATGTTGAGCCCCACGTGAAGCAGGCCGCCGTGCAGGAAAAGCGCGGAAAACAGACGCCACAGCTCACCCTTCTGGACCAGCGGCGCAAAATTGCCACCGGCACGGATGAGCAGATCGGACGGGATCTGCATCGCGTTCCGGGACATCGCCACAAGCAACGCAAAGATGATTGCGTTGATGATGACCAGGGCCAGCGTGACGTCGGCCCTGCGCACACGGGAAAACAGCAGGTTGGCGAAGGTATCGTAATTCAAGGGATGGGGCCGGTCGGCAGGGAACACCTTCGATTATACGCAAGGCTGATTACTGGCCTTGCAGGGCCAAGGGGCGCGGGGCACGCTCCGATCAAACTTTTTCAATATCTCAAGAAACGTGACTGAGTAAGATAAAATGAAAAGTTGAATATTCCCCTTCGACCTATGATCCACGTTCTGAAACACGTCGAATCCATCACCCAGCACCGGGACAGAACCCTGCTGGAGTTGGGTGTCGCCTCGGCGCTGTTCGAATTGGTCAAGGCGCTTGAGGTCAATCTCTACAAGGTCAGCGAGCACGGTGGGGAACACTATCTGGCCCGGGTCACCCATGTGGGCCAGGATGGCGTGCGATACGTGCAGTCTGAGTTCGACGACGAAGGCATGGCTGCACCTCTGGGTCAGCGCCGGGAAATGGTGGCCTGTGTCGAGCAGACGCAAATCGTGAGGGTGCATGACAGCGCGCGCGACGCTTACGTGCATTGCTTTCCGATCAACGTCGATCGGCGGGTGCTGGGCGTGCTTGAGGTCGTCTGCGGCACGCCCCTTGCCACCGAGGAGCTGGACACCGCCGAAGGCTTTCTGGGCCTCTACCGCAATTACCTCAGCCTGCTGGACTACAGCGAACGGGACACCCTCACGGGCCTGCTCAACCGCAAGACCTTCGACGAAAACCTGGGGAAAATCCTTCAGGGCTTGTCGGCAGGCGACTTGAGCCTCGCGGGCGACAGCACCGCCCCCCCTCGTCGGCGCCAGAACGATGAGGGCAAACACTGGCTGGCTGTGGTGGACGTGGACCACTTCAAGCGGGTCAATGACCAGTTCGGCCATCTGTACGGGGATGAGGTGCTGCTGCTCCTTGCCCGGATCATGCAGGAGAGCTTCCGCCACCAGGATCGCCTGTTTCGTTTTGGCGGTGAGGAGTTCGTGGTCATCCTGCGGGCAACATCCGAAGATGAAGTTGCGGTGGCCCTTGAGCGCCTGCGGGCAAGCGTCGAAGGCCATCTGTTTCCACAGGTCGGCACCGTGACCGTAAGCGTCGGCTATACCGGCATCAATTCCAGTGACACCATCCCCGACATCGTGGGCCGGGCCGACGATGCGCTCTATTTCGCCAAGGAGAACGGGCGCAATCAGGTGAGTAGCTACGAGCGCCTGCTTGCCTCGGGCAAGGTGTCGGCCCGTGAAGCCCCCAACAGCGATATCGAACTGTTCTGACGACGCCCGTTTGCCGCCCTAGCAGGGTGTTGAAAATCTCCGCCTCACCTTCGGTCTTCCAGCGGCCTGGAAAAAATTACGCTGGAGCAAACCCGAGTAGATCCGTCTCAATGACGATTCGGACCGTGTTTCCCGCCGATGGTGCAAGGGTAATTGAGCGGCGCGGGCGTCGCAGCAAGTACCACCTATTCAATAACGATTTCCGCAATGCCCGTGCAGCAATGGCACCTCTCAATCACGATGCCAGCAAATTGCCCAGCCGAGTCAGGTTGTAGGCGGCGAAATTCAGCAGGGCGTGAGCG
>WBZV01000787.1_pt1 | contig 16758 bp, 19 predicted proteins | sample 5204221 | NCBI WGS metagenome assembly WBZV01 (sample SAMN12344360, study PRJNA552823) | activated sludge metagenome | biome: Activated sludge suspended growth; feature: Nitrification reactor; material: Wastewater; isolation source: activated sludge from nitrification reactor of wastewater...
AAGGTGATGTACCCGAAACTCAACGTGACGAAGAGCCAGGTGATCGGCTACTACGCGACCATCGGCTCAGAGATCATCGAACAGACCGCCGGTCGGCCCGTGACCAGGATCCGGTTCCCTCACGGCATCGGGGCGCAGTCGTTCTTCGAGAAGAACGCCCCCGACGGCATGCCGGAGTGGATCCCCGAGATGGTGGTCAATTCCATCCACTACCCGGTCTTCGACGAGGTGGCCGCCGTGGTCTGGTCCGCGCAGATCAACGCCCTGGAACTGCACACCCCCCAGTGGCGTGAACCGGGCCGATGCGACCGCTTGGTGGTGGACCTCGATCCCGGGCCGGGAGCCGGCCTTGCCCAGTGCTGCCAGGTGGCACTGCTCGTAGCCGACTACCTCACTGCCGACGGACTGGCGTCGATCCCGGTCACCAGCGGGTCGAAGGGGATGCAACTGTACGTCCCCTTCCCGGAACCGATGGACGGCGACGCGGTGTTGAACTACGCGCGCTCCATGGCGGCCGAACTCGCGACCACTCACCCGCAGGCCATCGTCGCCACCATGACGAAGTCGAAGCGGGAGAGGCGTGTCTTCATCGACTGGAGCCAGAACAACCCCGCGAAGACCACCATCACCCCGTACTCATTGCGCGGTAAGGGCCTGCCGTACGCAGCGACCCCGGTGACGTGGGACGAGGTACGCGAGGGCCTGACCGAGCAGTTCCTTTTCACCGAGACCATGGCGCGGGTGCAGGAGTACGGCGACCTCATGCAGGCGTGACCGGGCCGGTGTGCGACGGTGTTGCGTGCCGTCGGCCTCGTGTGCAGGCGCTACCGGCGTGAAGGACGCGGTTTGAGGGCCACCGTGGGCAGTGCCGGCGCCGGCAACCGCTCCGTGGGATCGCCCGCGACCTCCCCGAACCGTTGCGTGCCCGCCTCCCAGTCCTCCCGAGCCTGCACGATCTCCTCGTGACTGCGGCCCACGAAGTTCCACCACATGAGCAGGTCCTCGCTCAAGGGTTCGCCACCCAGCAGTAACGCCCGCACCCCCGGGGCGGCCAGGCGCACATCCCGCGCGCCCCACCCGAGGTACTGCAGCGCACCGCGCGGCACGTGCTCACCGCCCACTGTGACGTCCGCATCCATCGCCAGCACCGCGTACTCGAAATCGGGCTCCAGTGGCACGGTGACCTCCCCCTCGACCTCGAGTTGCGCCCCCACCAGCGGAGAGAGGACCTGCGCGGATGACACCGCCTCCGCGAACTCACCCACCATCACCGTCGCACGCAGTCCGGCATCGTCGAGTACGGGAAGATCCGCGTGGTGCGAGAACGCGGGGGCCCGGCCCCGGTGCGCCTCGGTCAGTGCCACCCACAACTGCACACCGTGCAACGGGCCGGACCCCACGGAGTACTCGGAGTGGGCGATGCCGTGGCCTGCGGTCATCAGATTCAACTCCCCTGGGCGCACGCGTTGCAGTGACCCCAGGCTGTCCCGGTGCTCCACCTCACCGGACAGCAGCCAGGACACCGTCTGCAGACCGATGTGGGGGTGCGGCGGCACCGACATCTCGATGTCGTCCGGCCCATAGTGGTCGACGAAACACCACGCCCCGACCGTCCGGATCTGTTTGTGCGGCAGCGTCCGGCGCACCGTCATGGCCCGGGGCCCCCCGAGGGGGACCTCGCGCGGCTCGAGTTGCTGTACCGGCGGCGAGACCTCACCCCGGTGGCCTTCGCAGGACTCCTCGGCCGGTCGGCGCTCCAGATTGCTCATGCACCTCATTGCAGCACCGATCGCCGTCCCTGACGAGTGCGCGCGGCGGTGTAGGCGTCTGCCACTGGCCAGCGCTACCCTTCGACCGTGACTCTCTATGCGGCCTACGGCTCGAGCATGGATCCCGAACGGATGCTGGAGATCGCCCCCCACTCCCCGGCCGCCGGCGTCGGCTGGCTCGACGGCTGGCGCCTCACCTTCGGGGGCGCCGACATGAGTTGGGAGGGCGCACTCGCAACGGTGGTCGAGGATCCCGGCCACCAGGTCTTCGTGATGCTCTACGACGTCAACGAGATGGACGAGCATCTCATGGACCAGTGGGAGGGCACCGAACTCGGCATCTACTCCAAGATCCGTGTGCGGGTGATGACCCTCGAAGGCGACGTCGTGGCCTGGCTCTACGTCCTCAACGACTACGAAGGGGGCCTGCCTTCCGCGCGGTATCTCGGCATGATCGCCGACGCCGCCGAGGTCGCGGGCGCCCCGGAGGACTATGTGCGCGACCTGCGTACCCGGCCCTGCTCATCGGTCGGGCCCTGATCCAGCCGTCGGGCGAACCACGGCGATGACCGGCCCTGAGCGCGTAGGGTTGGCCGCGTGACCACTGCTGAGGAAACGGCCGCGCAGGCAGCGGCCGCCATCGCGGAACGTACCGGACTGCAGCGCCATGACATCGCGGTCGTCCTCGGAAGCGGATGGGGAGGTGCTGCCGACGCGTTCCCCGTCACCGCAGACATCCCGTACGCCGACCTGCCAGGTTTCAACGCCTCTGCCGTGGCCGGTCACAGCGGGTCGCTGCGCAGTTGCGCGGTGGGCGACAAGAACGTGATCTTCTTCGCCGGACGCACCCACTACTACGAGGGCCGGGGGGTCGATGCCGTCGTGCACGGGGTCCGCACCGCGGCCGCGGCGGGATGCACCGTTCTGGTGCTGACCAACGGCTGCGGTGGGCTCAACCCGGATTGGGCGCCAGGCACCCCGGTGATCATCCGCGACCACCTCAATCTCACGGCGACCACACCACTGGTCGGAGCCGACTTCGTGGACATGACCGAGACCTACTCGCGGCGCCTGCGCGACATCGCCCGCAGCGTCGACCCGGACCTCGACGAAGGGGTGTACGCGCAGTTCCCCGGACCCCAGTACGAAACCCCGGCCGAGGTGCGCATGGCCGGCATCCTGGGCGCCGACCTGGTGGGGATGTCCACAGTGCTCGAAGCGATCGCCGCGCGCGCCGCAGGCTTGGAGATCCTCGGCCTGTCCCTGGTCACCAACGCCGCGGCAGGCCTCACCGGCGAGGCCCTCCACCATGCCGAGGTTCTGCAGGCGGGCAAGGACGCCGCGACCCGTCTGTCCCACCTGTTGAGCCGGATCCTGGAGCAGGCGTGACCGACCTTCTCGCCGCTGCCCGGGCCTGGCTCGCCGAGGACCCGGACCCCCACACCCGCGCCCAACTCCAGGCGTGGATCGACGCCGACGATCATGCACATCTGGCCGTCGCGTTCGCCGGGCCTCTCACGTTCGGCACCGCGGGCCTGCGCGGTCCCCTGGGCCCGGGACCATCCGCGATGAACCACATCGTCGTGGCCAAGGCCGCCGCCGGGCTGTGTCAGTACGTCAAGGACACCGGGGGCAGCCGTATCGTCATCGGCTATGACGCGCGGCGCAACTCCGATGCGTTCGCGAGCCTGACCGCCGCCATCGCGGCCGGGGCCGGGCTCACCGCGGAGGTCCTCCCCCGTCCACTGCCGACCCCGGTCCTCGCGTACGCCATCAAGGCACGCGGCGCCGACGCCGGAGTGGTTGTGACGGCCAGCCACAACCCCCCGGAGGACAACGGCTACAAGGTCTACCTCGGTGACGGCATGCAGATCGTGCCCCCGGCGGACGCGGAGATCTCCGCCCGGATCGCGGCCCAGCCGGCCTTCGCGGACATCCCGCAATCGGCGCAATGGACGCGCCTCGACGAACAGATCGTCGAGGAGTACGTATCCCGCGTCGTCTCCCTGGCTAACCCTGAACTGACCGGGTCCGCCGGCCTGAAGGTCGTCTACACCGCGATGCACGGTGTCGGTGGGCACCTGTTCGAGACCGTGTGCGAACGGCTCGGATTCGTCGAGCTCTTCCCGGTGGCCGAGCAGTTCGAGCCCGACCCCGCCTTTCCCACGGTCGCGTTCCCCAACCCGGAGGAACCGGGCGCCATGGATCTCGCGCTCGCGGCGGCGATGCGGGAGGGCGCGGACCTGATCATCGCCAACGACCCCGACGCCGACAGATGCGCGGTGGGCATCCCGACGGCTGACGGCTTCCGTATGCTGCGCGGCGACGAAGTCGGCGTGCTGCTCGGGTGGTGGACCGCCCACCGGGCACCCGTCTCGGGCAGCCTCGTGACGACCATCGTGTCGAGTTCGATGCTGCGCTCCATCGCCGAGGAGGCCGGGCTCGGATTCCGGCAGACACTGACCGGCTTCAAGTGGATCACCCGCCCCGACGACATCGTCTTCGGCTACGAAGAGGCGCTCGGCTACTGCGTCGACCCGCAGACCGTCCGGGACAAGGACGGGATCAGCGCGTCGGTGCGCATGCTCGAACTCGCAGCCCACCTTCGCGCGCAGGGCCGGACTCCCGGCGACCTGCTCGACGACCTCGCCGCGCAGCATGGCGTGTACCTGACCGACCAGATCAGCATCCGGGTGCAGGACCTGTCCGATCGTGATCGCGCTCTGGCCGCCCTACAGGCCGACCCGCACGCCGCCATCGCGGACCTCGCCGGCGTCACCGACCTCACCGACTCCGCGGCCACCGGCCTGCCCCCCACCGAGGGCCTGCGTTTCGATCTGGCCGGCGGTGGCCGGGTGATCGCCCGGCCGAGTGGCACCGAGGCGAAGCTCAAGATCTACCTCGAGGTCATCGAGCGCACCGGTGATGTGGCCGCCGACCGGGCTCGTGCCGACGAGCGACGTGCAGCGCTGCGCCGCGGCCTCGAAGAGTTCCTGGCGGGCGTATGACTCACCTGAGGTCCGTGGTGGCCGCCGTCTTCGTGCTGCTCGCCACCCTGGTCGCGGGATGTTCCGCAGACACCGCCACGCCTGTCACCACGCCGACAGTCGCCGCCGAGGCCGCCCGCGGGGGCGTCAGCGGTCTGCCCACCGTGGACATCGACGGACTGCCGCGGGAGGCGCAGGAGACCTACGTCCTCATCCTCGACGGCGGGCCGTACCCGTACCGCCAGGACGACCAGGTGTTCGGCAACCGCGAAGGCATCCTGCCGGACGAGGACTTCGGGTGGTACCGCGAGTACACGGTGGAGACACCTGGCTCCTCCGACCGCGGGGCGCGCCGGTTCGTGGTCGGTGAGGACGGCACGTTCTTCTACACCGACGACCATTACGACAGTTTCCGGGAGGTGGTGGAATGAGCCTGCCGCAGGTGGTGGTGCTCGATACCCGCGGAGCACACGACAAGGCGACGTTCCTCGAAGCGTGTGCACGGTCGCTCGACTTCCCCTCGTACTTCGGGCACAACTGGGACGCCCTGGCTGACAGCCTCGGCGACTTCGCCGCGGACAAGGCTCCGGTCCTGGTGGTGTGGACGGGCTTCTCCGATCTTGACGCCGACGTGCGGGACACGGCTGTCGAGATCATGACGGAGCGGTTCGTCGACGGTGCCGATCTGCTGATCGTCGACGATGTCGTCGCGCCGCCGCAGCCGGACTACGCCCTCGACCACGTGCAGGTGGCCATCCCGGAAGGCGCGGAGGACACCGCGCGCGAGTTCTGGGTGGGGGTCGTGGGCCTGTCCGAGACCCCCAAACCCCTGGCGTTGGCGCAGCGCGGCGGGGTGTGGCTGACCGGGGAGGCACTCAACCTGCATCTGGGTGTCCAGCGTGACTTCCGGCCCGCCACACAGGCCCATCCGGCCATCATGGTGCGCGACTACGACACCCTCATGGCCCGCCTGCGCGCCGCAGGTCACGACGTCACCCCTGCCGGGGATCTGCCCGACACCCGCCGATTCCACACCTACGACCCGTTCGGCAACCGGATCGAGTTCATCGCTTTCTGAGGAAAGGAACCCCATGATCACCCCCATGGAAATGGCCCGCATGGTCGACCACACGCTGCTCAAGCCGGAGGCGACCACTGCGGATGTGGAGGCGCTGTGCCGGGAGGCCGTCGACCTCGGCGTGTACAGCGTGTGTGTCTCCCCCTCGTTCCTGCCGCTGTCCACCGAGCTGCTGCGCGGCGTGAAGATCGCGACCGTGTGTGGTTTCCCCAGCGGCAAGCACAAGGACGGGATCAAGGCCACGGAGGCGGCGCGCTCGGTGACCGACGGCGCGGACGAGGTCGACATGGTGATCGACATCGGCAACGTCATCGCCGGCGATTGGCAGGCCGTACAGGCCGACGTGCGCGCCGTCCGGGAAGCCATCCCGGCAACGGTCCTCAAGGTCATCATCGAGTCCGCGGCGCTGTCCGACCTGCAGATCATGGAGGTCTGTCGGGTCTGCGCGGACCTCGGCGCCGATTTCGTGAAGACGTCCACGGGCTTCCACCCCGCTGGCGGGGCGTCCGCGCACGCGGTCGAGTTGATGCGCCGCACCGTCGGTGACGGGCTGGGGGTCAAAGCCAGTGGCGGCATCCGCACCTGGGACGCGGCGGTCGACATGGTCAACGCCGGCGCCTCCCGATTGGGATTGTCGGGTACGGCCCAGGTGCTTGCCGGTGGTGCTGCTGAGGGCGACTACTGACCGGCGGAACCACCCCGAGGGTTCACGGCTGACTTTGTAGACTGGCCTTTTGACGTCACGAACAGGAGTTGAAGGATGCCCGCCGGCACAGTGAAGTGGTACGACGCAGAGAAGGGCTTCGGCTTTCTCGCCGCCGAGGACGGCGACGAGGTCTTCGTTCACGCCAGTGCGCTGGAGCCCGGCGCCACCCTGCGCCCCGGTTCCCGCGTGGAGTTCGGGGTGGTCGACGGCCGCAAGGGCAAGCAGGCCCTCTCCGTGACGGTGCTCGACCAGGTCAGCGTCACCAAGGCGCGGCGGCGGCCCGCGGAGGAGATGAGTCCCGTGGTCGAGGACCTGATCAAGCTCCTCGACTCGGTCGGTGGTCAACTGCGTGCGGGCCGTTACCCCGACGACACGAAGGCCGCGAAGACCGCGCGTCTGCTGCGCGCTGTCGCCGATCAGCTCGACGTCTAGGTGCGTTCTTCCACCACCACGGTGTGAAGATCTATGCACTGAATCGACAGATCTTCGCACCATCGCCGGGATGGTGGCTCCGCAACCCGGGAGCTAGCCGCCCTGCACGTCCATGCGGACGGCCCAGACACCCTTCTGCTCACCCTCGGAGATGATCGCCAACGGGTAACCCTGGGGGTTGGCCGGGACGCGCGGGAACGAGAACCGGAAGTAGGTCTCAGTGATCTCCTCCTGCGACAGCCGCTGCCCGGCGATCGAGGGGTACCAGCCCTGCTCCGCGATGGCCGGGTCGACGCTGATCCCGACCACGTTCTCCGGGACCACGCTCAGGCGCGCGGTCTGACCGCTCGCGGCTTTCTGTGCGGCATCGTTGAGGCACTGCTGGGGGTCGATCTGACCGTCCCAACTGAAGCACGTGGGAGCGAGCCGCTCAGAGGTGGTGCCGGTGAAGACCGTCACCCCGGGCGGCGGCTTCTCGCACGAGGCGAGCGCCGCGGTCGCCGCCACGGCGAGCACCACTCCGGCCATCTTCTTCATGCGTCCTCCTCGACTTCCGGCCCCTGCATCGTGTCATGGTCGGCGTCCGGGCCGTCCTGTGGGACGTCGGTGGCCTCGGGCTCGGGCTCAGGCTCGGCCTCAGGCTCCGACTGGGCCTCGGGCTCAGGCTCAGGCTCGGGCTCCGGCTCCGGCAACGGTCCGAGGTCGTCGTAGCCGACCTCATCGACGACGGTCTGCGCGACCGGCACCGGCGCGGCCTGCGTCGTCTCGCTGTGCGCCCCACATCCGAACGTCATGGCGACCACCCGGCCGTCGGCTGGAGAGTACCCGTTGGCACACACCCCGAAGGCCTGGCCGAGCGGCCCACCGATCAGCAGCAGGAATCCGCACGTGGCGCAGGAGAGATCGGCGCCGCGGGCCACCGTCGCACGTGGCCCCACCTCCCGGTACCAGCGCTGGGCGGCCTCACGCCGGCCCTCCGGGCTCAGGATCCGTACGCGGCCGAGGCCCAATTCCCACTGCAGCGGACGGAGGTCGTCGTCCTCCACCGCCGGCGCATCGGTCTGACTCATCCCGGGCAGCAGGCGGGGGTCGTCGGGCTCGGTGACCAGGACGTCCCCGGCCCCGATATCGCCCGGCTGGATGCGCTTCTTCCAGGGCACCCACGCGGGGGCCAGCAAGGCGTCGCCATCGGGCAGCAGCGCAGTTTCATCGACCGTCACCGTGTCATCGCCCGGGGCCCGGGTCAGCGTGACCGCCCAGCGCCACCCGGTGTAGCCGGGAACATGGCCCTCGAAATAGTGGGTGACCACCAGTGGGCCGTCAGCGACGAGACCCGTGTGCGTGCCGATCAATGCCGACTCGGCCTCCTCGAGAACCGCTGCACGGGCGGTGTCCACCGCGGCGGCACAGACCTCATCGACGTCCCAGGTGACCTCCTCCTGGACCATCGGCACGTCGGCGTGCCCTTCTCCGACGACGACCGTCACGAGGTCGTCGTACTGCTGGTCGTCATCCATGGGATTCCCGTGCGTGTCGGTAGGCCTCACGCCGCCGCACCGTGTACCAGCGGCCCGCCAGTCCGAGGCCCGCACCGACCAGGCAGACGGTCAACCACCATTGCGTGCCATGGGCCTGCAGTTGGTCGCGGAAGAAGAGGAACAGCACCCCGAAGGCGACCAGCCAGGCCACGGTGCCAAGGGTCACGGCGAGGACACCATCCTCGTCCAGCGGCTGCACATCCACATGTCCGACCGTACTACCTGCCATGTGCGCCAGACCTGCGAGGCATCAGCGAACGAGCGCCAGGACGATGAGCAGGCCCACGAGTCCGATCAGGACTGCCAGAGTGACCAGACGCCGGCTACGCGGATCCACGTCAGGGCGCTCCACCGTCGGTCTCGAAGTCCCCCTCACCGTCGATCGCCGAAGGCGGGATCTCCGTCGGCTCGATCTCCTCCTCGATCGGCGGCGGGGTCACGGTCTTGGTCGGCTTGGGGGTTTTCGACACCGTCGGACTCGGGCTCGCGGAGGTCGCGGTCGGGGTGGGCGTCGCCGACGTGGGTGCCACGGTGGTCGGCGCCTGCGTCGTCGGTGTGACGGTCGGCGTGATGGAGGGTGAACGCGTCGCGGACGGCGTGACGCTCGGCGAAGGTTCCGGGTCGTTCGGTGCACTACGGGCCGCCCACAGTGCACCGGCTCCGAGGCCGAGAGCGATCGCGATCAATACCGCGAGGACGATGGGCCACCGCGACGCTCTGGGCTCCTCAGGGGGTTGCTCGGGCTCCTGTGCGGGGGGCATAGCCATGGTGGGGTAGTCGCTCACCTCTTCAGGCTATGCCGGGTCCCCGCACGTTCCCGGCAGCGGCCCGCCGCCAGATCAGCCCAGACGCTCGACCACCCAGTCGATGCTCTTCGTCAGGGCGGCGACGTCGGCCGGGTCGACCGCGGGGAACATGGCCACCCGCAACTGGTTGCGGCCCAGCTTGCGGTACGGCTCCACGTCCACGATCCCGTTGGCCCGAAGCACCTTCGCCACCGCGGCCGCGTCCACAGAGTCCGCGAAGTCGACTGTCCCCACGACCGCCGAGCGCAGCGCCGGATCCGTCACGTAGGGCGTGGTGTACTCAGTGGCCTCGGCCCAGTCGTAGAGGATCCCTGAACTCTCGGCGGTGCGCTGCGTGGTCCACTTCAGGCCGCCGTGATCGTTGAACCAGTCGACCTGCTCGGCCATCAGCGCGATCGTGGCAAGCGCCGGGGTGTTGTAGGTCTGCTCCTGCACCGAGTTCTCGATGGCGATGTTGATGTCGAGGAACGCCGGCATCCACCGACCGGACGCCTTGATGGCTGCCGCGCGCTCCAGTGCCTTCGGCGACATCAGCGCGAACCACAGACCGCCGTCGGAGGCGAAGCACTTCTGCGGCGCGAAGTAGTAGACGTCGAAGTCTTCGGCGAGCACAGGCAGGCCGCCGGCCGCCGACGTGGCGTCGAAGATCACCAGCGCGTCACCGGAGCCGTCGGGACGGACCGCATCGATCGCGACCCCGGTTGACGTCTCGTTGTGCGGACTCGCGTAGACATCGAGTCCCTCGGCGGGCTCGAAGGGGCCGGCGGTCCCCGGCTCGAACGTGCGGATGTCCTGCTCACCGAGGTGAGGGGCGATCTGCGCCGCCTTCGCGAACTTCGACCCGAACTCACCGAAGGACAGGAACTGCCCGCGGTCCTCGATCAGCCCGAAGGTTGCGATGTCCCAGAACGCTGTGGAGCCCCCGTTACCCAGGATCACCTCGTAGCCCTCGGGCAGCGAGAAGAGGTCGCGCAGCCCCTGACGCAGGCGCTTGACCTGGTTCTTCACCCCCGGCTTGCGGTGGGAGGTGCCGAGGTAGGTGGGCGCCATCGCCACGAGGGCATCCACCTGGGCGGGACGAACCTTGGACGGGCCACTCCCGAAGCGGCCGTCGGCGGGCGTGAGGTCGGCGGGGATCTGTAGATCGGTCACGATCCCAGGCTAGACGCGGGCCCCGCGGACGAATGCGGGACCCCGATGCCGCACCCGTTGTTGCGAAGGTGCAGCGACACGCTGGCGTGTCGTGCGCTTTCGCGACAACGACCCCAAGCGCCGAACTACTCGACGCGGAAGCCCACCTCGGGGTGGTAACCACTCGGCGCGACCATCTCGGGGTCCCACCCGGGAACATCCTCCGGGCGCCTCGGCGCCGGACCCACATACCGGGCCGACGGCCGGATCAGGCGGCCGGTCTTCTTCTGCTCGAGGATGTGGGCACTCCACCCGGCCAGCCGGGCGCAGGTGAACATCGACGTGAACATGTGCGACGGCACCTCGGCGAAGTCGAGGACGATCGCGGCCCAGAACTCGACGTTGGTCTCAAGGACCCGGTCCGGCCGGCGCTCTCGCAACTCGGTCAGCGCCGCCTGCTCGAGGGCTTCAGCCACCTCGTACCGCGGGGCGTTGAGTTCCCGCGCGGTGCGCCGCAGGACGCGGGCACGCGGGTCTTCGGCGCGGTACACGCGGTGCCCGAAACCCATCAGGCGCTCGCCACGGTCAAGCACACCCTTGACGTATGCACGGGCGTCCCCGGTCTGCTCGATCTCCTCGATCATCCCGAGGACACGACTCGGCGCGCCACCGTGCAACGGGCCGCTCATCGCCCCGACCGCTCCGGAGATGGCGGCTGCCACATCCGCCCCCGTGGAGGCGATCACCCGGGACGTGAAGGTGGAGGCGTTCATGCCGTGCTCGGCCGCGGAGACGAAGTAGGCGTCGACCGCCTGCACGTGGGCGGGGTCGGGCTCGCCGCGCCAGCGCACCATGAACCGTTCGACGATCGTCCGGGCCTTGTCGATCTCGGCCTGCGGCACCATCGGCTGACCGAGGCCACGCGCGGACTGGGCCACGAAGCTCATCGCCATGACCGACACGTGGGAGAGGTTCTCGCGGGCGGTGTCGTCGTCGATGTCGAGCAACGGCCGCAGACCCCAGGCGGGCGCGAGCATGGCGATGGCCGATTGCACGTCGACGCGCACGTCACCGGAGTGCACCGGGATGGGGAACGGTTCGGCCGGCGGCAGGCCGGGGTTGAACTCGTTGTCCACCAGCAGACCCCACACGTTGCCGAACGAGACCCGGCCGACCAGATCCTCGATGTCCACACCGCGGTACCGCAGCGAACTACCCTCTTTGTCCGGCTCGGCGATCTCCGTCTCGAAGGCGACAACACCTTCCAGACCCGGTACGAACTCGCTCATCTGCACACTCCAGCGCTTGAAGGACCGCTTAAGTCAATAACCTAGTAGCCACAGAGCATGCACGCTGCGGCGAGGCGGAAATGAACGAGATACGCAGAATCGACTACCAGTCCGGACCACTCCTCGAGCAGGATCTGGCGACCACCCCGTTGCGCCAGTTCGAGCGGTGGCTGCACGAGGCGAACACCGCCGGCATCGAGGAGCCCAACGCGATGACCGTGGCCACGGTCGACCGCGACGGTCAACCGCACGTGCGCACGATCCTGTGCAAGGAGGTCGTGGCTGAGGGGTTCGTCTTCTTCACCAACTACGACTCCGACAAGGGCCGCCAACTCGACGACAACCCACGCATCGCTCTGTGCTTCCACTGGCAACCGATGCACCGGCAGGTACGGGTGACCGGACGCGCCGAGAGACTGCCTGAGGCGCAGTCCGACGCCTACTTCGGATCCCGCCCACGCGACGCCCAACTCGGCGCGTGGTCCTCGGCCCAGTCCCAGGTCATCTCCGATCGCGATGAATTGCGGGCTCGGTGGGAGCAGGCGCTGCAACGCTTCGACGCCGAGGTCCCACGCCCGGCGAACTGGGGTGGCTACCTGGTCCGGCCGACCACCATCGAGTTCTGGCAGGGTCAGCCGTCCCGCCTGCACGACCGCCTGAGGTTCAGCACTCCGGGGACGGGACGCCTGGACGACGGGCAGGCGTGGACCGTCGAAAGACTGGCGCCCTAAGCGCGGTCGAGGTAACTCTGCAAGGCGGTCGACACCACATCGTCGAGGCTGTCCCCCCGGGTCTTCGCCTGCCTCTTCACCGACTTCAGCAGCGCCTTCGGCACCTTCACCTCGAGCGTTGCACGCTTGGTCTTCTTCGGCGTGCGTGCCACCAGCGTGTCCGAGGTCCGGCCGCCGATCCCGACGACGGGGCGCAACTCAGGACGGGTCACGGGTGGCGTCACCGCTTGCACGGGGGCCACGGGGTGCACATCTGCATCGGGGGCCTTGCGCAGGGCAGGGCGTGGCGGCGGGTTGATCATTGTCCCTCCCGGGCGAGTTCGTCGGCGATGTCGCGACTGCTCACGTCGGCCACGCGGCCGAGGAGGTCGTCGAAGGTCTTGGCGGCCGAGCGGGCACCCGCGGAGCGCCATGCGTGGATCGGCACGCCGGCCCCCTGTGCCTGCTGGATGGCTGTGCGCTCCGGGATCGGTTCGGTGACTTTGACGCCGAAGACGCTGCGCAGTTCGTCGAGGCGGAAACGGTGTTCGGACAGCACGGCGCGGGTGCGGTTGGGCACGATGGCGACAACGTTGAGCCGGGGATTGCCCTCCCTGACCGCGACCTGGACCGCTTCGACCGCCTGCTCGGCCCCCTGCACGGCGAAGTACGACGGTTCGGTGACGATCACCGCCTGGGTGGCGGAGAACAGGGCGTTGCGGGTGAGCTCACCGAGGGACGGCGGGCAGTCGACGAGCACAAGGTCGTACCGGGAGGTCACTCCCCGCAGGGCCCGCTGCAACCGGCGGACCGGGTCGATGCCCGAGGGCACCGCGCGGTGCTCGAGGGCCCGCTCCGCCGCGATCACGTCGACGTTCGGGCCCCAGCCGGAACCGCTGATCGCATCGAGCGCCACACCCTCCCGACCGTCGTACAGGACGTCCGAGGTGGAGTAGGGCGCCTGCTCGGCGAGGTTGAGGCCGGCCGTCGCATTGGCCTGCGGATCCAGGTCGACCACGAGTACGCGCCTGCCCTCGTGCATCGCCGCGCTGGCCAGCCCGAGCGTGACGGTGGTCTTCCCGACGCCGCCCTTCAGGCTCAAGACCGCGACGACGGGGGCATCCATTCGGACATTCTGTCACTGATCAGGCCGTTTACCCGTGATTCCGGTACCCCGCCGGGCAACACGCCTACCGGGACGGCAGCGCCTGGAAGCGGGACAGGGCCTCATCGCGCTCCCGAGCGTGGTCCACGACCGGTGCGGGATAGTCGGGCGCGAACACCCCGGGTTCGTGCGGGTCGGGGACGTCGGCGAGTTCCGGGACGTAGCGCCGGATGTAATCGCCGTTCGGATCGAAGCGCCGCCCCTGGGTCACGGGGTTGAAGATGCGGAAGTAGGGCGCTGCGTCGGTCCCACACCCGGCCACCCATTGCCAGCCGAGTTGGTTGTTGGCGACATCGGCGTCGACGAGGTGCTTCATGAACCATGCGGCCCCCCGCTGCCAGGGCTGGTGCAGGTCCTTGACGAGGAAACTCGCGGTGACCATGCGCAGGCGGTTGTGCATCCAGCCCTCGGTGGCCAACTGCCGCATGCCTGCGTCCACGAACGGATACCCGGTGCGACCCTGGGCCCACGCCTCGAACAGCGCGTCGTCGTGGTCGTACCGCATGTCGGTGTCGAAGCGGGTGTCCAGGCTGTCCCACACCGCCTGCGGTTGGTGCCAGAGGATGTCGGCGCAGAACTCCCGCCACGCCAGTTGTCGGGCGAAAGGATCGGTGGCCACGTCCGGGATCTCGGCCAGGATCGTGCGGGGGTGGATCTGGCCGAAGTGCAGCGCGGCGGACAGTCGGCTGGTGGCCGATACCGCCGGAAAGTCCCGGTTCTTCTTGTACGTCCCCAGCGCGCCCTCCCGGAAGGCCCGCCACCGGGTCAGCGCCGGCGACTCGGTGATCGCCCCTGCCGGCGCCGGCCAGCCGCGCGCGAGCCAGGCTTTGTAGAACGGCGTGAACACCCTGTATGCGGAGCCCGAACCGTTGAGCACCTCGCCCGGGGGGATCGCATACGGGGTGTCGACGCTGTGCAGAGTGATCCCGGCGGACGCCAGGGCCGCCGACACCTCGCGGTCACGGCGCCGCGCGAACGGCGTGGTGTCCCCGGTGCAGTACACGTCCCGCGCACCATGCTGCGCGGCCACCTCCCTCAGGACCTCGACGGGATCCCCGGCGCGCACGGTCAACGGGCGCTGGGCACCGAGCTCGTCGAGCGCCTCGCCGAGATACCCGGCACGCACCGCTCCGACGTCCTGCAGCCGTGGATCGTGGATGAACACCCCCACCGCGTCCGGACCTGCGGCATCGAGAGCCGGGTTGTCGCAGACCCGCAGGTCACGTCGGAACCAATGCAGTGAGGGCATCAGACCGGTTCGACGGCGATGTGCTCGGCGACGCCGAGTGACACCTCCGCGTACTCGCCTCCGCTGCCCACGAGCAGACCTCCCGGCGAGCGGCTGACCTTGACCGTCGAGCCAGGGGTCGCGCCGGCCCGCCGCAACGCCGCCATCACGTCATGTTCGGTCTGCAACGGCTCGTCGATGCGACGGATGAGGACCCGGATCGGCGAGGCGTCCATCCTCCCCACGACGGCACTGAGCGCGGGCGCGGCCGTCACATCCTCGTCGATGGCCGCGCCGAGTCCGGCCAGACCCGGGATGGGGTTGCCGTACGGCGACGTGGTGGGCTGCTCCAGCAACTCCCAGATCCGCTTCTCGACCGCCTCGCTCATCACGTGCTCCCAGCGGCACGCCTCGACGTGCACGTCCTCCCAGGGCAGTCCGATCACATTGACCAGCAGGCACTCGGCGAGGCGGTGCTTGCGCATCACGGAGGTGGCGTAGGCCCGGCCGGCGTCAGTGAGCTCGAGGTGGCGGTCCCCGGACACGATGACCAGGCCGTCTCGCTCCATCCGGGCCACGGTCTGGGACACCGTCGGCCCCGACTGCCCGAGTCGTTCGGCGATGCGCGCACGCAACGGGACAGTGCCCTCCTCTTCGAGCTCGAAGATGGTGCGCAGATACATCTCGGTGGTATCGATCAGCTCGCCGCTCACCTGCACATTGTGTCGCAGCACGGCGACTGCGCAAGAAGGCCGTTCCGGTGGGCGGTTCCGGCCCCCGTGCCGGGCTGACAGGGCCATCCCGGTGACAGAACGTGGCGAAGGGGTGACATAGGTCACGTTCAACCTGAGAGTTATCCACAAGATGTAGGGGCTCTTGAGCCCGTCGCCCCCACATGTGCCCCACCTTCAGAAAACCCCCTCTGATCAGGCATTAAGCACGGGTTTCGGGTAGGAGGTCGCGGTGGCGAGGACGGTCAGAAATCCGCTAGCGTGACATAACCGTTACGTAAAACGCTGGGCGTGTCGCTTGACTTTCGCGAAACAGATACCGATGGAACCGGCACATTGTGGAGGCTACGGATGAGGCGCACACTGATCGGCGGCATCGCTGTCTGCGCACTGCTCGCGCCCGCCGCCCCGGCTGTCGCCGCGAGCGACCCCATTCTGACCTCCGGCATGGAACACCCGGCTGTCAAGCGCGTCCAGAAGTTGCTCGGCGTGAGCCCGCAGACAGGATTCTTCGGTCCCGTCACCCTGGCAGCCGTCAAAACCTACCAGCGCGCGCACGGCATCCCCACGACAGGGGTGGTCGGCCCGCTCACCTGGGCCGCGCTGACCAAGGACCAGAAGGCCAAGCGCACGCAGACCAAGAAGTCAGCGCACAAGCAGAAGGACAAGAAGGCCGCCAAGAAGTCGAAGAAGAAGGTCAGCAAGAAGCCCAAGAAGTCGGCGTCCAACGCCGCCACGGCAGCGACCCTGCAACTCGGCGATCGCGGTGCGGCGGTGCTGTACCTGCAGAAGGAACTCAACGTCCAGCCCCAGACCGGCTACTTCGGGCCCATCACCGAATCCTTCGTGAAGGCCCTGCAGACCGCCGCGAAGTTGCCTGTTACCGGCGTGGTCGACGCCAAGACCTGGCGCAAGGTCGGCAAGGTGCAGTTCACGCCGCCGGCAGTGGCGCCCGCTCCCCCGGCGACGTCCACGACCCTGCCCGCTCCGTCGAGCGCGACCGCCGCCAAGGTGCTGAAGGTCGCCGCGTCGCAGGCCGGAGTGCCCTACGTCGCCACCGGTTACTCCCCCGAGCAGGGCTTCAACTGCAGCAGCTACACGCAGTGGGTGTACGAGCAGGTCGGCATCGACCTCGGCGGCGCCTACACCGTCTGGCAGTACAACAAGTCCCGCAAGATCAGCGCCGCC
>WBZV01000475.1_pt2 | contig 16736 bp, 10 predicted proteins | sample 5204221 | NCBI WGS metagenome assembly WBZV01 (sample SAMN12344360, study PRJNA552823) | activated sludge metagenome | biome: Activated sludge suspended growth; feature: Nitrification reactor; material: Wastewater; isolation source: activated sludge from nitrification reactor of wastewater...
GGGGGCTCAAGTAAATGACCACGCGATACCTGATTGGCCGGGCAGAGTTGCTGACGTACCCCATTGAGGCACCCAAGAAAGCCCCAAGCAACAAGGCCCACCCTTACACGCTTGGTGAGGCGAAGCAGGTCATCGTCCCTCAGATCGAAGCTGCCAATGTGCTGTTTCAAGAGCTTCCGGGCAAGGCGTGCGTTGATGATCTAGCCGTCGCGCGGCTGGTCTTGCATCCCGCCTATTTAGCGAAGTCGTTTTTCCCCAAGCAGCTCTTCGATCAGGTGGGGCTCACGTCAGTGGGGTCGCGGACTCGCCGCATCAAACCACGACGGCAGGTGCTAAAGAAGGCACCAGCCGAGGCCGACACCACAGAGATATTCGTTGCGGGAACGCGCTCTGCCCTCAAGAAGTTCCCGGCCTTCGCCCGTAGCCTGAATGAGCAGATGCCGGTTGGGGAGCAGTTCGCCCAGCTCGAAAGCTTTGCCGCAATGACTGCCGCCGACCGGCTTCAGCTTGAGGGCACAGAACTTGGGCACGTCTTCGAGGTCGGCCTTCACCTGCCGCCGGACGGTGACGCGGGCTACGTCCGGTCACTCTTTGCTGACTACGCCAAGGACTGTGGATTTCTCGTCAACGGGGAGTTTGGGTTCGAGGCTGGTAGGCTGCTGTTTATTGCCGTGGAGGGCGACGCGACAGCGCTTGAACGCTTGGCTCAATTTACACTGGCTCGGGTGATTCGACCGATGCCGCACCTGCGAGCCGCGCGCCCCGTCACAAGGAGCCAGCCGCTCTCAGTACCGTTTTCTCTGCCAAGCGCCGAGCCGCTTTCACGGGAACCCAAGGTTGCCGTGTTGGACGGAGGATTGCCCGTTGAGCACGTTCTCGGTCGATATGTTCGTCGCTATTTTCTTGCTGACGAGCATGCACTGGATGTGCCCTCATACTTGGAGCACGGTCTCGGTGTCACCTCAGCACTCCTTTTCGGTCCAATTGAACCCGAAGAGGTTGCGGCGCGTCCATATGCCCCCGTTGACCACCACCGAGTGCTCGATGCCAAAGTGGAAGGTGAGGACCCCTACGAGTTGTATCGAACACTTGGACATGTGGAAACGGTTCTGCTGTCCCGTCAGTATCAGTTTGTGAACCTGAGCCTGGGGCCGGATCTGCCCGTCGAGGATCAAGATGTCCATGCGTGGACTGCTGTCATCGACAGCATCTTGAGTGACGGGGAAACCTTGATGACGGTGGCGGTCGGCAACAACGGGGAGCGCGATGAGGCCTTGGGGTTCAATCGGATTCAGGTGCCCGCAGATAGCGTCAATGCCTTGTCGGTTGGCGCGGCGGATCGTTCGGGCGCCGAATGGAAGAAGGCCGCATACAGCGCGATGGGGCCAGGCCGGAGTCCGGGACGACGCAAGCCTGATGTCGTTGCTTTCGGCGGAGCCCCGAAAGAGTATTTCCATGTCGCAGCACCCGGACTGAAACCGAACGTGGCGGCGACACTCGGAACGAGCTTTGCAGCGCCACTGGCATTGCGGTCCGCCGTGGGCATCCGAGCCATCCTGGGTGATCCCGTCCATCCTCTGACGATCAAGGCCCTTCTCGTACATGGTTGCGATAGTGCGGACGATCACGATGTGCGGCAGGTTGGATGGGGGCGTGTTCCGTCCGACATGAATCGACTCATTACTTGCGGAGAGGGTGAGGCTCGGATCATTTATCAGGGGGAGCTGAGGGCTGGGAAGTTCCTCCGTGCCCCCATTCCGCTGCCTGAGTTTCAGCTAGAAGGAAAGGTCCGCATTCGGGCAACCTTTTGCTACGCGAGCCCGGTTGACCCTCAGGACGCCGGCGCTTACACCAAGGCTGGGCTGGGAATCACTTTTAGGCCGAACCGTACAAAGCAGGCAGCCGGCAAGAAAAACGCCGCGTCGAAGACATTCTTTCCTAAAGCTGTGTTCAGGACGGAGGAGGAGTTACGTTCGGATCTCGGGAAGTGGGAGACTGTTCTCCACGCGGAAAATGGCTGCTTGGGTAGTAGCCTTCTGGAGCCCGTCTTTGATGTGCATTACAACGCTCGTGAAGCGGGTGGTGCAGCGTCGGGGGCTCCCTCTATCCGCTACGCGCTTGTTGTCACAGTGTCTGCACCGAAACATCCTGAACTGCATCAAGATATCTTGAAGGCCCATGCGGTCTTGCAGGCACTTGAGCCTCAAGTGTCGCTGCCGCTGCGAACCTAAAGAGGGGGGGATTTCTGTGAGGCATGCATATTCACGGGTTACTGCCCCTGGAAGCAGTATCGGCTCACGTCGTAGATGCTCACCTATGAGTAAGGTCGGATACCCCGGAGTTCACTTTGCGTACCCGTACGGGCGACCCACAAGACGGCCTCGACGAAAAGCCGGTTGTCCGCTGCGGTATGCCCCGGATCGCTCGCCTTGCCCGGCAGCCATCCTGCAATCCGCTCATATTGATCGTCACGCAAGCACACACGCACCATCCTGAGTCTGCCCAAAAGTCAGAATAGGACCACAAGTGGCGCCGGGTGAACAGCCCCCTGCGCAACCGGCTGAACGTAAACGACTTTCTGGGCTGGTCAGGAGAGCATCATTTCTCGGGGGGGATTGTCAACAGACCCTAGTATGTGCATGGATATGTCTGCGTCACGCAAACACCCCTGCCCGCGACCGCGCGAGCAACCCGGAGAGCAGCTTTTGTCCAGTCATCGTCTCCACGAAATCAGCGGGAGTCGCTCCCCCAAGGGCGGGGACAGGCTGAGTAAGCCACTCTCCCACCCATTGGGCTGCATCGAAACCGATCGTGTCGCCTGATTCCTCCACCATAACCGCGACCTGGCCGATCAGGCACTCCAGACCGACTACACGCTCAGCTTGCTCGGTAGTGAGCATTGCGCCTTGACGGCTCTTGCGTCGGACTGATGCACTAGGCAGGTTGAGTATGCTCAGTAAGCGTCCCTGCAAAATATGCATACTGTCTGCGAGTTCCTTGAGGTGGGACGCAGGGATTCGCTTGCGGATGAGCCTCACGCGCTCCGCCGGCGACGCCAGATAGAGGCTTTTCGCTTGCATCACAATGGCTGCTTCCACGGTTGTCTCCGCTGCTGAGATATCACCATTCTACTGTCGCAGTCGCACACGGTGGCGCGCTCTGGCCTCATGCGGAGGCTACATGGTTCGGAAACTATCGTCCGCTCCAGCCCCTTGCATTCCCATGGCATCTCGTCTGATGTACATCAGTCATGCCCTCCTTCAGGGGCACAGATCATGTGAAGGCCCGAAAGTGACTTCAAGAAAATGCTATCCGGACTGCATCCCGTGCGGGCAAGGTGTAACGCCTGCATTTCATGCATCCGAGGGCCGAGACAATCTGCTTCATACGTGTCACCGATCATCAATATCTCGTCCGGCTTCACTTGCAAGGCCTCGCAAGCGGCCTGGAAAATGATGGGGCTAGGCTTGATAGCCCCCACTTCAAAGCTCCATACGTACGCATCCATTTCAAAGGGGAGTAAGGCGCGTAGTGGGGCTGAATAGGGCTGAGCCAGATTGCTGCAGATCCCGAGAGTGAAACCGTTCGCACGCAGTTGAGCAAGCGTCTCTGCTGCCTCCGGGAAGAGACGCATGCTCATGAGTTCTGTTACAAGGCCCTCGAAAACTCCAGCTTCCTGAGCTTGAGTTTGCGTAACACCTAGCCAGTCGGCGGTCTCCTGGATTGCCCAGTCTCGCCCCATCACGATGGCAGCGTAGTCGGCGTGAGTCGGGCGGGTCTTGGCATCGGCAAGCGACAAAAGTTTGGCGTAGGGACGTCGCCGCTCCGCAATCTCCGCAAGAGTGCCAAATGCGTCGAACAAAATGGCCTTGATCATTGCTATCTCGTGCGATGGTCAGAACTTAGGACAACAGGGGTAAGCACATTCCGCTGCCTACCTCGGGCGGGGCAAACCGCCGTCGTCATCGCGACCTTGCCAGATCAGGTCAGTCCCCGGTACTGCTAAGTTGTTTCCGGCACGCGTTTGAATACCTGGACGGTGTAGTGGGACTCATCAAGCTGGTCTTCCCCCAAACTGAAATGGAGCGTCCGTCCATCGGTCAGCTTGAAGAGCATATTTATCGAATTATTCGGCGACGAACAAACGCTGTCTAGGGCGTCCAGCTGAAAGGCATCCGAGCCATTCACATCGCCCGGTGAAAGCAGGAAAACACGTTTCAAAACACCAGCATCGGAAGTGCCCGCGTGATCACGTAGCACGTTGATGTTGGATGTCATTCTGTGGGTGACAAAGTCACCATCCTCCGTTTGGGATGCGATCTCCAGCATGAAGAAAGGTGCATCGACCCCGAGCTCTACCCAATTCCAAAGGCTGACGTTGGGATCGTACTGTACGGGAAAGATTGCCGAGCGATGAGTTTGGAACATGAGAAGTAAATCTACAGGTGAAAAATGTAGATTATATTCCGTGGATTGATAGTCTCACCACCGGCACTGTTTGTTGGTGGCCAAATCCTTTGATGACCTTCGCGCTGAACTTGCCAACGAGATCAAACAGACTCGTCGACGGCTTGGGTTATCTCAGGAAGCCTTGGCTTTGCAGGCAGAGGTGGATCGGACCTATGTCTCCCAGTTGGAACGAGGGATCGCCAATCCTTCGATTCTGATTCTTCATCGAATATCTACAGTGCTGGGCACGGACTTGTCGATAAGCCTGCGCGGGACTAGTGATGTGTAAAGCCCCCACTACCTTAACTTCACCAAAAACTTAAACTCTTTAGTTGCCCTGACAGGGTGCCGGCAGATCCCAAGCGCGGCTCTGGAGCTAGGCAGGTCGGTGAGGATGTTCTTGAATGCGCATCATGCCGGATTGCGTGATTACGCAATCCGGGCTAGTTGAGTGCGTTGTCGGACAGGCTGATCACCAGTAACGGAGTCTCCAACGGTGACATAGCCATACAAAATGCCCCCGCTCGCAGGCGCTGGGGCAACGTCAGTTGCTGTTTTCATATTTTCTCCACCGTCGATTGTACCGTAAGCGTCGTCTCTGCCCCGTCTTGAGGTAAATCCGTTGAGCAGCGAAGGTGTCCACCATTTTTGAGGGTGGACACCATGGAAATTGAGAAGGCAGCAGGAGTGGATCGGCGTGGCGCCTATGTTCGGCGCAGCCCCGAGCTGAAGGCGGCGATCGTGGCCGAGTGCTTGGCGCCGGGCGCGTCGGTCGCCGCGGTGGCCCTGGCCCACGGGGTCAATGCCAACCTGGTCCGCAAATGGATCGAGAAATCGCGCCCATCGACCCAGGCGGAGACGGACGTGAGCTGGCTCGCGGTGGTAACGATCCTTGCGGCCCTTGCCCTGCTCTATGCGCAAGGTTATGCGCTGGCTGCCCACATCGCCCACCTTCAGCGCAACGACTTCGCTGGCCCGCAGCCCGGCCCCGTAGGCCACCGACAGGGCGTGTCACCGACCGGCACATTGGGGCTCTCCCGCAATTTTGATGACATCCGTTACGGCGGATGAAGCACGCGGGCCTTCAGGAGCGGGAAGCTTGCCCGGCCATACATCTCCCGCTTCAGGCCTTTCAAGCGATTGACCTGCCCTTCGACCTGGCCACTGCTCCAGGGCGAGGTCAGTCCGGCTATAACGGCAGCCTTGTCGTTCAATACGCCCCGTGCGAATCCTTGTAGTTCCGGGACGTCGCTGTGATGGATCTGCGTGAGCCAGTGGTCGAACTGGTCGGCTTGGTGGTGGCGGATCATGTCGACAAAGGGCATGGCGAGCGTCTGAGCGGTGGCGAGGTCGGGGCAATGCTCCGCCAGCGCCTTTACGAAGCGCTGATGAGCGGCCTGGGTTTGCGTATCGCTCTCGGGTGCCAAAGCCAGCAGCCACCAACTCGCCCGGCTGGGTGAGGGAACCTGGATATGAGCGGTGTCTTCAGGCGCTTGAGCTGCCGCGAGTTCGGTCCGCCAAGGCTGTACGGCACGGCGTACCAGAATGGGAGAACCGGAAAAGCCCTGAGCCTTCAGTTCCCGCCAGAGGGCGGCTGCCGAGTGGCAGCCGGCTTCCCAGCGGCTTTTGAGGAATGCGTGAAACGGCGCCAGCTTGCCGGGAGGCACGGTTCGAGGGGCGCGTTCGCGAAATTGTCCGGCTCGCAGGTGCCGACGTACCGTTCCCCGACACATCCGGAGTTCGTGTGCGATGAAGCTCACGCTTTTGCCCTGCTGATGCCACGCGAGCACTTGCTCGTAGCGCTCTCGGCGATGCTGGCGTCGCGCCTCCCGCAGGCGCGCTCGACGCGAAACCGATGGCACCAACGCCGGTGCCGGAGCCGGTGGTGTGGTCAGCCTGCTCGGCGGTGGAGACGTCGGGATCAGGGCGTGGCTGACAGCCTTCAGTTCGCAGTGGTGGCGTGCAAGCAGCCGCTCGATGGCCTCGCGCAGATTCTTGAGGAGGTGCCACCGATCGGCGACCTGCATCGCGCCGGGAGCGCCTTGCCGAGCACCCTCGGCAAGGCGCCCGCCCGGTCACAGGCGATGACCTCGACGCCGGGGTGGGCCCTGAGCCAGTCGGCCAGGGTCTTCGCTTCGCGATCTGGTAACAAGTCCACCGGGCAGTGGCGCTCTAGGTCCACCAAAATCGTTCCGTAGCAGTGCCCGCGCCGGAAGGCGAAATCATCCACCCCGAGAATGCGCGGCGTCGAGGCCGGCGGCAGCGCTGAGCGCTTGAGCTGGCGCAGCAGCGTGTCGGCACTGACCGGCATTCCCAGCAGGCTTGCCAGACGAGCGCCCACTTCGCCCCCCGTGTGTTGCCCCAGCGCCACCAGACAGACTTGCAGGCGGTCGGTACGCCGAGCATAGGGGGCGACGACGCCGGGCAGGCGCTCAGTGAAGAGGCGTCGCCGGCAGTCGGCACGCGGGCAATAGAATCGACGCACCCGCAGGCTGATTGCCACGCTTTGCCCGCTCCACGGCAGATCCGCGAGCCGGCGCAGGTAATGGCTGTGAATGCGCTGGCTCTGCTCGCCGCAGTCGGGGCAGGCGGCCGTCTGCTGGCAACTGTCCACGATGACCATGAATCCGGTCGGCACTTCGACGAACTGCTCTGCCTGGAGGCCGTCACCCTCCAGGCTCCAGGGAAGGGACATATCCATGATCTACTCCCGGGCCGCCAAGCCTTGCCGATCGTGGCGGCGAACCAGGCCAGTATCCGCCTTTGGCCGCGGGACCATCAAAATTGCGGGAGAGCCCTATTGTGGCGGTCAGTGACATGAGACCGGCGGCTGGTCTTGCCGTCGATGGCCACCACGGTGTCTTTGGCCAGCGCGGGGATCACCATGCCCACCCAGCGCCGGAAGGCGGCCTCGAACTCGTCGGGCGAAATCAGCCCGAACACGCGGGCCAGCGTGTAGTGGGACGGGATGCCCTGCTCAAGCTTCATGAAGCCCCGCAGCCAGTCGAGTTTCAACTTGGCCCACTCCTCGATGCCCACAAAGTCGTCCGCCCCGCTGAGCACCCCGCACACCACGACCGTCAGGAGTTCGGCCAGATCGTGCTGCGTGTGCCGAGGGCTGCGCGGATCGGAGATCGAAACAAACACCTGCATCAGCGGCATCACTCCTGTCTTCATGGGAAGCCCAAAAAGCCAGGAAACTACACACTTTCTGCGGCTGTGAACAGGGGGCGTGTAAGGTCATGAAGGTGAACGAAATTTTGCGGTGGGGTATGTCGGGTCGCTACGATTGCCCTGGATGGCGACGGGACTCAGGACAAAAGGATTTTACCAAGCGGCGGGAGGGGTGAGGCTTTTCGAGGTGCGCAGCCATGCCACAAATATCCTATTTAAATATTTATTTAGGTTGTATTTTTTGTTTTTCGGAGCATCAAAGATAGTGCCGACTAAAAACAAAGAGTACAAAAAAATACGGGAAAATTACCTCCAGCACTTATAACAACTGGTGAACACCGAGTCATCGCTTTAATCCCCCTCAGCGTACGCCGACCTCACCTTCTAAAAATACGCTTTCGCATTATTAGAAGTAAATCAGGGTCGCAGACGCATCAATGCACCGCGCAACCAGAGACATACCGAAAAATGATCTTGGACGCACGCACAAGCAGCTGGATTTTGGTCGAAGACAAGGTGAAAATCATGCACAACCGTATATACACACTGATAGAAAAGAACCCTATTGCTATCCTAAAGGGAGAAAACGGAGATCTCGACGGCGACTTCGATGGAATCGATTGGCGCGACATCAAAATGCTTGGCAACGGTCTTGTCGACACCCTAATTTCCATGGAACTAGTGGCGACTGACGAGTGCTATTTAAAGACATCTCTTTGCCGAGACTCACTGGGCACTTTTGTCTATCCAGCTATTAAGATCTCAACAACACGCGGCATACCGGATCACCTTCGAGAAAAAATCGACGCCATCTGCTTCAAATACGCGCAAGGTCTCATTTCTACAACATCTCATGCGGCAGGCCAGGACATTCTCAACGAACGCCGGCAGCAGGTCCAACTGACGGCGGACGAGGAGAAAGAATTAAACCACTCTGTGCAGAAGACGTTACTTGCCCTTCGAACGCGACTCAGACACCCCGTAATGATCGAAGATCATGACAAGAAGCCCATTTACATAGTCGAAGGGAAATTGAGCGCACGCCCATCCAAACTTATCGGGCAAACGAAGCGACGGGAAGTTCAAGGCGTTATCGACAATTTAGGATTTAGCGACTTCGCAGCGCGAATTCTGGACTTGGACGGCGTTGCAATTAGCGGCCACTACAGCAACCACAGCGAGCTAGACCACTTTTGGGAGTCGATGCGTTCAAGGGAAATATCTACTTTCGAGGTACTTGATGTCATCGACGACGTCGGCAAGCGCACAATCACTATCCGCAGCCTGCCGCCTCGAGCGACAGAACAGACCCTACGATGAGGCATATACAAAATTCAGCCGAGTGCCTGATTGCGTGCTCGGACTCTTTCAAAACCAGCGCAAGCCGTTGCTCTACCTTATATATGCCCACGCGAACAAGATCGATTTGAGGACTCGACGATTGACCCAGGGGCTCGAGCTCAAAACCATATTCCGAAGCGACAGAAAGAATATCCGAATAACATTTTCTTGTCGCGAGGACACGCAACTGATCATTCCTCAGCCCCCACCAGGCCAGGTGGCTCCGCAGGGTAGCGAAATGCTCGGCTTCCCACATCACGACTTGACGTGAAGTGGTGATCAAATTCTCAATCGGCGCGCCGCCCGGCAATGACGGCGATTCGGCAAACCGTTTCTCCGCGTAGGCAATCAGGTCATTCCAGCCGGACTCCGGAATGCGGGTGAGCAGCGTTGCGAGCGCCGGCATGCCTGAAAGGCTGTCCGGCAATTGAGCACGCAATGACATAGAAAAACGAAAACGATTCGCAACTCTGTTGAGCGCGCTATCAATTTTATTAGCGATTGCACTGCCAAGTCTTAGCCGGTCAGCCGCCGTCACACACTCATATCCGCGCGCTCGAAGACGCAGATACATGAGCGCCAACGCCGGACTCGGGTGCGTAGTTGCTAACTTTTCGTAAAAATTAACGGGGCAATAGGGTAAATAATTATCAAGATAATTAACCCCAGGTATTTTATGAGACTCTCCAGGCGACAGACCGACTAGCTGACTACTCCACAGATCGAGCAGATGCAGGTAATACATCTGCGTCGTCCCACTCTGCCCGTGACCAAGATAGCGCTCGAGGGCAGGAAGCATTCTGCGCGTGACACGGGCACCGCCAAGTAGAGTCTCTGCTGCTGCAAAGTTTTCACTATTAGCGGGAATCCTGCCCGCCGCTTCAATGCTAAATAGCCGGGCAGCGATCAGGTTCGCAATTGAATGTCTCGCATGATGCAGCGTGATATATGGATTTCCGGTAACCCCGCGCAGCGTCGCGATGACCCGACTACGCAGATTCGCTTTCGCAGCACGATCGGTTGCGACATCACCAAAGATCGGGGCATCAATGTCACTTCCGACATGCGCTTCCAATTGCGCGAGACGTTCCTCAATAAGTTTAGTTTCGTTTGCGGTGAGCGAGGCGACAAGGGGGACTAGGCGAGACGAAGTTCGCTCGGTTTTCAGATTCTTTAGCCGGTTGTGTCGAACTCTCAGATACGGCAACGCCCCCTCCCAAAACCATTCGCTTCGCAAGAGGCCGAATGCCTCGCCGCCTCTAAGGGCGAACCGATAAGCGAGCATTAGAAGGAGAGCCCCCAGGGCCCCATAGTCTTTGTCCTGAACTCCATACAGGTGGTGAAATGCCCGCAGATACTCTGCCTCGGTGAAGTAACCCGGACTCGCATTAACAATTTTTTGAGCGCCGGGGATTTCAGTCCAGTCGGGGTCTTCCATCGGAGCTTGCCGTGCTAACCAGGCATGAAACTCCTGCAGGCGGCATCGACCGTAGTGCTTAGACTTTAGCGGCATTGACAAGATAACTTCCGAGTACAAATCAGTCAGTTCGTCCTCATCGAGTTGATCAAGCCGCGTATCACCGACGAGTTCGGCAAACGGACGAGAGAGTGCACTGAGGTATCGATTGACGGCCGAGAGAGCGAGTTGATCCCCACCACGTTTGCGCCGGGTCAGTAGCTCCCCGACCCACAGAGCCAAAGCACGGGCAGCATGAGGGGCTGCCCCCCCCGCTCCGCGCACAAGCTCACGGATCCGGTTTGCGAGTGTCGACCGTTTCACCCGGCCGACGGAGCGCCCCGAAGGGGGAAGTGAACCGTAGACTTCGCGTACTTCGGTAAGCAGTTTCCGGCCTGCAGCCTGGCTAACGTCAGCAGGGGCACGCTCCTTTGCGGGAGGCAGCAGCTCACCATCAAATTCGGCGACCTCGGCAGCGCAACTCTCCGCCTGAGCCCCATATGCGCTGAAGTCCCTAGAAAATCCCTCGTGCAACCTGGCGAAGTCGTACCAGGTCATCGAATATGATTCGACCCGACCTGAGAGGTATCCTGCAACGATTCCTGGCAGAGTGATCACATTGACCTGATCGACCAACATTGCCAACCTTTCGATCAACTGGGCAACCGCTACGAGGGATTTTTCGAAATTTAAATGTCGGCACAGCTCAGCGGCAATTGGCTGCAGCGCAGGATCGACAAGTCGATTGCCTGCATTGATCGCTTGGTCGGAGCTCACAGTTGCACCAAGTAGGCGTGCGGTGGCGTAATCGATCTCAATGCGCCTGCACAGCGCGTCAGCCCCCGCCTCCCGAATGTCACTTTCCGTTTCGGCTCCGATTTCTAGGTAATGACGCTTTCCGAAGCCGATGACACGATAATTGCGCCCAGTCAGAAGCCCCTTAAGCGTCTTAAGGTCACAGAATCGGCTCTTTACGACGAGGCGAATTACACCAAGCGTGAGCGACCGTCTGATGGCTCGTCGGGGATCATTTGGCTCGACGACAGAATTGAGTACATCACAAAGATGGCCGAAGGTTTCGAGGGCGCCGGCTGCTTCTTGGGTAAACTGTGACGGCTCGCTCTCAAGCGTTAGGTATATACGTTTCAGCCGAACCGTACGTGGATGTCTGAGTTGGGCTCGGTCGAGCCCACGCATCAGGACGCTATAGCGAAGTGGACCGAGCGGATGAGGTAAGCCTTTCCCAGTAAACAAAAGGGTCTGAGCCAGGCTATCGAGTTCATCGGCATTCAGCTCTCCCAGATCCCGCGCACCGCAAATTTGCTTGATTATCCCCCGGGCGCTTTCGACAGCGACACGCATGCGCTCGAGCCGGTTGGCCTGTCGCTCCGCACGACCAAAGAGCTTCTGCCGATCAGTGCTCGTGCCAGCCGGACGTAGACCGTTCAATGCTGACAGATCAGATGACGGCACTGGTGCGACCGGGGAAAAACCGAGATCAGCAAATGTCTGATCGAGGATTCCCCGGATGTTCGTCAGGTCCTCCAACCACACTCGTGGTGACCGATCGCTGTAAGAGGCACTCCCACGTTCGGCATGCCCGAGGAGTCCGTCGATGATTTCAGGATCGACCCCGTGGCGACGCAGCCGGGTTGCCAGACGATGCCGAAAATGCCGCAAAGGCAACGGCCACCGAAATAGACCTTGCTGCTCGATGAAATGCTCATTGACCGACGACCAAGCCAAAACATCCCCATCCCGACGTAGCGAGAAAAACAGTGGGATTGAGGCGGTAGCGTCCCGACCAGCAAGTGCGCTGACTCGTTCGCCGAAGGCAAAGTCCCCAGCCGCCGATATCCATCGCCCTAGCTCCTGAATGTAGGGAAGGTAAGCGGTGGCTATGTAGTCACACAGAGCCATTGGTACCGGCACCAGTCGACCGTCGCGGGCCTTACCACTTTGCTTGTCCGAAACGAACACGAAGTGGTGTTTGAAGTCGAAATCACGCTGCGACTCAAATGCAGCACGTACGGGGCGAACCCCTGTAGCAGCGTGCAATGCCACCACAATGTAGGCAGTCAGCGCATTATGAAATGCGATAACTCCACCTCTCCGAGCATCTTGAAGCCTTAACCCAGCGTCACGGATCTCAAGACGAAGCTTGGACTCAATGGGGTCGAGCCTGCTTCCCAGTGCATTGCCGTCCGGCGGCTCTATACTCGCCAGAGGTACACCGACGGAGTTCAGGATCTTGAATAGCTCACCACCGCTCCAGCTTGGGTATGCAGCTGCGCCAGGCAAACCCGAATTAGGGTGCCTGCAGAACAGTCTGGAAAAAATGGCATCATTGGACACGGCATAAAGCGCTTGTGGAAGCGCCTGCGCAAGCATTCCCCCAGTTAGCCGACGCGCAATCGGCTTCGTCGCGGGGCCGAAACTGCTCAGGACAGACTGCCTATCCAGCAACTCCCCAAGCGTGTTTGCTCCTGGCCTTTCAGCCCTCCATCGGTTCAGTGCGGTCGAAATCGAGGATGGGAAAGTGATCGCATGCTTAAGCGCCAGCGCGCGAATCCAAGGTGTGGCAGAAGCCTCCGGCCTCCATCCGCTATCGCGGCGAGCAGGCAGTCGAGTCAGCCCCGCGGGCGAGACCGACCACTCCTCCCCGCAATCCGGCCCTACTACCATATCGAGGGTTCGTCGAAGCGACCGACCTGTCCGTAGAGCAATCCAGGCAGTGGCTGCCAGTCGCTGCGCACCATCATCGTTTCCAAGTAAGGTTTCGCTGATCCACAGTTCCAGTGCCCTCACTTCACTAGGCCTTGGTCGATTCACACTCCAGGGGAGGAAGTGGTTGTCCTCCACGCTGGCCAGGATCACCGAGGAAGCGTGGCGTCGCTGCTGCGCAAGTGTCGCGTCCTGCGGAACGTCCGAAGAAAATATCGGGTCTCCGTCCCCCTCTCCTACAACTGCAGCCGGGCTGGGGCCATCGAGGTCATCCATGCCCTCAAGCAGAATGGGGGTAGAGCTTCGGCTCCACGGACGTCCGGCCGGAGGTAGGTGGGACGACAGTCCTGTAACCGACACGGCATCCGGCGGAAACTCCCGCCTCGCCACGTGGGAAAGACTTTGCAGAAACGGGCGAGCACCCTTGTCCAACCAAAGGTTACTGAGATGATATTGCGCCTTGTTATCAATATGAAGTTCAAACGCGCTGTAACCTTGAGCACCACTTAACAGCTGTTCCGCCAAGCGCAACCATTCGTTCACTCCGTCGCCCGCAAGACGGAGCCTGTCAGCTACATACCGAAGGTAGCGGTCGTACAGCAGATTTTGTGTGGCACGCTCAAGCGCATGGATCAGCGCCCAGAGGCGAAACCGTTCAAAATATTGGTAGAGACGTTGGTCGGTGCGAGCGTATGGATTTCGCGTGGCCAATAAAGCGAAGATGTAGAGTCTCTCCAGCGAGAAACCCGAAAAGCGAGTCCGGGCTGTCTTTGCTTCCGGCAGGGGCTGATACTTAGACAAAATCGCGTCCGCCGTCGACAGGCGTACCGCGAGTTCGTAGAGTTGCATAGCGGTACTGTTTTCGGCAGACCACAGGCTCAAGATATCCAGTACATCAGGCCGAACCAGATAGTGGAGCACTGTGCCGATCGCGCCCGGACGTTCCAGCGCCATCGTTGCATCAACAATGAGTATCAGGCTACCGAGGATGTGGTTCTCTTCGGCCCAGGTTGCGAGCTCATCCCATGCTCTAGGAAGGAGGGCAAGAGTCGGATTACTCGCACATTCGTCGTTCGGCAGGAGCGGTTCCGTGGTGCTCTGGATCGGGTTAGAAGGGGGCACAGCGGAGTCTCGGTAGGCAAGGAGCTGCGCGAGACTGTAGCACACAGACCATGCCAGACACCACTTTCAGCCAGATGTGGTCAAGTCTGTACTTAAAACATGCACAGAGCTAGCCTTTCCTCCGAAGGGTCACACGTTCGAATCGTGTCGGGCGCGCCAAACAAATCAATGGGTTGGATCGAAAGATCTGGCCCATTTTTGTTTTATTGGGCGCTGCGCGCGTCAAGGCTGTCGCCCCGCTCGGGCACGTGCCATCCCCCAAACGGCTCAACCTTTCGTCATTACGTCCGTAATGCCCTAAATGCCTGCCGTTGCAGCAGGTGGATAGTGCAAGACAGAGGGGAAGAGCCCCGGTGGAGACCCGGCAGTGAACAATCCTTCATGGCAGTCCCTGCGAACCCGGTTGGTGGCAGGGGCGCTGTGCGCGTCCGTGGTGTCGATCTGGATCGTCGCTCTGGGGATAGGGCGATACGTCCGTTCGGACATGGAGGCCGCGATCTCCGCCCAGCAGTTCTCGACCATCTCCATCATTGCTTCGGAGATTGATCGCTCCCTCCACGAGCGCAATGAAATCCTGAACCGGCTTGCACAACGGCTGGAGGCCGTGCCGAACGCAAACGCCGACCACATCCAGTCAATGCTTGAGGCCCAGGCCGGCGTCGAAGCGCTCTTCAACTGGGGCGTGATCGTTGTGGACGCAGAGGGTATCGCTCTGGCTAGCGTACCCGCCCATCTTGAGCGTGTGGGAACGGCCTACGGGGACCGGGCGTACTTCCAGACCTTGCGCACAACGCTGACACCCATCATCACGCCACCCATGGTCGGACGCAGGACCGGTGTTCCCGTAATCACCTTCGCGGTCCCGATCCGAGGCGCCGACAAGCGCTTTCGTGGCGCGGTGCTCGGCGTCACGAACCTGCTCGAACCCAACTTCCTGGACCAGATCAGTCGCGCAAAGTACGGGCACACCGGGGATTTCGTGATCACGGACAGCAGGACCCGGACCTACATCGCTTCGTCCGACAAACGCCGGGTGATGGGGGCAGGCCCTGCGGCGGGTGTGAACCCCATCTACGACAAGTACATCGCCGGCCATGAAGGCTCAGGTATCGCCGTTAGTTCCCGCGGTGTGGAGGAGCTCTCTTCATCTGTCAGGATTGGCCAGACAGCCTGGCTCATGCAATCCGTACTGCCGACCCAGGAGGCCTTTCTGGTGGCACGTCAGATCCAGGTGCGACTTGTGGTGGCAGCCTTGGTGCTGACGCTTCTGACCGGGTGGGTTGCGTGGTGGTGGGTACGCCGCCAGCTACGGCCACTCGAGAAGTCGGCCGTACTGCTGGAAGAGATGCGCCAGGGTCATCGGCCACGGGAGGCTTTGCCCGTCGAACGGGACGACGAGATCGGCAAGCTGGCCAATGCCTTCAACGGACTGCTCAAGGCCATCCTGGACCAGGAATCCCTGCTGACGCGGGTGGCCGCCACCGAGCAGGTCCGCAAGATCCTGACCCACGTCCCCGGAATGGTCTTCAAGTACCACCAACTACCCGACGGAACCGGTGCCTTTCCCTTTGCCAGCGAAGCCGTGCGCAGCCTCTACGGGGTCAGCTCGGAGACCGTGGAAAACAACGCCTCGAGTATCCGCAGGCTGCTTGTAGAGGAGGACCGTAACCGGTTCTTTGCCTCCCTCCACCAGTCCGCCGACACCATGCAACGCTGGCTTGTCGATTACCGCATACAACTGGAGAACGGGCCGCTCAAATGGTTGCACGTGGATGCGATGCCGGAGCGGGGTGATGATGGCGGCACGGTGTGGTACGGGTTTGTCACGGATGTGACCGCCACCAAGACACTCGAACACGAGCTGGACATGCACCGGGCGCACCTGGAGGAGCTCGTCCAGAAGCGCACCGAGGAGCTCGAAACAGCGCGCAACGCCGCCGAAGCGGCGAACATCGCGAAGAGCACCTTCCTGGCCAACATGAGCCACGAGATCCGAACTCCGCTGAACGCCATCACGGGCATGGCCTACTTGATGCAGAAGTCCGGCGCGACGCCCGAGCAGACCGATCGCCTCAACAAGATCGCCGCCGCCAGCGGGCACCTGCTGGAGATCATCGATTCGATCCTGGATCTCTCGAAGATCGAAGCGGGCAAACTGACTCTTGGGGCGGAACCCATCCACCTGCAGGCCTTGCTCGACAACGTGGTGTCAATCATGAACGACCGGGCCACGAGCAAGGGGATCCACCTGAAGGCGGACACTGTTGTGGGTCTGCCGGGTGTCATCGGTGACGGCACGCGACTGCGCCAGGCCCTGCTCAATTACGTGGGCAATGCCATCAAGTTCACCCAGCAGGGCTCTGTCACCGTGAGGGCTCGCCTTGAGGGGGACGACGGCACCAGCGTGAGCGTGCGTTTCGAGGTGGAAGACACGGGGATCGGCATTCCACCCGCCGCGATAGGCAAGATC
>WBZV01000140.1_pt3 | contig 16725 bp, 13 predicted proteins | sample 5204221 | NCBI WGS metagenome assembly WBZV01 (sample SAMN12344360, study PRJNA552823) | activated sludge metagenome | biome: Activated sludge suspended growth; feature: Nitrification reactor; material: Wastewater; isolation source: activated sludge from nitrification reactor of wastewater...
TTTTTGGCACCTCATGACCTGGAAGGAAAGAATGCAGATGCTCTGCAATCACCTCACGTCATCAACAATAGTTGGTATTGTAGCCTGGAGGAAGGCTGCGACACAGCTACTTTCCCAGTGATGGAAAGGGTGATTGAAAACCTCCGTAAATCGGGAATTGTAGTGGTGGTTTCTGCAGGAAATGACGGGGCTGCATGCAGTACATTGAATCACATTCCTGCATTGTTTGATGGAAGTTTTTCGGTAGGTTCTGTGAAACAAGACCTGAAGATCAGTGAATTCAGCAGCAATGGACCCGTAGTCAATTACAAGCAAGTTCGCATAAAGCCCAATGTCGTAGCCCCAGGATCTGATGTGGTTTCGGTGATCATCGATGGATCCTTAGCCAGCTGGAGTGGAACCAGTATGGCAGGCCCTCATGTAGCCGGTCTTGTAGCACTCATCATCAGTGCAAACCCCCGTCTTGCAGGACAGGTTGAACAAATTGAAAAGATCATTGAAGAAACCGCCCTACCGCTGGAATCCGGATTTGATTGCTGGCCTTATTTAGGAACCACGATACCGAACAATACATTTGGATTCGGTTTTGTAAATGCTAAAGCTGCAGTGGATAAAGCATTATCCCTGTTGGTGGATACTGAACAGAACGATAAAGATAAGGTTAAGATATACCCTAATCCGGCGAATGAATTTATTCTCGTAGAACAAATCAAACCTGACAGCGGTGATTGGATGATTGAAGACGCTCTGGGCCGAATGGTATATCAATGGACGCCACAAATCGGAGTACATCGCATTGACATAAATACATGGAAATCCGGAATATATTTTATGTCAAACCGTAATGGTTTTTATCAATCTTTTGTAGTTAAACCCTGACCACCTCCATTTGAAACTATTCAACCAGGTCAACCGGGAAGTTCTGATCCGGCAAATGCATGAAAGTGCAGAGCCACGGGTTACCATTTCTTTTTATAAATACCAGCTGCTGCTCAATCCTCATTTTTTTCGAAATCATTTATACACTCACTTTGAAGCCTTAGGTGTTTTGGGTAGAATTTACGTAGCGCGGGAGGGAATCAATGCCCAAATTTCTGTACCACAGAAACACCTTGATGCTTTCCGATCCTGTTTGAATGATATATCATTCCTCGCAAACATTCGTTTAAATTATGCCATTGAAGACAATGGTAAATCTTTTTTCAAACTGATCATCAAAGTCCGTGAAAAAATTGTTGCAGATGGAATCAACGACCCGCTATTCAATCCCTCCGATACGGGTAAACATCTTGACGCTGCGGAATTCAATAAGCTTATCCAACAAAAGGATACAGTTCTCGTGGACATGAGAAATCATTATGAAAGTGAGGTGGGCCATTTTGAAGGCGCCATCTGTCCCGATGTCGTTACCTTCCGCGAATCTCTTCCTATTATTTCAGAAATGCTGGAGCAGCACAAGGATAAAAACCTGGTCATGTATTGTACCGGTGGTATACGTTGTGAAAAAGCCAGTGCTTTTTTAAAATATAAAGGATACAAAAATGTTTTTCAACTGAATGGAGGAATTATCGAATATACCCGGCAGGTTAAAGAGCAACACCTGGAGAATAAATTCCTGGGAAAGAATTTTGTATTCGACGAACGGATGGGTGAACGCATTTCTGAACAAGTCATCTCAACCTGCCATCAATGCGGAAAACCCTGTGATGTGCATGTCAATTGCCGTAATGATCAATGCCACATCTTGTTTATACAATGCGCCGAATGTGCAGAAAAATATGAGCAATGTTGTTCGTTACGATGTGCTGATTTTACAAAACTAAATCCACAAGAGCGACAATCACTATCTTCTCAACTTTTGTTTAATGGCAGCAAGTTTTCCAAAGGACGCTATAAAGCAATGCACAAGGATGAGCCTTTAATCCTTCACTAAAGTGAATTTCAGAAATCTTTTTGCTTGGTTATTCCTGGCGATTACTGCCTGTCAAAATGAAGAATTGTATCCTGGCAGCCCAGCGCCAGAATTGACCTCATCACAATGGCTGCAGTCAACCCCCATTAAAATAAACAAGTTGCAAAATAAAGTGGTCTTGTTGCGCTGGTGGACGGATGGTTGCGTTTTCTGTATGCAGTCGGCTGATGCTTTGAATACCTGGCACCAGCGTTACGCAGATTCCGGATTGGTGGTCATAGGAATGTATCACCCTAAACCCGAACCAAAACCATGTAATTCTGAAGAGGTAAGAGAATATACCATGGAAAAAGGATTCCGATTTCCGGTTGCCATTGATCAGGATTGGAGAGATTTGCGGCGGTATGGTTTGCCTAGAGGAGATATGCAATTTACTTCGGTGAGTTTTTTGATCGGAAAAGACCATCGAATACGATACATTCACCCGGGTGGTGAGTACCATGAACTCTATGAAAAAGGTCATGAGCAATGTGTAAGGGACTTTTACATTATGGAATCAAATATTCAACAAGCCTTGCGGGAGAGAAATGATTAGTTTTGCATTTAGATGAGAACTATTCTTCAGGATATATATGACAAGCAAATTAGAGGACAAAAAAGTCTGGCAATTCTCATTGATCCTGACAGCAGTAAATTGAATCGTTTGGAGCACACATTGAAAATTTGCCGGAAACATCCTGTAGATTATTTCTTTGTGGGAGGCAGTTTGTTGAAAGAGGATCAGTTGGATCATTGCATTCAAAGGATACGGGCTAATTCACAAATTCCCATAATTTTATTTCCTGGAAGTATTTATCAGCTACATCCTGAAGCAAATGCATTGCTTTATCTGTCCCTGTTGTCTGGACGAAACCCAGAATATCTCATTGGAAAGCAGGTGGAAGCCGCAATGAAAATTGCCAGTTATTCTATTGAAGTCATTTCAACAGCCTATCTGCTCATTGACGGTGGCAGTCCTAATGCAGCGGCTTATTTAAGTCAAACCCAACCGTTGCCGCGAAACAAGACCGAACTCGTATTGGCCACAGCGATGGCTGCACAATTATTAAACTTTCATTGGATTTACCTGGAGGCCGGCAGTGGTGCTCGGAATCCGGTACCCTTGGAAACCATCCGTTGCCTTAAGAATAATATTCGTTTACCCATTCTCACAGGAGGCGGTATTCGATCAGCGGAGCAATTGGGAGAATGCTATCAGGCAGGCGCAGATCTCGTGGTGGTAGGAACCGCTGCAGAAGAAAGACCCGAGGTATTGGAAGAAATGGTTGTGACCTTGCGTGAGTTCAATTTAAAATCAGCGGGTCTAACATGATAACGGGTCGTGTATTGCGTTCTACAGGAAGCTGGTATGATGTATGGGATGATACTAACAAACGTTTGTTAGCATGTAGATTACCGGGAAAATGGAAATTGGACAAGGAAAATGTAACGAATCCGGTGGCGGTTGGCGATTTGGTGTCTCTTCAATTGGAAAACGAAACTCAGGCAATCATTCAGAAGGTATTGCCTCGAAAAAATTACATCGCACGGCAATCCCCAAAATCCCGTTTACACATCCACTTAATTGCCTGCAACATTGATCAGGCCATTCTCATCACCAGCATTTGTGAACCACCGTTGAAACCGGGTTTTATTGATCGATTTATCCTGACCACAGAACCACAGGACATCCCGGTGATCATTGTATTCAATAAATGGGATTTGTACGGGGGCTACGAGAAAGAAATTTTCGAAGAACAGAAATTTATCTACTCTTCTATCGGGTATGAAGTGCTGGCCGTATCCGCTGTAAACGCTTATGGGATTCGGGAATTGAAGAAGCGCCTACACCAACGCATCAGTTTATTCTGTGGGCAATCTGGAGTAGGAAAATCTTCTGTGATCAACTCTCTGGCACCCGAATTGATCCTCAAAACGGGTGAAGTTTCTTCATGGTCAGGGAAAGGTATGCATACCACAACATTTGCACAAATGTTCCTGTTGGAAGATGAAACCTTTATCATCGATACCCCGGGGATTAAAACACTCGGATTCAATAATCTTGAAGTAATGGATGTAGCACATAATTTCCGGGAGTTTTTTAAGGCTTCTGTAAATTGTAGATTTGGTTCACAATGTACTCATCGGGATGAACCTGATTGTGAAGTCAAAAACTTACTCGTTGCAGGCACTATCAGTGATATCCGTTACCGCAATTACCTCAATATTCTGGAGGAAATCGAATCCCAAAATTATTGGGAGAGAAATAAGAAGTACTAATTTACAGCTGGATGCAGAGTATACCTATCGTGTAATGATATTATACGCAGGAAAATGACTATTGATCTATTCAATGTATGCGCTAAATAATGAAAATTGAAACTTGAATAAGAAGGTTCGCGCATTCGATAAGTGGCTCTTGACCGGCCATTAACTTGAGTTACCTTGTGCAGGTAAATTTTTTTTCACCCTAAATTATTATACACTATGAAACACTTTATGTTGTGTACCATCATGTGTGGTACATTTTTAACCAGCGTCATGGCTCAAGGATTTGAATACCAATGTGCATGGGATCCGGCAACCAGTACAGGCAATGAAGTTTCTTCCGGTTCAACTTGTTTTGATGTTGATGAGGTAATGGCCTTATGCACACCGATTTATTTGCGCATTAATGTACATTACTTTGTACCGGACAATTGTGAGGGGCAAATTCAACAAACAGGATTTCAGCAAGCGGAGGTGTATGCAAAAACGGAAAAAATGATTCAGCTTTTGAACAACGAAATCAAGCATAATCAACCGCAACGCAGAATTGAGCATGTTGATCCACCATGTCTTCCCTTTAGATTTGTGTTAACGGGTGTTTATGTACACTGTGAATCCAATGCTGTTGCAGAATTCAGTACGATTGAATTAAATCAGCGTTATGGAGTCAACAAGAATGGAGCCATTAATTTTTATATTGCTGGATTTCCCCAGGGAGCAACGGGCGTGGGCTATAATTATGAAAAGACTGGATCCGCCAGCAGTTTTGATCCCAATATTTGGTGGACTTTGGGTAATCTGTACCACGAACTGGGGCATATTTTCGGATTAGGTCATTCGTTTGCTCAAAATGATTTTTGTGACGACACTGCGCCTTTGGTTTTTACATGGGATAAGAACTGCAATGGAATTATTGATGTAGTGCCTCAAAATCCAAAGTTGACCGAAAGAGGAATTATGTGCTGGAATGTATTGAAGAAGGGAACAAAACCCGGAGAACCTGGATACGCCGATGAAAATTGCAATGGGGTCAATGACTGTGAAGAAGTCTTGCCATGTGTTGAATCCCCTTGCTGCCAGGAGCAAAATGTGGATAACAACGTTATGTCTTACTCAGCTGCAAAAAATGCAATTACCAAATGTCAACTCAAAATCATGTTAAATAATATAAATTCTTTGAAATGTGATGTGATTGAAAAAATCGGAGGATGTCCCCCCACTAAAGCCTTTATCAGTAAACGACCCATGGACGTTGCCAATGAAAATCAATGCCATGAATGTCTTGATCTGTCGGCTAGTTGGGATGAAACAAGCTACCAGCTGGAAATTTATGAATTGACTCCAAGCGGAAACCAATTGGTTTATCATAGTGGATTAAAGACAGAGCAGGCAATTAAGTTTTGTTATAAGACCAATCCTAGTCTTCCAGGTTCTGGTGTATTATTGAAACCCAATACCCAATATCGGGCCATCCTTTTTACATACAATGAATGCTCGAACAGTGAAATGACCTATGACTTTAACACTGATCTGGGAAATTGCGGACCATTGACATTCGAAACGTTGGATGTGGATCCTAATCCCGTGAATGGAAATGTGGTGCTGCATTTTAATTGGTCGGGTCCTGAGAATTCATTTTCGATATTGGCGCGCAATGTATTGACTGAAACGGATTATCCACTGTCACAAAGTAACCTCACTACCGTAGGTGAAAATTCTTTAAATTTGTCAACCGAACATCTCCCACCTGGAACCTACATCATGATGGTTCAGGCAAGAGATTTTTATGCAATAAAAAACTTTATAAAATTGTAACCCGATGAAAACCACTTTAGTGATTCTTTGTATGTGTTGTTTCCATTTATCACATTCCCAGAAGTTACCGGAATTTGGAATCTACTTTTACTTTGAAGACGCACAGGGGAATAGGGATACGGTTTTTGCAGGATTTGATTCCACAGCCAACGATTCCTTTAATCCTGATTTTGGAGAGGTATATTTAAACGAACCTTTTAAACATCCATTGGACGTAAGATTGTCAAGAAATTTTGGAACCCAGTTACCCTTTAAGGTTGGAATTTTGAGTAAACGATTGATTACTTCAACGGAATATGTCACGGTACACAACAAGCCTTGGTTGGATTGTAATATCGGAGAACCGATTATGTTCTTTGTTAAAGCGAATCACTTTCCTGTAACAATGCGTTGGGACCCTAATGAATTTTGGCTTGGAAGCAAATGCGTTCAAAATAGTTATATGACTTCTGATCAACATGTGGAAATTATTGATCCAATCGAAGCTTGGATTCGAAATCCAAATAAGCGATTTACGTGTTTGTCATTGGCAGACTATTATACCTTTAATTTAGAGTCAGACTACACTAGACAGAATTTTCCCAATGAATTGAGTTACCAGCTTATAAAGTCTTACCCTGATCATCCTTCAGACACCGTTTATGGGATTAAGCTGTTTCATCAAGCAGAACCTTATTATAGTCCATGTAAAGTTTGGGTGTCAGATGAGACCCTTGTGAGTCCTGAATTAAAGTTATCCATTTATCCTAACCCATCAGCTGGGTGGATCAGTATCCAATATGAAAGCGATCTGCAAATGGTGAGCTTAGCAATTTTTGATGTCATGGGTCACTGTGTCAGAAAATGGTGGAATCCACAACCTCGGGAAAATTTTGATCTGCAAAATTTACCTGAGGGGCTTTATGGAGTAACTTGTCAAGCATCGAATGGGATTCAAGTCTCCAGACATTTGGTGGTTCAACATTGAAAGGATTCATGATAAAAAAAACCGCCTCTTTTGGCGCAAGAGGCGGTTCATAATCCCTTGATTAAAATCTCATGAAACGAATTCAAACCGAATGACGTAAAACGTCTTAAATCGATTTTTGGAATGCATTTATTATTTATAACTCAAATCCCGATACAATATTATTTCAGTTATTCCACTTAAGCAAGAAATAAGGCTAAAAATCAGGGTTTTCACCTAGTATTTTCAGGGTTTTCACGGAGGAAATTTATTGATTTTGGGATCCGAGGTGACTCTTGTTAAGGTCAATATTTTTTAGTGATTATCGCATATTACATTACTTTTGCACTTATATAATTTTATTTAATATGTCAAAAGAAAGAGAAGAAAAATTAAAAGCCTTGGCCCTTACAGTGGACAGGTTGGAGAAAACATATGGAAAGGGAAGCATCATGAAACTGGGTGATAAGCCAGTTATGGATACGGTTGATTCAATTTCAACGGGATCCCTAGGACTGGACATTGCACTGGGTATCGGAGGCTTGCCAAGAGGCCGTGTAGTGGAGATTTATGGACCGGAAAGCTCGGGAAAGACTACCCTGGCCATTCATGCTATAGCCGAGTGTCAGAAGAAAGGAGGTATAGCAGCATTTATAGATGCTGAGCATGCCTTTGACCGCAGTTACGCTGAAGCTCTAGGTGTGAATACGGAAGATTTGTTGATTTCTCAGCCTGACAACGGTGAACAAGCACTGGAAATTGCCGAAAACCTGATCCGTTCAGGGGCAATTGACATCATTGTGATAGACTCAGTGGCGGCTTTGGTGCCTAAAAGTGAAATTGAAGGGGAGATGGGAGAATCTAAAATGGGTCTTCAGGCAAGATTGATGAGTCAGGCGCTAAGAAAATTAACTGCAACCATCGGTCGTACAGGTTGTTGTTGCATTTTCATCAACCAATTACGTGAAAAAATCGGGGTTATGTTTGGCAACCCGGAAACCACCACCGGAGGTAACGCTCTTAAATTTTATGCCAGTATCCGATTGGATATTCGTCGTACCAGCAATGCGATTAAAGATAAAGACGGCAACATCGTTGGCAACAGGGTCAAAGTCAAAGTGGTCAAAAACAAACTTGCACCGCCTTTCCGCACCGCGGAGTTTGACATTACCTACGGGGAAGGTATTTCAAAATCAGGGGAAATTATCGATTTGGGTTCAGAGTTAAATGTTGTACAAAAGAGTGGTTCCTGGTTTAGTTACGAGGGCACAAAAATTGCCCAAGGCCGGGATGCAGCCAAGCAATTTGTCGAAGACAACCCAGAATTGTCAAGAGAAATTGAAGAAAAAATCAAAGCTAAACTGGCAACGGCAAAAATGGTAAAGATTGAAGAAGGGGTTGAAGCAGATGACCAGTAATTTTTCTAGTAAAATGTTTTACAATAAGTAAAACCAACGTACATTTGTCTAGATATAAGATGAAAGCAATTTGGCGATTATAGTTTGCTTTTTTTCTCTAATTCCCATATATATATCCGAAATAGCGAGATGACAATGTAGTCTCGCTATTCTTTTTTTAGCCCATTTTTTTTAATATATCTTACCCGCGCAAAAATTAAACGCGTTTTATATGGTCGTATGCGCTAACCAGTTAATTTTGAACTCAACTGGAACAAATGACAACAATACGTAAAGAACAGTTATTTGAAAATTTTCTTTGGATTGATTTAACCCATCCAAATACTCAACAATTGAGAGATTTGTCCGAAACTTACGGCCTCGATATTATCTTGTTGCATGATAGTATGCAACAAGGGCATTTGCCTAAGTGGGAAAAATATAAGGATTTTTATTTTGTCATTCTTCGATCTTATACGGCCAATATCAATGACAAGTTTACCAAATATGGTGAACTTTCAAACAAGATCGCTTTCTTTTTCAACGATAAGTTGATGATTACCATACATCGCAGAGAATTTGAATTTTTGAAAAATATTTCTTCAACAAGTTCTCATCCGCAAGAATTGTTTTTGGAAATATCCAGGCATATGGTGGATTCGTTCGACGACCCTCTGAAAAAACTATCCGAAAAGATCGATCAGTTTGAGCGTACCATATTTTTAAAGAAAGAATCGGCTCTGTCTCTGGAAGAGCTTTATTTTATGAAAAGTAGAGCCCGTAATGGTAGAAAACTACTTCAACTAACCCAAAATGTTATGTACCAATTGGAACTCAGGAAAGAACTTCAAACAATATTTCAAGATATTAAAGACAGCCTGACCCAATCCTTGTTGGTGTATGATGAAATTTTAGATGATTCAATGAATTTACTCAACACGTATCTTTCCATTACGGCTCAAAGAAATAATGATGTCATCAGAGTCTTGACTATTTTTTCTGCTTTTTTTCTTCCGCTGACTTTTATCGCAGGAATATATGGAATGAATTTTGAGCATATGCCGGAACTGAAATGGCCTTTTGGTTATTTCTTTTGCCTGATCATTATGGCTAGCGTGAGTTTGGCAATTTATTTTTGGTTTAAAAGACGCCGGATCATATAAGTGCATATACCAAAGGATCGATTTAATGTTCAAGCTGAAGAATACGCTAAGTTCAGACCACTCTATCCTGATTCCCTTTATGATGTTATTTTTCAATTTGTTAAACATTTTGATGACGCTTGGGATTGCGGTACGGGGAATGGCCAAGTCGCCAGAATTCTCTCAGATCGCTTTCGCAATGTATATGCTACTGACATTAGTGTCAAACAAATTGAACAAGCACCTTTACGCGATAACATTTCATATCGGATTGAACGGGCGGAATTTTGCTCCTCCCCAAATGGTATTTTTGATTTAATTACGGTCGCTCAGGCAATCCACTGGTTCGATTTCGATGCGTTTTATCAACAGGTTCAACGTGTTTTAAAACCTCAGGGACTTTTGGCAATTTGGGCATACGGAAATATACAGGTGAATGAAGAAATCGACCAGAAAATTAATTATTTGTATCATGACATTTTGAGCAAATTTTGGGATGCTGAACGGGTGTATATTGATGAAAAAATGCAGTCTATTCCATTTCCCTTCTGCAATCAGAGAACTTATGAGCTCAATATGGAGGTATCCTGGTCGCCCGTGCAACTGTTTGGTTATATAAAAACCTGGAGTGCTTGGCAGCATTATTATAAGGAGTATCCCGAAGAAGAAACTAACGAACGTTCGGTAATATCCGGATTTTATCACGAGGTGACCTCCATGTGGCCATTAAATGAAAAAAGAACACTCCGGTTTCCGGTTTATCTTCGATTGGGAAATTTGTGTGATTGATCGGAGTTGAATAATGTGATTTTCCGCGGGTTTATTCTTTTGTGAAATACCCTTAATTTATGGTTTTTTTCCTGTGTCTTGTTTTATTAATATCGGTGCAAATTCATGTGTACCTGCCGGTTACCACACAGTATTCATTGAATGGATAATGGGGATTTGCCACTCAGAAATAAATTGTTAAATTGCATAAAAATTATAACTCTATGGTTCAAATAAAACAATTTTGGATTTTATGGTTAGCAGCCTGTTGTTTGCTATGTGGATGTAAAGGTTGTGAGGAGGAATTTATTCGTTTTCTGGACCGCAATACCCTTGTAATACCAAAGGCAGACAAGACGGCGCCTGAGGTCTGGCTTGAAATTACAGAGTCAAAATCAGGAAGTAATTATAAAATCTATCATGATACCATTTTGACCAAAAGCAACGGAGATCAGTTATCTGTAGTGTTTATGGCTAAGGATGAAAACGGAGGTTTAAAAAAATTGTGTTTATCTCAGGGTTTTCGACAGGAATGCTGTTCAACTCATTTGGAAAACAGGTTGTGTTCAGTGACTCAACCGGTTTCCGTATCAAATTGTACAGACATGTCCTCTTTTGCACCTGTTGCATTTGCAAGTTGGTTCATGCTTTCGGAAATTAATGTTTCAATGATTTGTGACAGTAATTGGGAACTTGAAAGTGGAAGTGTGAATCTTACAGCAGTTGCAGAAAACTTTCACCAGGGAACAAAAGCCATAAACCTTGTGGTGCAGGTCACCCAATAGAAATGCATTGCTAAGTCATGAAAAAAAGGATACTAAGGCTTTTTGTTGCAAACTAACTGTTTATGATTGATTATGGGACATCAATCACCCAATTGACATTATAGTTTTCTTTTTTAATTAACCAATATAAGAAAACACCTCATCTATATCGTGAATGTCTTGTTTGCAAATGGTTTCAGATGGCATGTTTAGCGATTAATTTTCACCCAATTAATGCAATAGCATTCATCGAGCAGAGTGCTGAAGAAATGAAGGAAGCACTTTCAAGTAATTGTGAGATTTAGTTTGAGTAACCCAATAGATGCTTTATTCATCCAATTTATGCGGTGCATAAATTGCGCATGGCGCTGACGAAATGAATAATGCGCATTGATTCAATCCATGAAAACAAAGTAAATATCGCTCTTTTTTCATTTGTCAGGATGAACCCCGACATGCCCTTTATGCAAAGGGCTTCGTCGGCTCTCCATGCAGAATGCATTATTCATGCATGATCTTGGGTTCATTTGTCAGGGTTAATCCCGACAAGCCCTTATTTTATAGGGGCATCGCCGGTCATGAAGTCAATCCATGAATCTCTAATGTATGGATTGGGATTAACATGGTTATAGAGTAAAATCTACAACCGATGGATTGGATTGTATTCAATGAATTCAATTTCTGGAGTGAGATAGCCGGGTTTAGCGGGTTCAAATTTTAAAAGGTCTGTACTCAGGTATTTTTTATTGCTGTCACTCAAGACGGTCACCACAACAGATCCGTTACCCATCATATGCTGGGTGCGAATCGCTCCAATAACATTAGCTCCGGACGAAATTCCCACCGCCAATCCCAGTTGACAAGCCAGTTTTTGTGCCATCAGGATGGCATCTCCATCATTGGCCTGAATTACCTGATCAGGTTCAGGCAATTGTACAATTGAGGGTATGAATTCGTCGGAAATTCCTTGTATGCGATGCGATCCTACTTTCTTACCAGTGGAAAGTGTCGGAGATTCTGCGGGTTCTAATGGGTGTATTTTTATTTGCATGTTTTTTGATTTTAAGTACCGGCCAACACCCATTACCGTACCTCCAGTACCTACACCAGCGATGAATGCATCGGGAATTAAATTGACACTTTGCAATTGGACCCAAATTTCTTTGGCAGTAGTCTTTTCATGGGCCTCTGCATTGTCGTTATTGTCAAATTGTTTAGGTAAAAAAATATCAGCTCCTTCCAAAGCCATTTCTTTGCTTAATTCAATACTGCCAAGAAATCCACCTTTCTCCTTGGATACCAGAATAACTTCTGCACCTAAACTCCTAATGATGTCCATTCTTTCTTTGCTAAGCCAATCAGGCATAATAATTTTGACCGAATGGCCCAGGGATCTTCCGATGGCTGCAAATGAAATGCCTGTATTTCCGCTGGTGGCTTCAATGATGGTCGTTTGCGGATGGATCAACTGGTGTTTATACGCTTGCTGTAAAACATACAAGGCCATGCGGTCTTTGATACTTCCGGTTAAGTTGTAGTGTTCACATTTTACGAAGATCCGCTGTATTTCATTTTTGTATCTGTAACAAATTTCTAGCATTGGCGTGTTGCCAATTAAATGCCACAGATGATGAAATTTTTGATCAATTTTGGACGGTACCATTACATTGTAATTAATGACACAAATTATTGCATAATTGGTTAATTTATTGTGATGAGATCAAAATTATAGGACTTATTTCTGTTGATGTTTCTAATCTATCTTCGGTAGTCCTCTTATCAAATGGAATAGTGTGCGAACAGATGACTGGAAATTGGTTTAACTTAAATTCACGGAACTAACTCATAAAGCGATTGAAACTTTTAATGAATTGACTTTAATTTGCGTCTTAATTGTGATACCATTTGACAAAAAGCTGAATGCCCATTCTCCATATTTTCGGAAAAGAACTGATAGACGAAAACTCCATTCTCCAGTTGGGCCGTTGTGTCGGGGAAGGAGATCTTGCTGTACTGACGGCAGATGCACATTATGGTTATGGTCACCCCATCGGTGGAGTGGTGGCCTATAAAAACAAAGTTTCCTTATCCGGTGTCGGATTTGATATCGCATGTGGTAATAAGGCGGTTAGAACGGATTTGATGGCTAAGGATATTGACGTATCTGCCATAATGGATGAAATCGTCCGACGAATTTCATTTGGTGTAGGGAGACCCAATAATGAACCAATCGACCATGAAGTATTTGATAACATCCGGTTAGCGGACTTTCAACCTCAACGCCAATTAATGTCCTTAGCGCGCGATCAATTGGGAACGGTCGGCAGTGGAAACCACTATGTGGATTTGTTTGAAGACGAACAAGGATGGTTATGGATAGGAGTACATTTTGGATCGCGTGGATTTGGACATAAAACGGCGATGGGATTTATAGCATTATCGCAAGGCATGAACTTTAATGACCGGGCCAAGGAAGGTTCAATGGATGCCAAACCTGTTTTGTTTGACGTGGATTCTGCAATAGGACAAGATTATCTGGCTGCGATGCATTTGGCAGGAGAATATGCTTATGCAGGAAGAGATGCTGTCGTAGATAAAGTATTGAGCATTTTGGGTGCAAAAAGTAATTTTGCTGTACACAATCATCATAATTTTACCTGGAAGGAACATCATTTTGGAGAAGAGTTTTGGGTAGTTCGCAAAGGATGTACTCCGGCATTCCCAAACCAGCAAAGTTTTGTAGGTGCTACAATGTTTGACGAAGCAGTAATTTTAGAAGGTTTGGAGACAGAAACTGCGCGCAATGGACTGTTTTCAACTGTCCACGGAGCTGGACGAGTGATGTCCAGAAACGAAGCGGCAGGTAAAAAGAAATGGGTGAAAGACCAAACAGGTAAAAAATCACCGGTTGTGGTCGGAAGAGGAAAAGTAAATTTTGAGGAAGTCAAGCATCTGGCAAAAGCTCAAGGTATTGAGTTGAGAGGTGGTGCTGCGGATGAAGCTCCGCAATGTTATAAGAAACTCGATCAAGTGTTGGACTGTCATCGTGATACCATTCGCATCTTACACCGTCTCAGACCCATTGGAGTTGCTATGGCAGGAGCTGAGGTATATGATCCCTACAAGGACTGAAAATAATAATTGGATAGTCTACCCACGATTTAGGTTTTGTTGATTAAGTCATTGAATATGGCTTTGAAAAATTTGAATCTTTTAAGACGACGTATATTTACTTATTGTAAAAGAAAATACTCAACTCAGTTTGATTGCTACTCCAATCCACAGACTTCAATGTGGTTTCAGTCACCTGCCCCTGATTGTCTTTTAGGGTTTGCTTCCAGCTCAGATTGCCCACCTTGGCTTGAGCTTGTTGTCCGGTAAGAATATTTCCGATAATTTCACCGGGGATATATACATCAATTGGGAAATTGGAGATGCTGATGGCTGCCTGGTAAGTCCAGTCTCCACCAAATCCAAAACCCGTTACAATTCCAGTCAGACTGATTACTTTTTTATAGTCGGCCGACATAATTCCGGAAATGTGGCAGGTGTAATCAAATCCGCTTAAATTAAATGGAAAGTCCACCGAAAAATTGTTGTTATTCCATTTTAGTGGTGGAGAATTTGGAATAGACCAACTGGACCAGGCCATACTGGGTATATCAGAACCATCATTTGCTTTTATGGTACTGGGTGGAGTGGTGCTCATTCCTTTTAAAACAACAGCAATTTTTAACCAGTCACCAACGGTAATTTTGGTTTTTGTATTGGCCATTTCAGTGACTCCAGAAGGATCATACACTTTTAAAGTCACCGTGTATTCATCGGCTTTATCGTATTGATAGGTGATGGTTGAATCTCTGTTTTCCAGCTTATGCCCATCTCCAAAATCCCATTTATACAAGGCATTCTTGGGCAATGTTCCGTTGTTTCTGGCAATAAATTTTACTTCTGCATTCGTGGATACAGTGGTGTCTGCAGGTTCGATCCAAACGTCCTGCAGGCTGATTTTAAACCATTCAAAACCTACCCACTGTTCATAAGGCTCATTGGGTGGAGTCGCTTTGAGGTATAGACCAATCAGTGTATCCCTGTTTTCCATGATAATGGTTTGTGCAGGATTATACCTTTCCATTCCAAAGCCAGGCAGAAAACTTAATGCTTCGAGTTTTACTCCGGCATTCGGATCAATTCCTTCAATTTGAAAATCAAATTCCCGAAAAGGAATGAAATTCTGAACACTGTTGTCTTTGGTATTCAGTTCTACCTTCGTAAAACTATTGTCTTTGGGGACCGCGAAAACTTTGTAAGCAGGAAATATTCCATCCTCAATCGTTTTGTTTTGAACCCGCTGCCAGAGAAAATCCATTTCAGATTTAGACATAACCGATGAAAAGGGAAGAAATGCAACGTGACTGTAATTAAACAATTGATTATTTTCGAGCGCTCTTGCATTTTGCGCTGAGGTGTATTTGGAGAAGCTATGCGTTTCCAGGTTATAGGTGATGGTAGATTCCTGATTAGGAAAATTCGGATCGTAAACATTTATTTTTACTTCTCTTCCCTGAACTTCATATCCGAAACCAATGATCATGTGGGATACAGGAGCGGAAGGATCAGATAAATAGATCAATTGGGGTTGGTTTAACAACAGCATGCTGTAAATCAGGTTGTAAAAACGGTCGGAGTCACTTGCTTGGATGATTTGAGTGATGTCCACCAGATGGTTATCCCAAAAAGCTTCCTGGACGCGATGAATGGCCGTTGCGAAGCGCAATCCATTGGCATCATCTTCCCATACATCAGGACTTGGAAACCAAAGTTGATCATTGTCAAAATAGCTGTTTAAAGCGAGACTTGCTTTGAAATTTTTAAAATAATAGGCTGCACCAAGACTCATTCCAGCACAGATCCCTTTGTATTCAGGATAGGTTCCATAATTGACAAAACCCCACCCATTCACCGCCGGTTCGAATAAGGTATGAAATCCGCCGCCCTCAATCAATAGATTTTTCTGAACCTGAGTAATGACAATCAATGAAAAATGCCTCACCGCCACTTCTACAAAATCCTCATTTTGATTCACTACAGAAATTCCTTCCAGCTCACCAGTAGCACGGTCGTAGTAAAAAGCCATTTTATAGGTTTCTGGGCTTGCAGACACGGGGACTTTTAAAAGCATGAGTTGATCCGACATTTTTCCTCCATTGTTGATTTCGATTAACGGACTGATGGGTTCGAATAATGGACCGAATTCATGTGAAAGAATAGCAGAATAAGAAACTGAAAACTCTGTAGGATCCGAGTAGCTTCCTTCCGGCAATGTAATTTCTAATCCATCTAAGGGAGAGCTAGATCCTAAAACTTCTAAGGTTCCACCCGTGGCCGGTAAGGTGGCCTTGTGGATCAGAACGGATTTGTCGGTTTTTATTTTTCCAGAGTCTGGAAGCCCAGTATCATCGTCCTTTCCGCAGTTGGAAAAGAATAAGCCTGCACCCATTAAAAGGGTTGTACAGATCAGTAAAAACTTTGTATTCTTAAAATTCATTTGACACTCGTTACCGATGGACAACCATCCACCATATACTTCTGTAAATTTCTTACAATTAACTCCGTATTTGATTGATAAAGATCAAATGCCAGATTGATTACCATCATTCATAGGAAAACTTAG
>WBZV01000788.1_pt1 | contig 16720 bp, 13 predicted proteins | sample 5204221 | NCBI WGS metagenome assembly WBZV01 (sample SAMN12344360, study PRJNA552823) | activated sludge metagenome | biome: Activated sludge suspended growth; feature: Nitrification reactor; material: Wastewater; isolation source: activated sludge from nitrification reactor of wastewater...
AAAAAAAGATTGGGAGATGAGAACACACAACACATTACCAACGGACGGGCCATTTTATGAGCGGTACGCAACCCTCATTCCAACCCTTTACAAATTGGGGTTCCTGGCTCAAATCGTTTCCGCCTTGACGGAAATTTCCATCATTTACGCAATCGTTTATTCAAGTGTGAAAGACTTTGTTCCGGCCCTGGCTCCGGCCATTGGAGCGGCGGGGGCGTTTATCGGAACGGCCTTTATTGAGGTAGGGTTGCGCAAATTTGCCCCGTTCAGTGTCCGGGCCATATTGCACCGGCGGTTTTCCGGCCTTGACCTGGCAATGACGGTTTTTATTCTCCTCTCAACGGCGGCCCTCCTCGCAACGTCCGGCCTCCTCTCATTCAAAAACTCCAAAACCATTGTTGAGGCAATGGCCCCGGCTCCGGAGCAACGCACAACCAACGCAGCGGAAACGGCATTGGAGGCGGGGCGGGCCCGGATAACGGAGGAGTTCCGGAGAGATAGCGCAAACGCGGCAAACGCCCTTAACACGGCCATTGGGGCAAAAACCGCTCACTTTAACGCCCTCAATGGATTGGAGCGGGCAAAGTTGGCGGAGTTAGAGAGCAAGGAACGGCGGACGCGGCAAAAGTTCTCAACCGCAAAAGGAGCTATTCAAACCCGGATTGCTGGCATTGAGGCGGAACGCTCCGGCGAATTGGCGGCCCTGAACGAACGAACGGCGGCGGAGTTGGCAAAGATACGCGCCGTACAAAAAAACGCCCTGGAACGCCTCCAAACGGCATTTGAAAGGGAAAAGGGCAACGTTGCGGCATTCAACGCGGCGGCCATTACTGAAACAAAGGGGCGGGTTGACAAATACGGCGGCGGCCTTGCATGGTTTACCGTTGTTTGTTTGGCGGTTTTTGTCCTCTCCGTTGCCCTTGACGAAATTCACCGGAAAGGAGCGGGAATTGTTGAGGCGGTTCAACCCGTTCAATACGATTTTGCCCCGGGAATTTTGGAGGAGATGAGCAACGCCCTGAACGAACGGATAAACTACCTTTTCCGGAACCGGATAAAAAGTTTTGCGGACGCAACCCCGGCTCCTCCTTTGCCCCTGGCTCCGGCCCCGTTGTACGACATTCAACAAATAGAGCAACCCCGGTACATTCTCCAATTTGAACCCGGAACCGGCGGCGTTCGGCAAATATACCTCAACGCCCCAACGCTCCAACATACCCCGGCGGCCATTGCCAACCCGGCGAACCTGGAACAAACGGCGTTGAGCTACCTCCGGGCGGCGGAACAACTCAAAGGAGCGGGATTGGAGGAACCGGCCCGGGAAATGGAGCTAAGGGCAACGGACGTTCTCCGGCTCTATTTGGGCCCGGACGCAACCCCGGCGGCCATTGAGGAACTCCGGGCGGCCATAGTGGCACACCTAAAAGGAACCGGCCCGAACCCGTTTGAACATTTGCACCGGCGGCCAATCGGATTTAACCGGCCCTCCTCCTCCAACGGTGAACGTTTAAACGGTGAACGTTATACGGTGAACGTTGCGGCGGATAAAACCCGCCTTTGTTCCCATTGCGGCAAATCGTTTTCTTTCAAACATTGGAACGCGCGTTATTGCTCCGATGAATGCCGGGTTGCAAGTTGGGAGAATCGGACGGGGGCGAAGTTGAGAAAGAAAACCGCAAAAACGCCCTAAACTGTACCCTCCATTGTACCCCAAAAACAAAACCCGTTGCAAGTAATTGATTTGCAGCGGGTTTATTTTTTCAGCGGCGGAGATGGAGGGATTCGAACCCCCGGTACCCTTACGAGTACACCGCATTTCGAGTGCGGCCCGTTCAACCACTCTGGCACATCTCCGGGTCCGCAAAGGTAAGCATTTTACCTTTTTGGGGTGCATTTTTTTCTTACCTTTCGGGAGAACCATCATCCCATGCGTTTTTTTTACCTCCTTCTCCCCTGCCTTATGGCGTTTGCTTCTTTAAGCGGTCAGCAAGTCCCCTTTCAGCGAGGCGTCAACCTCACCGGATGGTTCCAGGCTTCCAGTGCCCGGAGGATCCAGTTTTCCCTGTATACGAAAACCGATTTTGCCCAGATCCAGAGCCTGGGGTGCGACGTCATCCGCCTGCCGATCAACCTGCATGCCATGACGGATGGAGCGCCGCATTACCACGTTGATCCGCTGTTGTTCGATTTTCTGGACTCTGTGGTCACCTGGGCGGAAGCGCTGGATCTCCGCCTCATCCTGGACAACCACACCTTCGACCCGTCCTCCAGCACGGAGGCCAATATCGGCGTCCCTCTGAAAGCCATCTGGCCCCAACTGGCGGCTCATTTCAAAAACCGGTCCAACCGGCTGTACTATGAAATCCTCAACGAACCGCACGGCATATCCGATGCGCTCTGGAACCAGATCCAGGGCGAAGTCATCCAGGCTATCCGGGCTGTCGATACAACGCACACGATCATCGTGGGGCCCGCCAATTGGAACAGTTACCAGAGCCTGGCGTCTATGCCAGCGTATGCCGACCCCCGCCTGATCTATACCTTCCACTTCTACGATCCGTTTTTATTTACCCACCAGGGCGCTAGTTGGACAGACCCTTCCCTGGTTCCTCTGGGCGGCATTCCGTTTCCCTACGGAGCGGCGCCAATGCCCACGCTGCCTACGGCGCTCCGGGGTACCTGGATCGAATCGGGGTACCAGTCCTATGCCCGGGAAGGGACCGCTGCCAGGGTTCGCGAACAGCTCGATATCGCCGTCCGGTTTCGCAATCAGCGCAACGTGCCGGTATACTGCGGGGAATTTGGCGTGTATCAGCCCAACAGCAACCCCCTTCACCGCCAGACCTGGTACCGCCTCGTCCGGGAATACCTGGAAGGCAATGGCATTCCCTGGACCTCCTGGGATTACCACGGCGGGTTCGGGGTATTTCTTCCGGGGTCGGCGGGACTGTTCGACCGCCACCTCGATGTGCCTTTGTTGCAAAGCATGGGCTTACAGGCGCCCCCACAGCAGCCGGATGTTTTTGTCCCTGATGCTGCCGGGTTCTTCTTCTACCGCGACTTCATCGAAAGCGGCATGGTGGAAAGCAGCTACGGGAGCGGCACGTTGGACTACTATGATCAAACGAATCCGCCTTTGGAAGGAAAATACGCCATCCGCTGGGACGGGCCCGGCCAGTACAGCACGGTTGGATTTGCCTTCCGGCAGACCAGGGACCTGAGCCTCCTGCGCGCCCAGGGGTATGGCGTGGACTTTTGGGTGAAAGGCGATACACCCGGCGCGTCTTTTGACATCCGGTTTATCGACACCAAAACCGGTGCAGACGACCTCCCCTGGAGGATGCGCTTTACCGTATCCGAAGCCCAGGCGGCCTGGGACGGAACGTGGCGGCGCCTCCACATTCCATTTACCGAATTTCAGGAGCACGGCGCATGGGACAACGGCTGGTTCAACCCCCAGGGGAAGTTCGATTGGAAATCCATAGCCCGGTTCGAGATCGTCGCGGAACACGGCGGGTTGGAATCCGCCCGTTTTTCTTTTGACCAAATCCAGATCTCCCTGCCCCAGGCAGTGGCCGTCCGGCAGCCGGCGTCCGCCCTGGCCTTTGAGGTTTTCCCCAACCCGGCGAGCGACCGGATCGAGGTGCGCCTGACCGGCCGCCACGGCAAACTGGTCTTTGCGCTGACCGACCTGTCCGGAAAATTGGTTCGAAACGGCATGCTGGAGCTATCCTCAGGCATCCCCGTTCATGACCTTCCCAGCGGAACCTACTTCCTGCGCATTACCGACGGAAAAGGCCGGTGGGGAAGTCAAAAAATCGTGGTTTGGTAGAAGAAAGGGTTACGAGGTTGCGAAGCAAGTTACGAGGTTGCGACGTTGCGACGTTGCGAAGCAAGTTACGAGGTTGCGAAGCAAGTTACGAGGTTACGACGTTGCGAGGTTGCGAAGCAAGTTACGAGGTTGCGACGTTGCGAGGTTTTTTCTTCGTAACTTCGTAACTTCGTAACTTCGCAACTTCTCAACTTAGCGCCATCATCCACCTAAATACGCACAACGCCATGGTTTTTTCCAAATTCAAGCCTTTGCTTCGCGCTTTAACGCTGACGCTGGCTACCGCCACGTGTTCCCTGGGCCTGATGCAGGCGCAAAGCGCCTATTTTTTCCCGGGCGAAACCCAATTCGACCCTAAGATCCCGACGCCGGAACAATTTCTGGGGTATCCGGTGGGGTCGCATTATACCCGGCACGATCTGATTGTGGCCTACTTCCGGGAGCTGGCGCGCGTGTCCGACCGGGTGCACGTGCAGGCGATCGGCAAAACCTATGAAGAACGGCCCCAGATCGTGGCCACGTTTACCTCTCCTGCCAATTACGCCCGCCTGGAAGCGATCCGCCAGGAGCACCTCAAACTTACGGACCCATCCCAGCCTCTGGGATCGCCCAATCAGCCCGTCATCGTCTTGTTGGGATACAGCGTGCACGGCAACGAAACCTCCAGCGGGGAGGCGGCGATGCTGACGGCTTACTATCTGGCCGCCGGCGCCAGCCCAGAAACCCAGAAATGGCTCAACGAATCGGTGGTGTTTATCGACCCTTCTTTGAACCCCGACGGGCGCGACCGCGCCGCCAACTGGCACAATTCCTACAAATCCTTTCCGCCCAGCGCCGACCCAATCGACAAAGAGCACAACGAAATATGGCCCAACGGCCGCTCCAACCACTACCTCGCCAACCTCAACCGCGACTGGCTGAGCGCCACCCAGATTGAGAGCAAGAACCGCCTCGAGTTCTTCCACCAATGGTATCCCAACGTGCAGATCGACTTCCACGAAATGGGCAGCAACAGCGCCTACTACTTCGAGCCGACGCCAAAGCGCACAGAGAGCCCCATCATCCCGCAGGCTTCGTACGACTTCAACCTAACCCTCGCCCGCTACCATATCGACGCGCTGGATAAGATCGGATCGCTGTATTTCACGAAAGAACAATTCGACAACCTGTCGCCCATCTACGGCTCCACGTACCCCGACTTCTACGGCGCGGTAGGGGTGACCTTTGAACAGGGAAGCTCGCGGGGACTGGTTCAGGAATCCGACAACGGGCTGCTGACCTTTGCGTTTACCATCCGCAACCACGTGCAGACTGGCCTGGCGACCGTGCGCGGCGCCGTCGCAGAAAAAGCGGGATTGTTCAAACTGCAGAAGGAATTTTTCCAGTCTGCCCTCGCTCAAGCCCGGGCTAATCCGGCCAAAGCCTACGTGTTCGGCGACAGCCGCGACCAGACCCTCACCCAGCGCTTCCTGGAGTTGCTGCTGCGGCACCGGATCAAGGTTTACGCCCTGAACGCGCCTTACGCCCAGGCGGGCAAGCGCTTTGAGCCGGGCAAGGCGTTTGTGGTACCGGCCGAGCAGCCGTTTTTCCGCATCATCCATTCCATCTTTGAGGAAACGCCACCGCTGAAAGACAGCGTCTACTACGACAACACGTCCTGGTCGCTGATCCATGCCTCCGGGCTCCAATACGCCGACGTGGCCGATGCCGGCAAGCTGCCCAAAGGACACGAAATCAGCCAGCTTCCCAGCCTCTCCGGCGGCATCGACGGAGGCAAAGCCGGCGTGGCTTACCTGCTGCCCTGGACGGAGTACAACGCTCCCCGGGCTCTGTATTTCCTGCTCGACCGCGGAGTGCTGGTGAAAACGGCGCACAAGCCTTTTACAGCGTCCACCCCTGCCGGGCCAAAGGCTTTTGGGTATGGCGCCCTGGTGATTCCGGTTGGCAGGCAGACCATCGACGGCGATGCGCTCTACAAGCTGGTCGAAGAAGCCGGCGCCCTGTCCCAGGTGCGCTTCCAGGCGGTGTCTACCGGCTTTAGCGTAGAAGGGATCGACCTCGGCAGCAACAACATCCGGACGGTGCGCAAACCCAGTATCGGCATGGTCGTCGGGGCCGGGACCAATTACGAGGAAGTCGGCCAGGTGTGGTTCCTCCTCAACCAGCATTTGAATGCCCCGGTTTCCAAGATCGACATCGACCAGTTTGCCCGGGCGGATTTTTCCCGCTACAACACCCTTGTTTTTGTAAGCGGAACCTACAACCGGCTGGACAACGCCGCCATAGCCCGGCTAAAGACCTGGGTGTCGGAAGGGGGTACCCTGATCCTGTTTAAAAACGCCGCCGAGTGGGCTATCCGCCAAAACCTGATCCGCGAACGCGTCCTGCAGGATTCCGCAAACCAGAAAAGCGCCGCCGAGCGCATCGATTTTGAAAAACAACAAGATACCGAGGCAGCCCGCCGCATCAACGGCGGGATCTTTTCCGCCGATATCGATATCACCCACCCCGTCGCGTTCGGCATCACCGACCGGCGGGTAGTGTTCACCAAAAACAGCACGACTATCCTGCTGCCCAGCGCTGATAAATACGCCACCGTAGCTAAATACACGGATACGCCCTATATCAGCGGCTACGTGTCGCAAGCCAACATCAAAAAGATCGCCGGCACCGCCGCCATCCTCGTCAGCGCCGAAGGCGCCGGCCGGATCATCTCCTTTGCCGACGATCCCAGCTACCGCAGCTACTGGCACGGCACCGACCGGTTGTTGCTGAATGCGGTGTTTTTTGGGAATCAGCTTTAAAAGTTGCGAAGTTGCGAAGTTGCGAGGTTGCGAGGTTGCGAAGAAACCCCGTAACTTCGCAACTTCGCAACTTCGCAACTTTTAAAGATCACGGATAAAATATCGCCCCCACAAACAGCGTGAAATACCTCAAATCCAGGAGCCCTTGCTGAACGCCGAGGCGCCAGGCGAAGCGGCCGGGGGCGCGGCGTTGGAGCGATAGCGAGGCGGCCATGGGGTCGTCGCCGCTGCCCATATAGCCCCAGTAGCCGCGGAAGGAGGCGTTCCACTCCCAGTCTGGGGTGGCATGCGAGAGGCCGGCGCCGAAGAGGAAGGCGTCGTTTTGGAGGCGGTCGTCGCGGTTGGTTTGCCAGACGTAGAAGCCCAGCATCCCGGACAGGCGCCAGTTGGGCCCCAGGGGTTTGCCGGCGGAGAGGTCGAAGAAATACCCCGGCGCGTCGGTAAACCGGGCGGCGCCGAGCATGCTGGACGAAGGGAAGCGGTAGCCAATCCGCAGCAATGCATCGGCAGGGGATTGCGGGCGGCGCAGGAGCTGGATATAGGTATTCAGCAGCACGTCGCCGGTGGCCCAGCGGCTATCGTAGAACAGGTGAAACACCCGGCGCTCGGTTTTTACCGCATGGCTCATGGAGAAATACTCCACGGGGATCCATTGCAGTTCGAGGGCCACTTTGCCCGGGGCGGGCAGGACATACCCAGTAAAAACGGGGTTGAAGGTCTGGTCGCCGGAGGCGGAGTGGCTGAACCCATCAAGGGCCAGAAACCCCTTTTCCTGCAACAGGCCGTTGGGCAGGGAGGGGATCGGAAGGGCGTTGGGCCCCAGGTAGCGGGGCTGGGAGATGATGTAGGTACTCCAGTGGCTTTTGCCGTCCCACCCGACGTTGTTGGCCCACCAGTCGTGGTCCTGGGCGCGCAGCGCGGGAGCGAAAGCCGCCAGCCCCACCGCCAGGGCAGCGGAGCAGAAAGCCCCTACCCTACCCTTTGCGAAACACATAGACCAGGGAACTGGAGCGGTCGATGGAAAACCAACTCTGGAAGGTAGACCACTTGGCCGCGGCGCCCGCGCGCACCATGCCGAATACGCCGGAGCCCTTATACTTCTCGCTCAGCAGGGCTACATAAAACGGGTCGAGGGGCAGGCGCTTTTTGCCGGTGAGGAGAAAACCCGCTTCCTCTGCCAAGGCAATCAGCGTCCCAGGCCGGAAATGCCACAGGTGGCGGGGCACGTCGTACGCCGCCCAGAATGCGCCGTAGAAGTCCGCATCGGCGGAGGTGAAGTTGGGCACGGCGATCACCAGGGCGCCGCCAGGCTCGAGGAGCTCGTTGATACGGGCGAGGTAGGCCTTGGGGTCGTGTACATGCTCGAGCACGTGCCACATCGTGACGACGCCGAAAGGACCGGGAAAAGCCCCGCCCAGGAACTCCTCCGGGGTGTAGACCTCCAATCCAAACTCGCGCTGCCCGAAAGCCCGGGCTTTTTCGTCTACCTCTACGCCGGTTACCTGGTAGCCGCGTTGCTGGAGGTGGTTCACGAAGTATCCCGTGCCGCAGCCCACGTCGAGCAAGCGCCGGGAGGGGTGTATGCGCCCGATCAGGCGCTGTTTGCTGCCCAGCATATACCCACGCGCCACGTGGTAGAGGGCATTTATGATCCCCTTTCGCGTATCGCTGTGGGAGATATAGTCATCGCTCTGGTAGAACGCGCCGATCTCGGCGGGCGCCGGCGCGTCTTGCGTAAAGCGGAGGCCGCAGGCGGCGCAATCCCACAGCGCAAACGGCTGTTGGGACACGGAATAATCCCGGGTGTCGAGCGCAGGGCGGACGGCGCCGGCGCCGCAGAGCGGGCAGTTGGTATGGTGCGTGCGATGCATAGGCAGGCAAATTAGGCGCCTAAAGGTAGGGAAAGGGAATGGGGATAAAAAGAGGGGAAGAAAATAGTTGCGGATGCCGCCTTGACCCACAATGGAAGTGCCCTGGCCCACCCTCTTTCGCTATCCTTGATCTATCTCTCCGCCCCCGGCCTCGGGGTATGTTCTTTTTTTGCTCGCCCAAAAAAAGAACCAAAAAAAGGGCGCTCCTTCGCCCTACCGCTCCGAGGGAAACGCCTTCGCTCTATGGGCTTCAACCGCTTTGAACGGCCCGGCATTGCGTTTATCCCGTACTCCAAGCGGTTGACCCCATAAGGCGATCCCGTCCTTCGAACGGGAACGGCGTTTCCCTCGGGCTCCGGGCTGCGGAGGGCCCGCGGGTGTGTAAAAAAAATTCCTTAAGGATTAGCCTGGGAGAAGAGGACCATGGGCCCTCCATTGTGGAAGAACTATCCGGAATTATTGCATTGGGGGAGGATTTTGACTACAAGTCGGCAGAAGCGCATCGAAGAGGGTTTAAGTAAGGAGCGGGGGCGTTGAAAATGCAATAGGTTTCCCTTGCGCGGCGGCAAAAATCCCCTTATTTTAAGCCAAAAAATCCTAAAGCCCTAAAAAATGCCCTTTACCCCTACCCTTTCTGTTCCAAATCCATTAACAAAAACGACTTCCCTCCCCTTATCGCATGGCGCATGGCGTCCGTATATCACCCAAACGGCTGATAGCGGCGTAGCCGAGCCGCACCCTTCCCGCAAGATCACCCTCGATATTCATCCGCAGAAAAAAGACTGGTTGCGGCTCCAATTGCCGTATGCCTTGGTACCGGCCTATCTGGAAGCGGTGAAGCGGATTCATGGCAGGCGCTGGGACTCGGAAAACAAGATATGGGAACTGCCCTATACCAGACTGACGCTGCGGTTTGTGGAGCAGTATTTGAAGGACGTCACCGAAATCGCCTTCACCCCGGCGCAGGACATTCCGGAAACCATGGAGGTTGGCAGCAAACCCACGCCGCGGTATACCCCGCCGAAAGAGGTTATCCCAGCACGCTACGAGCAAGCGGTTACGAAACTGGAGCAAGTATTGATGTTAAAGCGGTATAGCCACCGGACGATCAAAGCCTACAAATACAGCTTTCGGCAGTTTATCCGATATTACGACGACATCAAGCCTAGTCAGATCAGCCGTCGGCAGATGGATGATTATGTAGCCGGTCTGATACGGGAAAAGAACATTTCCGAATCGCATCAAAATCAGATTCTGAGCGCTATCAAGATGTTTTATGCGGAAGTAGTTGGGCAAGAGGAAAAAGTGCGGAATATCATCCGGCCAAAACGTCCGCAGAAATTGCCGCATGTATTGGGTGAATCCGAGGTAAGCGCTTTATTCCGCGCGGCGGAGAATATCAAACACCGCTGTATGTTGATGTTGATCTATTCGGCAGGGCTTCGTTTGGGCGAACTACTCAACTTGCGGCTGAGCGATGTACAGGCAGACCGGCGGCGGCTGTTCATCCATGCCGGAAAAGGGAAGAAAGACCGGTACACCTTACTTTCAGATCGTGCTATGGAAGCGCTTAGGGCGTATTATAAGTTGTACCGTCCTGTTGAATGGGTTTTTGAAGGGCAAAACGGTGGGAAATATTCAGAGCGCAGCGTACAGAATGTATTCACGAAAGCAAAGTTGAAAGCAGGGATAAATCCGTATGCGACAGTGCATACCCTGCGGCACAGCTTTGCCACGCATTTGCTGGAGAAAGGAGTGGATTTGCGCTACATCCAAGAGTTGTTGGGGAATGAGAGCAGCAAGACGACGGAGATCTATACGCATATTACGAAAAAAGGCATGGACAAGATCAGAAGCCCGCTGGATGATTTGGAGATTTGAGCTACAGGTCTTAACTTTTGGGAGATAAAGGCGATTTACCCGCCACATAATGGCGGCAATACAACAGGAATGGGAGGATTATACGCCACAGAGTGGCGGCAATACGTGAAAAAAGAGCTGTATAGACGCCACCGAATGGCGGGAATACAGCCAAAAAGGGAGTACACACGCCATGGTATGGCGATAACACAATTGTTATGCACAAGCTTAAAAAACTTCATTGCATTTAAATAGCTTGACAATCAGATTCAAACAAGTAGTATTAATGAATAAAATTTAAAGGAGACAAAAATGCCACAAATTCTTATAGACAGAAAAACATGTTCTAAATGCAATACTTGCGCAACTGTATGTGTAATGGGAATCATTGATAAATCGACAGCCTTAAATTATCCAACCATACCTGAAGAAAAATTGGATTATTGTTTAAAATGTGGTCATTGTGAGTCTTTTTGTGCACAGAAGGCTCTTACCTTAGATTTCCTTCTTGACGAAAAAATTAATACGTCTTTTTTGGATAGTCAGATTGAACCACAGAATATAGCATTGTATATAAAAAGTCGACGTTCTGTGAGACATTATTCTTCAAAGACAGTTAATAAAGAGTTAATTGCTAAAGTTATTGATATAGCCCGTTATGCTCCATCTGGAGGGAATGGACAACCAGTAAAATGGATTGTTATTCATAAACCATCAGAGGTAAATCGTGTTGCAAGTTTAACCGTTGATTGGATGCGAACTATTCAAAACACATCACATCCTCTAGCAGATTATGTACCTGCAATAATTTCAACTTGGGATAGTGGTTTGGATTTGATTTGCCATAATGCTCCCCATTTACTTTTTGCACATGTTCCTATTGAGCCAATTGATGACCCTACCGAAGCAATTATTGCTTTGACTCATTTTGATATTGCTGCGCCCGCTTTTGGTATCGGTACATGTTGGGCTGGATTCGTAAAGTTGGCTATAGACAATTATAAACCATTAAAGGATTTGTTATCAATACCAGAAGAACGTAAAGCGGCTTGTCCAATGCTATTTGGATATTCAAGTTATAAAATAACTTCTATTCCGAGACGCAATCCTGTGGATATTACATGGAAGTAAAATAGAAGTTACTTAATGACTAAAATGGTGTATTAAACAGTTAATCTTGATTCAGTAAAAAAAATAATTTTGTTTTACTGAATCAGACTCTAATCAACTAACAATTAAGAGGGATGGTTTTTTTCAGGAACTCTCTCCAACATTTCCAAAAAACAACATTCCCATTGTTTTGCAGCCAAACTAACAATTTGACAATTAAGATTTATTCCATATTTATCAGCAATAACTCTGACTTGACTTTTTCTGAATATTGTCTTTAATACAGTTCTGGCTGGCAAATCGGGTTTTTGCAACAAGAAAGTGAGAAAATTCAGATATTTTCTTTTCAATTCATAACTTATTGACATTTTTTTTCTTTCAATCTTTAAAAGTGCTGACTTGACTTTTGGTGGTGGCAAAAAACTCTCATGAGATATTTCATACATAAGTTTTAAATCAAAAAAAGTATGATAAAACACAATATATGGATTGAAAACTTTTTTTGAAAATAACTTTTGGACAGGTTCAAGTTGCATTATCAATGAACCACCCATAAAATGCTCAACACTATCAAACATCAAGGATTTTAAAATTTCAGAAGTTATTCTGAAAGGGATATTAGACACAACTTTAAAATTTCTTTTTGGTATGGTGTAACATCTAAAATCACAATCAATAATTTTGACATTCGTGTTGTTAGAAAACTTGTTTTTTAGAATGGACAATAGCGATTTATCATTCTCTATTGCAATTAGATTTGTGCATTGACGAACTAAATGAACAGTCAAAAATCCTTTTCCGGCACCAATATCTATAACAGTGTCGGATTCATTTATTTTCGCAATTTTAATTGCATCATCTATCAGCACTTTATCTATAGTAAAATGCTGTCCCGTGTATCTTACGGGCAGTTTATTTTTTATCATTATTAAGTGTCCCCCTTTGTTAGGACAGGTTTTTTAGTTTATTAATATTTTTCTTCTTTCATCAGAGAGGCAGAATTCTGCCTCTCTGATGAAAAGCACTTTTTGATTTTTAAGGTGCTCAAATTTACAACTTTTTCTCATACTTCAAAATTTTTATGCAATTTTAGTGTAAACACTGTCAGGCGTCTGATTATCTAGGGATTGGTGTTTTCTTTCTGTGTTATAAAATCTAAAATATTCATCTAATCCATAATATAATTCAGCTCCATTTTCGAAAGCATTGAGGTAAATGCACTCATATTTAACACTTCTCCACAATCTTTCTATGAAAATATTATCCAATGCTCTCCCTCTACCATCCATACTGATCGTAATGTTTTGATCTTTTAGAACATCGGTAAATTCGGGCGATGTGAACTGACTGCCTTGATCAGAGTTAAATATTTCCGGTTTACCATGATGATGCAATGCATCATTTAAGACTTCAATACAAAATGCTGTGTCCATGGTGTTTGAAACTCCCCAGGAAAGAACTTTCCTGGTAAACAAATCAATGATAGCACATAGATACATGTGCCCTTTTGCCATTGGGATATACGTTATATCTGTTGCCCAAACCTGATTTTTATGAGTAATTTGTAGATTTCTTAGTAGATAAGGATAGATCTTATGTTCTTTATTTGGCTCACTTGTATTGGGAATCTTTTTGGGATAAATTGCCCAAATCCCCATTTTAATATAATAAGATCTTACCGCTTTTCTTCCTACATTATGACCGATTCCTTTCAAATAATCTGACATTCTCCTGGTTCCATAAAACGGATGCAAGGTGTAATATTTATCAATTTCTAACATAATTTCTAAATCTAATTCACTTTCGCTAACAGGTTGATAATAAATCCCTGACCGACAAATAGATAGTAATATACATTGTTGAACAATGCTTAATCCTTCCTCCTCTTTTTCGACCATTTCTCTTCGATCTTTTACAGATATGGCTTCAATTTTTTTTTATAAAATTCATTATGAACTTTTAACTCTCCGATGATTTTCAACAAATCTTCTTTTTCCTTTTCAAACTCTTTTTCCTTAGAATGATCCTCTTTTTCAAACACTTCTGACATGTTTTCCAGTAGTGTACGTTTCCATTCCGATACTTGAGCCGGTTGCAATCCATAACTGGATGCAATCTCATTAATGGTTTTTAATCCTTTTACTGCTTCTAATGCCACTTTTGATTTAAAGGCAGAGCTGAACTTTCTTCTTGACTTTTTTTCCATAAGACAACTTTTTAAAATTATTTATACGTTAAAATTTAATTTTTGTTGCCCTAAAAAAGGGAACCATTATATTACTTATTTCTTGAAAATGAATACTTAGGTTCAAATCACAGGGAAGCGATAAGACAGTATTCATTCCGCAGAAATAAAGTTTTGATACAAACTATTATATCATAGGAAAATAATCATTGACCGCATTGCCATTATAAAAAAATGACAACACATTATTCGATTAAATTAATGGATGGACTGTCTATCACTTAGATAGTTGCCCAAGGTCTAAAGTAGAATGCAAATGAAACCGAATACATAATTATAGAATATTAAATTTCTGCAAATGTAATAAAAATATATTTATATTTGTTCAAGGGAAAAAAGCAAGTGCATAACATCGTATATAAAACATTTGGCAGTCAGTGCGTTATCTAGCATTTCAGTCCGTATCAAAAGTACTTGTAACATGACAGGAATGTGCTTCGAAGTGCCAAACGTTTCATATACGTAACCGTTACCTGCAAGCCTAAAAGACGACACAACAAGAATGAACGACAGAAATAAACATAAAGTGACTGGACAAATGAACCATCAGACAGCCGACCCAAAAGCCGACCCTTCGCAAAACCAAAAGAGCCATTTTTTGCCAACGCACCGAAAACCATATATTCGATAATCTTAAACTGAGAGATAAATGCACATAATTCAAAACAATCCGTATCGGACAGTTGGTTTGCTCGTTGGTGCAACAGCAAGGGAACAAGAACGACAAGTAAAACGGTTGAAACAATTTATTGAAGCCGAGCAAGACCCACAGGATGACTTTAGTTTTCCGACACTTGGTAATTTGCACAGGACTTTAGACAAGGTAAATGAAGCGGCTTCAAAACTCAATCTTGACAGCGATAAAATGAGTTCTGCCCTATTTTGGTTTTACAAAGGAAACCCAATTACAGACGAACCAGCATTTGAGGCAATTAAAGAAGCCGACTTAGACCAAGTCATAAGTATTTGGACAAAACTTACTTCAAACGGTGAAGTTTCACAGCGAAACGCTTCTGCATACAGTAATTTGGGAACCCTTTATTTAAGTGGGATTTTAGAAGGAACAAATACCAATGAAGCACTTTTAGAACAAGGCATTTCATTAAAACTGAAATTCCTTGAAAGCGATTTTATAAAAGACTTCAAAGCATTGGCGACTGACGAAACTTATAAAACTACAAAGAAGGAATTACAACTTTTGTTTCTAAACCAAGTGCAATCCGAAATAGAAAAAAGCGGAGGAATCACTTCAAATAAATTGCTTGACATTTTAACGAAACAAGAATTTTCAGCCAAAGAAGATTTTTTGAAAGGATTTGTTCAGAAACCAATTGAACAAATTGAAAAGAAAATTGAGGAAGCTAAAGCTAAGCGAAAGGCGAATAAAGCGAATGCAGTAAATGTAGGTAAAGCTTTATATGAACAAACTTCTGAAAACATAAAACAACTCAAATCCATTTTGGGAACTTCAAATCTTAAGTTTTCTTCAATATCGGACAAAGTTTCAGATGAAATTTTGCAATGTGGAATTGACTACTTTTCTCACTATAAAGATTCAAGCACAGACCCAGGAAGTGCCTCAATGGATTTATTCCGTAAAGCGAAAACATTAGCAGTAGGAAACATCGCAAAACAAAGATGTTCAGAGAATACCGAAAACTTACAGGAATGGATTGACGACAAACCCGAAAGAGATAAACAAGCAAGAATCTTAGCTGACTTTGAGAAACTTAAAAACCTAATTGACGAGTATGAAGGCAGAAGTGAAACAGTTGCAAACGGAAAACAACTTTTAACAAGTGCAAGGCCGTATTTAAGCAATGTAAAAAGTGTTTTGGGTAGCACAGATGAATTATACTTGGGACTTAGCTCAAGAATTGCATCTGATGCACAAGGAATGTGTGTTTCTGAAATAAATAAACTACAAGAAAGATTTGCTAATACTTATGACAATGCAACTAAAGTAGCCGCAATACTTCTGCTTAAAGAAAGAGTTAATGAGGCTTGGGATGTAACAATAACTATTGGTTCAATGGATTTGAGACAAGATTTTAGGACACGATACTCACAAAACAGAACTTCACTTTCAAATTTAAAAACACAATTGGCAGCAGTAAATACTGGTGGAGGAAGAAGCAGTGGAGGCAGTAGCGGTTCAAGCGGCTGTTACATAGCAACAATGGCTTACGGAGATTACGACCACCCCCAAGTAATGATTTTAAGACAATTCAGAGATGAAGTATTAGACAAATCAGCATTGGGTAAGTGGTTTATAAAAACCTACTATCACTATTCCCCAAAACTTGTAGAAAGACTAAAAAACAAAAGGACTTTAAACAGCATAATTCGTAAAGCACTGAACCAATTTATAAAACTCATCAAATAATGAAACGACAAATAACATTCGCAATACTTCTATTTTCTTCGCTTGGTGCTTTTGCACAAGAGCTAACCAAGGAGGATTTAAACAAGGAAATTAAACCTTTGACACAAAAGGTAAATTCTCTTCAATCGGAAAATAGCAAACTGAAATCTGAAATTGGAACTTTGAATATAAAACTTTCAAATGCCAACAAAAGTATTGACAGTTTAAGAAGTAAAACGCAAGAAAATAGCTCCGCTATTTCTCAAACTGCAAACCAATTGGGCATTCAGATTACAACGACTGAACAAACAGCAAACAAAAGAATAGATGAAGTTGGTCAATCTTTAAGCAAAAATTCTCTTTATGGAATTATTGGAGTTCTTTCAGCAATATTACTTTCAGGGCTATTGTATTGGTTATTGAGCAAAAGGCAGCAAACCGACAAAACAGATTTTATTGACCAGTTGAGCAAAACCAAATCTTCCATTGAAGAAAGTTTGGTAAAAGAGTTTGGTAAACAAACCGAATTAATGGATTCGCAACTGCATTTAATTGAACAACAAAAAACAACTTTACAAGCCACACCAAACGCAGAGCCTGACCATTCTTTGGCTTTGAAAGTTGCAAGTGAAA
>WBZV01000789.1_pt1 | contig 16702 bp, 14 predicted proteins | sample 5204221 | NCBI WGS metagenome assembly WBZV01 (sample SAMN12344360, study PRJNA552823) | activated sludge metagenome | biome: Activated sludge suspended growth; feature: Nitrification reactor; material: Wastewater; isolation source: activated sludge from nitrification reactor of wastewater...
CAAAGTGTGCCGGATCGATGCCGTGGCGTTCGATCAGGCGCAAACCGACCAGACCGAAGGATGCGAGGAAGGTCTCTGTCGCCATGCGCGCTCGGGATGAAAGGGGGTTGGCACGCATCATCGGGCTAGCGCCGGGTTTATTCAAGCACCCCCGGGCCGGCGGGCGACGACCAGGGGCATTTCTTCACACGGATCAAGGTTTTTCGTTTTGGCCGGCACTAGCATCGGCCCACAACTAAAACCCCGAGCCGATCATGGATGTTTCCCGCCGACGCTTTCTGGGTGGTCGCACGCCCGGGCCGGCGCCTTTCCGTCCGCCCTGGAGTGTTTCCGAGGCCCTCTTTCTCGATCGCTGCACCCGCTGCGACGACTGCCTGAAGGTGTGTCCCACCGGCCTCCTGCAGCGGGGTCCGGCGGGCTTTCCCCTTGCCGATTTCAGCGAGGCCGCGTGCACGCTGTGCGGTGACTGTGCCCGCGCCTGCGCGACGGGGGCCATCGGCCGCGACACCACGCTCCGTCCCTGGCTTTTCGGCATTGCCATCAGCGAAGGCTGTCTGGCCGCCCAGAACGTTGAATGCCGCGTGTGCGGCGAGCTCTGCAACGCCTCGGCGATCCGCTTTCGGCCCCGTATCGGCGGCGTGCCCCTGCCCGAGGTGGACAACACCCTGTGCACCGGCTGCGGCGCCTGCATCGCCCCCTGTCCCGTCACCGTGATCCAGCGTGTGGCCCTCAACCCAGCTCCGGAGCTTCCATGAACATCGTCAGTCTCGTTCTGCGCATCAAACCGGAGACCCGTGCCGAGGCGGAGGCCGCCCTGTGCGCCTATCCGGGCGTCGAGTGCCACGGCATGTCCGATGACGGAAAGCTCGTCGTCACCGTTGAGGATGCCGAGGGGGCGGCCATGTCCGACACCCTGATCGCCCTGCATCGCGTGCCCCAGGTGCTGGCTGCCACCCTGGCCTACGAGCACACCGACGCCATGCTGTCCGATTCCCTGCCCGAAACGCTCCCCCAAGCCACGCAATCCACGAATTCCCCCTGCGAGGAGGCTCAATCATGACCATCAACCGACGCGATTTCATCAAGACCCAGGCCATTGCCACGGCTGCCGCCACGGCCGGCATTTCCGTGCCCGCCCTCGCTGCCAAGGAGGCGGAGCCCGCCGGGAACGCCACCGCCGTGCGCTGGGACAAGGCCGCCTGCCGTTTCTGTGGCACCGGCTGCTCGGTGCTGGTGGGGGTGCAGAACGGCCGCGTGGTGGCCACCCAGGGCGATCCGGATTCCCAGGTCAACCGCGGCCTCAACTGCATCAAGGGCTACTTCCTGTCCAAGATCATGTATGGCGAAGACCGCCTGACCCGGCCGCTGCTGCGCATGAAGGATGGCAAGTACAGCAAGGACGGCGAGTTCACCCCGATCAGCTGGAATGCGGCCTTCGACATCATGGCCGAGAAATGGAAGGAGGCGCTGAAGACCACCGGCCCGGCCTCCATCGCCATGTTCGGCTCCGGCCAGTGGACGATCTGGGAGGGCTATGCCGCCGCCAAGCTGATGAAGGCCGGCTTCCGCACCAACAACCTCGACCCCAACGCCCGCCACTGCATGGCCTCTGCCGTGGCCGGCTTCATGCGCACCTTCGGCATCGACGAGCCGATGGGCTGCTATGACGACATCGAGCAGGCCGATGCCTTCGTGCTGTGGGGCTCCAACATGGCGGAGATGCACCCCATCCTGTGGACCCGCATCACCGACCGCCGCCTGACCAAGACCGACACCCAGGTGCACGTGCTGTCCACCTTCGAGCACCGCAGCTTCGAGCTGGCCGACAACGGCATGATCTTCGCGCCGCAGACCGACCTGGCCATCCTCAACTACATCTGCAATTACATCATCCAGAGCGGCAAGGTTAACCAGGAGTTCGTCAAGAAAAACGTGAACTTCAAGATCGGCGAGACCGATATCGGTTTTGGTCTGCGCCCGGCCCACGCCCTGGAAAAGGATGCCAAGTTCAACGGCTACCCCGGCGCCGAAGGCAAGCCCAAGAACAACCCCAACGACGCCCGCCCGAGCACCTTCGAGGAGTTCAAGAAGTTCGTCTCCGAATACACCGTCGAGAAGGTTTCGAAGCTCTCCGGCGTACCGGTCGACCGCCTCAAGAAGTTGGCCGAGGTGTATGCCGACCCGAAGAAGAAGGTGGTCAGTTTCTGGACCATGGGCTTCAACCAGCACACCCGCGGCACCTGGGTGAACAACATGATCTACAACGTCCACCTGCTGGTGGGCAAGATCTCCACCCCGGGTTCCGGCCCCTTCTCCCTCACCGGCCAGCCGTCGGCCTGCGGCACCGCCCGCGAAGTGGGCACCTTTGCCCATCGCCTGCCCGCCGACATGGTGGTGACGAACCCCGAGCACCGTCACCACACCGAGGAGATCTGGCAACTGCCGGAGGGCACCATCCCCGACAAGATCGGCCTCCACGCCGTGGCCCAGAGCCGTGCCCTGAAGGACGGCAAGCTCAAGTGCTACTGGACCAGCACCACCAACAACATGCAGGCCGGGCCCAACGTCAACCAGGAGATCTACCCGGGCTGGCGCAACCCTGCCGCCTTCGTGGTGGTATCGGACGTGTACCCCACCGTGTCGGCCCTGGCTGCGGACCTGATCCTGCCTTCCGCCATGTGGACCGAGAAGGAAGGCGCCTTCGGCAACGCCGAGCGCCGCACCCAGTTCTGGCGTCAGCAGGTCAAGGCCCCCGGCGAGGCCCGCTCCGATCTGTGGCAGTACATGGAGTTTTCCAAGCGTTTCAAAATGGAAGAGGTATGGCCGGCCGAGCTGCTCGCCAAGAAGCCGGAGTACAAGGGCAAGACCCTGTATGACGTGCTCTACGCCAACAAGGTGGTGAATAAGTTTCCCAAGACCGATCTGGTCAAGGCCAACGACCACGCCATCAAGAACTACACCAATGACGAATCGGAGGCCTTCGGCTACTACGTGCAGAAGGGCCTGTTCGAGGAATACGCCCTGTTCGGCCGTGGTCATGGCCACGACCTGGCCCAGTTCGATGTCTATCACAAGGCCCGCGGCCTGCGCTGGCCGGTGGTGGATGGCAAGGAAACCCTGTGGCGCTTCCGCGAGGGCTATGACCCCTACGTGAAGGCCGGCGAGGGCGTGAAGTTCTACGGTCACAAGGACGGCAAGGCGGTCATCTTCGCGCTCCCCTACCAGGATCCCCCCGAGAAGCCCGACGCCGAGTTCGACCTGTGGCTGTGTACCGGCCGTGTGCTGGAACACTGGCATACCGGCAGCATGACCCGCCGGGTGCCCGAGCTGCACAAGGCGGTGCCCGAGGCCCAGGTGTTCATGCACCCGGACGATGCCAAGAAGCGCGGCCTGCAGCGCGGCATGCAGGTCAAGGTGCTGTCCCGGCGCGGCGAGATGCTGGCCCGCATTGAAACCAAGGGGCGCAACAAACCCCCGGTTGGCCTGATCTTCGTGCCTTTCTTCGACGAATCGAAGCTGGTCAACAAGCTCACCCTCGACGCCACCTGTCCGATCTCGAAAGAGACCGACTACAAGAAGTGCGCCGTGAAGGTGGTCCGCGCCTAAGCAGGACTGCCAGGAGATCATCGTGGACAGTGGCAGGAAGCCCGCCCGCAAGTCGCCCGACGCCGCCCCGGCGTCGGCGGCGCGGCGCAAGTTCATCAACAGTGTGGCTGCCGCTGCCGGCGGCGGCTGCCTGTTGGCGCTCGGCGCGGGGCTCTATTCGCGCAGTGCCGCGGCCCTGCCGGCCCAGGCCCTGCGTCCGCCCGGTGCCTTGCCCGAACACGATTTCCTGGCGGCCTGCGTGCGCTGTGGCCTGTGCGTGCGCGACTGTCCCTATGACACCCTGAAGCTGTCTGATCTGGGCGATCCGGTGGCCACCGGCACGCCCTATTTCCATGCGCGCCAAGTGCCCTGCGAGATGTGCGAGGACATCCCCTGCGTGAAGGCCTGTCCCACCGGGGCGCTGGACCGGGCGCTCACCGACATCAACAAGGCACAGATGGGCCTCGCCGCCCTCGTGGACCACGAGAGCTGCCTCAACTTCCTCGGTCTGCGCTGCGACGTGTGCTACCGGGTGTGCCCGGTGATCGACAAGGCCATCACCCTCGAAACCCAGCACAACCCGCGCTCCGACCGCCATGCCATGCTGCTGCCCACCGTCCATTCGGACGCGTGCACTGGCTGCGGCAAGTGCGAGAAGTCCTGCGTGCTGCCCGTGGCGGCCATCAAGGTCTTTCCCCGCACGCTTGCCCAGGGGGCGCTGCCTGCCCACTACCGCAAGGGTTGGGAAGAGAAGGCCCGCCACGGCGGTTCGTTGATCGGCGAGCAGGTGGAGATGCCGGTGCGCGGATTTGATGGCCCCACGGCCGGTCGTTCGGCCACCGAAACGGTGGTGGCGCCCCATGCCCCGGCCCCGGACATTCCGGTGGCACCCAGTGTGCCGGCCGCTCCGCCGCCCAGGGGGGCCGGCGGGCTCAATTCGAAATGGAAGCCGTGAGCATGGCGACCACCACCCTCAGCGCAAAGCCCGCAGCGGCCTGCGCCCCGGCCCGCAGCCTGTGGCAGCGCCAGCGCTGGCTGATCCTGCGGCGCGCCAGCCAGGCGCTGATCCTGCTGGCTTTCCTCACCGGCCCGTGGTTCGGCCTGTGGATCGCCAAGGGCAACCTGTCCTCGTCCCTGACCCTGGGCGTGCTGCCCCTGACCGACCCGCTGCTGGTGTTGCAGACCCTGCTCACCGGCCACCTGCCCTATTCCTCGGCACTGATCGGCGCGGCCATCGTGCTGGGCTTCTACCTGCTGGTGGGAGGGCGGGTGTTCTGTAGCTGGGCCTGCCCCGTGAACGTGGTTACCGATGCCGCGGCATGGACGCGCCGCCGCCTGGGCATCAAGACCGGGCGGGTGCCCGACGCCGCCACCCGCTACTGGCTGCTGGGTGGCCTGCTGGTCGCCGCCGCCGTCACCGGCACCCTGGTGTGGGAATGGGTCAATCCCGTGTCCCTGCTGCACCGGGGCCTGATCTTCGGCATGGGCGGCGGCCTTTTCGTGATCGTCGGCATCTTCATCTACGACCTGCTGGTGGCGAGTCGGGGCTGGTGCGGCCACCTGTGCCCCATGGGCGCCTTCTACGGGCTGCTCGGCAAGAGGGCGTTGCTGCGTGTTGCCGCCCCCGATCGCAAGGCCTGCGATGACTGCATGGATTGCTTTGCCGTGTGCCCCGAGCCCCAGGTGATCCGCCCCGCCCTCAAGCGGGTGGGGCAGGAAAGCCCCCTGATCCTGGCCGCAGACTGCACCACCTGCGGCCGCTGCATCGACGTGTGCGACAAACAGGTTTTCAAGATGACTCATAGGTTCGACCAAAGGAGCGAGTGATGAACAAGCCGACCTTCAATTCCACCCGCCTGCGGGCTGCCGCCCTGGCCATGACCTTGTCCGTGGGCCTGGCGCAGGCCTTCCTCGCCCCTGCTGCCGCCCTGGCTGCCACCGAAGCGCCCGTCAAGCTGCAAAGCCTGCGTGGCGCGGAGATCAATGCCAGTGATCCGGAAGGCGACGGCACCCGCTACGGTCGTGACCAGCAGCCACTGCCGCGGGACTTCGTACAGCAGCCGCCCCTGATTCCCCACACCATCAAGGGCTACACGGTCACCAAGAACTTCAACAAGTGCCTGGACTGCCATGCCTGGGTGCGCGCCAAGGAGACCGGCGCCACCAAGATCTCGGTGACCCACTTCAAGGATCGGGAAGGTCAGGAGCTTTCCAGCGTTTCGCCGCGCCGCTACTTCTGCAACCAGTGCCATGTACCCCAGAGCGATGCCAAGCCGCTGGTGGGCAATACCTTCAAGCCCGGCACCGGCATGCGCTGACCGACAGATCACGGGAGTCCGGATAAATGGAAACCAACAACAAGGGCTTTATCGGCCGCGTCCGATCACTCGGCTGGGGCTTCGCCGCCATGCTGTTCATCGGCGGCATCCTGTTCTGGGGCGCTTTCAACACCGCCATGGAATGGACCAACCGGGAGGCGTTCTGCATCTCCTGTCATGAGATGAAGGACAACGTCTACGAGGAGTACCGCAACACCATCCACGCCTCCAACCGCTCCGGCGTGCGGGCCACCTGCCCCGACTGCCATGTGCCGAAGGAGTGGGGCCCCAAGATCATCCGCAAGATCCAGGCCTCCAACGAGGTTCTTCACAAGGTGCTGGGCACCATCGACACGCCCGAGAAGTTCAATGCCAAGCGGCTGGAGCTGGCCAAGCATGAATGGGAGCGCATGAAGAAGACGGATTCCCGCGAGTGCCGCAACTGCCACAACTTTGACAGCTTCGACTACGCGGAGCAGGGCCGCCGCTCGTCCAAGATGCACCAGACCGGTCTCAACGAAGGCAAGACCTGCATTGACTGCCACAAGGGCATTGCGCACCAGTTGCCCGAGGTGGAGCAGGCCATCGGCGCACCCAAGGGTGGCGCAGCACCGGAGGAGTTCCACCCGGTGACACCGAAGCCCGAAGAGGCCCGCCCGGAGACGGACAAGGCAGCCAAGGGCTGAACCCGGAGCAGGGGGAGCAGAACGCCGGGCCGTAAAGCCCGGTATGGGGAGTGGATGGGCCGCAATTGCGGCCCATCCGCTTTTTGCTGAGTACAACTTGGCGCTGCCGGTCGGCGTGCTCCGGGCGGGCGCTCACCGGGCGCCGGGTCGCGGGTGGCCGGAGGCATTGCAGGGGGCGCTGCCGTCGTCCGCGTCCACGGGCGTGCGTCGGGCCACTGCCAGTACCGCCAGACCGGCTCCGAGGAGAGCCAGGGAGCCTGGCGTGGGAAGGCCGGCGGGCGGTGTGGCGTCGATCCGCACACCCACGTCCAGATAGTCGAAGTAGTTCTCGCCCCAATCCAGCCAGCCACCGCCGGAATGCTGGGCATACTCGCTCATCGGGTTCGGTGCCTTGCCCGGGTGGATCCCCTTGATTCCGCCATCCGGCTCGAAGGACACCCAGTAGGTTCCGGGGTCAATCATCCAGTCGAGGCCGAACACGCCGTACCAATCGAGGGCGCTTGCCCCGGGGAGCGCATGTGATCGGCTGAAGAGGATGCCGCCCGGGATGTTGCCGCCATCCCGATGCAAGCGGATCGTCACCGATCCCGACGGACTTTCGATGTTCGAGTAGTAGCCCTCCACCGACTGAATGACCTGCCTTGATCCCACCGAGAATTCCCCCGCGAAGTACTGAGCCGTCTCAAACGACCAGGGTTGCCCATTCGCACCGGCCCCCGTATCCACGATGAGGGCTGCGGCGGCCGGCAAGGCGGCCAGGGATGCAAACAGGGCAGAGCAATAGTGCAGGGTGCGCATGGAAATCCTCCCGGGAGCGAAATGCAGGGCCGCCGTGAAAGCAGGTGGCGCACGGCGGGACACAGTATAGGAGCGCTCCGTCGAAGCCTTGCCCGCGTGCGGGCCGCCGGCCTGGCGGATGATCCGGCATACATTTTTCTTGTTTCCCTTTGTGCTGTTCCGTACGACCGGAATTTGTCACGAACTGTAACGGTTTCGCCCTGTCCCCGCGCTCCGTCCCGGCTGAACTGTCTCATCCTGAATCGCTGATGGTTCATGCCAAGTCATTCACTTGTAGAGGTTGGTTAGATGAGATCGCGTTCCATTCGGCATACCATCTCGGCTGTGGCAGGTACCTGTCTGCTGGTTGCGGTGGCGGCCACGGTCGGTTTTGGCGTCTATTCCGCCGGTGACACCCAGGCCCTGGTCAGCGAACGGGTCAGCAGTCAGGTGCAGGAGAACACGCTGGTGAGCCTGAAAGGGGTTGCCGGGACACAGGCCGGGATCATCCAGGCCAAGTTCGATCTTGCCCTGGACGCCGCGCGAACGATGGCCCACGTTTTCGAGCTGGGCAAGCGGGAGAACGGTCTCTCCATGGGGCGCAGCCAGATCAATGCGGTTCTCCTCAATGTGCTGCAGCACAACCCTGAATTCAACGGAACCTATTCGTGCTGGGAGGCGGACGCCCTTGATGGTCGTGACGACCAGTTCCGTACGGGGCGGGATGGCAACAATGCGCGCACCGGTCGATTCACGCCCTATTGGAACCGGGACGCGAAAGGCAACATAGCCGTCCAGCCCCTGGTCGAGTACGACACCATGGACAAGCATCCAAACGGGGTGCTGAAGGGAGGCTGGTATATCGGCCCCCGGGATACAGGCAAGGAGAGTGTGCTCGATCCCTTTCCCTATATCGTCCAGGGCAAGCAGGTTTGGCTGACGACGCTGTCGGTGCCGATCGTGGTGAATGGCAAGTTCCTTGGGGTGGCCGGGACGGACTACAACCTCGATTTCGTGCAGGAGCTCTCCCTGCAGGCGGATCGCGGGCTCTTCGGCGGCAAGGCTGAGGTCATCATTGTCAGCAACATGGGCTTGATCGTGGCTGACAGCGAGAAGCCCGAGCTGATCGGCAAGCCCCTTGCCGAGGCGGTGCCCGGCGCTATCGCCCAGACGCTGTTGAGCGAGATACAGGGGGGGCGACCCATGGCTTCCCTTGATCAGGCAAGCGGGCAGATCACGGCGCTGGCGCCCATCGCCCTTGGCCGCACGGGCAAGCCCTGGTCGGTGATGATCAAGGTCCACAAGGATGTGGTACTCGCCGATGCCTATGCCCTGGATCGGGATCTGGCCGATCGCTCGCGTAGCGCGGTATGGTGGCAGGTGGTGGTGGGGCTCATCGTGGCATGTGCCGGAACGAGTTTCCTGTGGTTTGCTGCGGGCTCCTTGAGCCGGCCGATCCAGGAGGCCGAGCGTTTGGCCAACACCATTCGCCTGGGCGATTTTTCCCGGCGCATGGCCTACCAGAATGACGACGAAGTGGGCAGGCTTGCCATCGCGCTGAATGAGATGGCTGCGCGGTTGCAGTTGCAGGCGGACATTGCCGACCGGATCTCCCAGGGCGACCTTGACATCCAGATCGAGTTGGCTTCGGAGAGTGATCAGCTTGGCATTGCCTTGCAGCGCATGGTGGACAATCTGAACGATGTCGTCAGCCGTTTGCAGCGCGGATCGAAGGAAATCACCACCAGTGCCGAGCAGGTTTCGGATCTGAGCCAGGGCTTGTCGGAGGGGGCTGCGGCTTCCGCAGCTTCGGTAACAGAAATCGGGGCGACCGTGCAGCACATGGCCGCGAACACCAAGCAGAATGCCCAGAATGCCGGTATGGCTGATGACCTGTCCCAGTCGGCAAAGGCTGTCGCGGAAAGTGTCAGCGAACACATGCAGCAGATGGTCCGCTCCATGGGCGAGATCGAGCAGGCCGGCGCCAGCATCACCGAGATCATCCGGGTGATCGACGAGATCACCGAGCAGACCAATCTGCTGGCACTCAACGCGGCCATTGAAGCGGCGCGGGCCGGTGAGCAGGGGCGGGGTTTTGCCGTCGTTGCCGATGAGGTACGCAACCTTGCCAACCGTAGCGCCGAGGCGGCCAAGAAGGCCGCCAGCCTGATCGAAGGCTCCGCGGAGAAGACCCGCCAGGGGGCCGCCATTGCCAACACGACGGCGAGCGCACTGACCGAGATTCTGAGTTCCACGACCCGTGTTTCCACCTTGTTGTCGGAGATCTCGGCCGCGTCCCGGCAACAGGCTACCGGCTTCTCCGAGGTTGCGGTGGGGCTGGGTCAGATTGATGCGGTCACCCAGCGCAACAGCGGGGATGCGGAAGTCTGCGCCAACGCATCGGTTGTGCTCAGACAGCAGGCGGCGACACTGCTCGGACTGACCGGGCGGTTTCGCGTCCGTCGCGGAGGCGGCATGGGTACATAGATGCAAACGTCCTGACCACTCTGCGGCGTGCCAGATAGCGTGGCTCGGAGTAAGCTCACTGTCGTGATGTCGGTGATGCGGCCGAAAATCTGGGGTGCGTATGGTTGAGATGGACAACGGGAGCGCGAAGACGGAAATGGCGCGGCAGGCCTTGCTGCAGCGGGCCATTCTCGACGGCATGCCCGACGGTATCCTGGCCGTGGACCCGGAGCGAAGAGTCGTTTCGGTGAACGAACGCTTCTTTACCGTATGGGGCATTCCCCAGCCGGTCGGCGCGCTGGACGCCCTGTCAGGTACCCCGGAGACCGCGCTGGTGGCGCAGATCCTGTTGCGGGTGGCCGATCCTGATCGCTTCGCGGCCCGGGTCGGCCGTCTCGATGCGGAGCCGTGGCGGGACGACATCAGCGATATTCTCCTGCTGGACGGCCGTACCCTGAGGAGCCACTCCACGGCACTGGGCCAAGTGGGCGGGGAGCGCCCGGGGCGGGTGTGGTACTTCCGCGACGTCTCCGACATCATCCAGTTCCAGGTGGCCCGGGCCGACAGCGAACGGCGCTATCGCACGGCCTTCCAGACGACCCTGGACGCCATTGCGGTGACGACCCTGGCGAATGGGGTGTATCTGGACGTCAATCAGGCCTTCCTCGACATCACCGGTTATGCCCGGGATGAGCTCGTCGGCAGCAGTTCGCTGGATCTGGGCGTCTGGGCGGATCCGGATGACCGGCGGCGCTTCAGCGAGAAACTGCGTGCCAGCCATGCCCGGCTGCAGCTCGAAGCGCGCTTCCGCAAGAAGAACGGAGAGATCTTCTGGGGCATGTTCTCGGTATCGCCGATGGAGTTCAACGGCGTGCCCTGCCTGCTCTCGATCACCCGCGACATCACCCTCAGCAAGGCCGCCCAGGAAGAGCTGGCGCGCCACCGGGACCGCCTGGAGCAACTGGTGGATGCCCGCACTGCCGAACTGTCCCGTGCCAAGGAGGCGGCCGAGGCCGCCAACGTGGCGAAGAGCGCCTTTCTGGCCAACATGAGTCACGAGATCAGGACGCCGATCAATGCCATCACCGGGATGGCCTATCTCATCCGGCGGGGTGGCCTGAGCGATCAGCAGCGGGCGCAGCTCGACAAGCTGGTGGGGGCGGGGGAGCATCTGCTCAACATCGTCAATGCCGTGCTGGAGCTTTCCAAGATCGAGGCCGGCAAGGCTGTCCTGGCCGAGTCCCCCGTGCGGCTCAGTGTCATCGCCGACAACGTCGTATCCATGCTGCAGGGCCGTGCCCAGGCCCGGCAGCTCCAGCTGAGTGCGGTGCTTGGGGCACTGCCGGACGATCTGGTCGGTGACCCGACAGCCGTGCAGCAGGCCTTGCTCAACTACGCCACCAATGCCGTCAAGTTTACCGAGTCGGACAGCGTGACCCTGCGGATCGGCGTAGTCGAGGCCACCGCCGACAGCGCGCTGCTGCGTTTCGAGGTCGAGGACACCGGGGTGGGCATCGCTGCCGAGGCCTTGCCACGCCTGTTCGCGCCCTTTGAGCAGGCCGACAACACCATGACCCGCAAGCATGGGGGCACCGGGCTTGGCCTGGCGATCACGCGCAAGCTTGCCGAGCAGATGGGGGGCACGGCCGGGGCCGAAAGCACGATGGGGTGCGGCAGTACTTTCTGGTTCACGGCCCGTTTCGTGCGTCGGCGCATCGTCGAGCCAGCGCGTCCCTCGTCCCAGCCAAGCCAGGCCGAGGCCGCCCTCGTGCGGGACTACGCCGGGCGTCGGATCCTGTTGGTGGAAGATGAACCCATCAACCGGGAGATCGCCTCGACAATGCTGGCCTATGCCGGTCTCATGGTGGACTGCGCCGAAGATGGGCTCCAGGCCCTCGAGAGGGTCGGCAGCCAGGCCTATGACCTGATCCTGATGGATGTGCAGATGCCCAACATGGATGGTCTCGAGGCCACCCGGCGGATACGCGGCTTGCCCGGCGGCAGGGCGGTACCCATCATCGCCATGACCGCCAATGCCTTCAGCGAGGATCGTGCCTGCTGCCTTGAGGCCGGCATGGACGATTTTGTTGCCAAGCCCGTCAATCCGGAAGTGCTCTTCGCTGCTGTCCTGCACTGGCTGAAGGCGCCCCCCGCCAGCCACTGAAGTGGCGGCCGGGCCACCTGCCCGGCCACCTTGACCGCAGTCAAGGACGCCACCCCCCCCGATCCGGAACATCCGCCCCAAGCTGCGCCGTGCAGCGAAGCCATCCAGGGAGGTTCCATGAGCGGGACATTCACAAAATCCATGGCGCGAAACATCTTCTATGGGGGCACCGTTTTCTTTGCGCTCCTGTTCCTCGCGCTGACCTTCGACTCGATGCAGGCCATTCCCAAGCGGGACAACCACGCCAACCTCACGCCGTCGGTCATCGCCGGCAAGAAGGTGTGGGAGGTTAACAACTGCATCGGTTGCCACACCCTGATGGGTGAGGGCGCCTACTTCGCCCCGGAACTGGGCAACGTCTACAAGCGCCGCGGGCCTGAGTTCATCAAGGCCTGGATCCAGTCCCAGCCCACCGGCACACCGGGTCGTCGGCAGATGCCCAACTTCCATCTGACGGAACAGCAGCTCAATGACCTCGTCGAGTTCCTCAAGTACTCGTCCGAGATCAACACTGCCAACTGGCCGCCCAACATCGAAGGCTAATCGTCGATCAGAAAGGGAGCTAAAACCATGCAATATTCCTCTCAGGCGGTCGCGAAGCCGTACTTCATCGCGGCCATCGGGCTCTTCACCGGGCAGGTGCTGTTCGGGCTCATCATGGGCCTGCAGTACGTGATCGGGGATTTCCTGTTTCCTGCCATCCCGTTCAATGTGGCACGGATGGTCCACACCAACCTCCTCATCGTGTGGCTGTTGTTCGGTTTCATGGGCGCGGCCTATTACATGATTCCGGAGGAAACCGAAACCGAGCTGTATTCGCCAAAACTGGCGCTGCTCATGTTCTGGGTTTTCCTGGTCGCCGGTGCCGCCACCATCCTGGGCTACCTGCTGGTGCCCTACGCCACCCTGGCCAAGTTCACCGGTAACGACATCCTCGAGACCATGGGCCGGGAATTTCTCGAACAACCCCTGCTGACCAAGATCGGCATCGTCGTGGTGGCCCTGGTGTTCCTGTTCAACCTCACCATGACCATGCTCAAGGGCCGCAAGACGTCGATCTCGCTGGTGCTCATGATCGGTCTGTGGGGCCTGGCGGTGTTCTTCCTGTTCTCCTTCTACAACCCCCACAACCTGGTGCTCGACAAGTACTTCTGGTGGTGGGTCGTGCACCTCTGGGTCGAAGGCGTGTGGGAACTGATCCTTGGCGCCCTGCTGGCCTTCGTGCTGATCAAGGTGACCGGTGTCGACCGTGAAGTGATCGAGAAGTGGCTGTACGTCATCATCACCATGACCCTGGTCACCGGCATCATCGGGACCGGCCACCACTACTTCTGGATCGGTACGCCGGAGTACTGGCAGTGGTGGGGTTCCGTGTTCTCCGCCCTGGAGCCGATTCCCTTCTTCGCCATGACCGTGTTTGCCTTCAACATGGTGAACCGTCGCCGCCGCGAACACCCCAACAAGGCCGCCACCCTGTGGGCCCTCGGTACCGGTGTGATGTCCTTCCTCGGCGCCGGCGTGTGGGGCTTCCTGCATACCCTGGCGCCGGTGAACTACTACACCCACGGCACGCAGATCACCGCCGCCCACGGGCACATGGCCTTCTACGGCGCCTATGCGATGGTCGTGCTGTGCATCATCAGCTACGCCATGCCCATCCTGCGCGGCCGTGCGGCCAACAGCGAGAAGTCCCAGGTGCTGGAGATGTGGTCCTTCTGGCTGATGACCATCGCCATGGTCTTCATCACCCTGTTCCTGACCGCCGCCGGCATCCTGCAGGTGTGGCTGCAACGCTTCAGCAGCACGCCCATTCCCTTCATGGCGGCCCAGGATCAGGTTGCGATCTTCTATTGGCTGCGTGAAGGCGCCGGCGTGATGTTCCTGATCGGTCTGTTGATCTACATCGCCAGCTTCTTCGTCAGTGGCGAGACCAAGGCCAAGGTCGCCTGAAACACCTGACCGTCGCAATACCCTCAAGCCCGGCGCGATGCCGGGCTTGTTGTTTGTGGGGGGGGCTGGAAATGCAGGTGATCAACGGTTGGTGTGGCCTTTCCTGCAGAGGCGCTGTGCCGTGGGGCGAAGTGTAGAGGCGACTTCAGTCGCCTATCGAGTGTCGGTCACGGACATGCCCTTGATCGGAGCACCGACTTGGTGCCTGGCAGGGCGAGAGTGGGCCAGGCTTGGGCGCGTCTGGTGCCGCTGCAGGGGTTTTACCGGGGTTTTCGCCCGGCACAGGATTTGCTGCGGGTGCACATCCGCCCGTCAGAGGCGTGTGTCACCTTTCAGAGAGCCCCCATGCCAGGAAGCCGCTGTTCCGGTTCCGTTCGTATCGCGCCCGTCATGTCCCTGGGTGCACTGTTCCTGCCCTTCACGGCCCTGGCCGACGGTGGAGCCGCCGCCCGCGCGGCGGATTCCGGCCACACGGCCTGGGTGCTGGTGGCCACGGCGCTGGTGCTGCTGATGACCCTGCCGGGGCTGGCGTTGTTCTACGGTGGCATGGTGCGGCGCAAGAACGTGCTCGCCACCATGACCCAGACCATTGCCATCGCCGCGGTGGTGACCCTGACCTGGTGCACCGTCGGCTACAGCCTCGCGATGCGTCCGGGGTCTGCTTTCGTGGGCGGGCTGGACCGCCTGTTTCTCGACGGATTGGGCCTGACCGCCTTGAGCGGCGGGGTTCCGGAGTCGGTGTTCGCCATGTTTCAGCTCAGTTTCGCCATCATCACCACCGCGCTGGTGCCGGGGGCTTTTGCCGAGCGCATGAAGTTTGCCGCGGTGCTGATGTTTGCAGCCCTGTGGTCGGTGCTGGTTTATGCCCCGGTGGCCCATTGGGTGTGGGCGCCGGACGGTTGGCTGGCCGTGCTGGGGGCGCTCGATTACGCCGGTGGCACGGTGGTGCATATCAACGCGGGCGTGGCCGGGCTGGTGTGCGCCCTGTATGTCGGCCCGCGCAACGGCTACGGGCGTCAGCCCATGACCCCCTACAACCTGGCCCTGACCCTGACCGGGGCGGCTCTGTTGTGGGTGGGCTGGTTCGGGTTCAATGCCGGGTCTGGCCTCGCCGCCGATGGCCGGGCGGGCATGGCCATGCTGGTCACCCAGCTGGCGGCGGCCACGGCGGCCGTCGCGTGGATGGGTAGCGAATGGCTGCTCCGCGGCCGTCCCAGTGCCCTGGGGCTGGTTTCCGGCGCGGTGGGCGGGCTGGTGGCGGTGACGCCGGCCTCGGGTTTCATCACGCCTGCGTCGGCCTTGCTGATCGGCGCTGTCGCAGGGGTGGGCTGCTACCTCGGCGCCACGGTGCTGAAGCGTCTGCTGCGCTGTGACGACGCCCTCGACGCCTTCGGCATCCACGGCGTCGGCGGTATCATCGGCGCCCTGCTCACGGGCTGGCTGGCCAGCCCGGCCATCGGCGGTGTGCGCGGCGACACCCTGGCCCAGCTGGCCGGGATCGGTGCGACCCTGGTGTACAGCGGCGGCATGACCTTGGTTGTGCTGATGGTGATAGACCGACTGGTGGGCCTGCGTGTGGGGGTACGTACCGAGACCGACGGGCTCGACCTGAGCGAACACGGCGAGGCCATCGCCTGAGCGCCATTTCCGGCAAACCGAACCCAAGGGAGTTTTCCATGGAATCCGATTCAGTCATCTACGGCCTGCTCGGGCGGATCCACCTGTTGATGCGGCGGGTCAGCAACCGCATCACCGATGTGGAATACATGCGCGTGAATAAGGACTACGCCCGCGAGGTGGTGCGCCTGGCCATGGCCACCGGCAACCCCGAACTGGCCGAGCTGAGCGCCCGTCTGCGCCTGGCGATGGAGCTTGACGCGCCCGCGCCCGAGGCTGACCTGGCCACCGAGCGCGGCGGGCCGGGCCTGCTGGAGCGCCTGCGCACCGCCCGCCCGGAGGCCACCCACCCGACCCAGCGCTACGTCGGCTCCCTGCGCTGAGCGCGTGTGAAATCAACCCAAGAACCGCAGTTCGCGGTGTCGCCTGACAGGGAACCGGAAATGCAAGTAATCATCGGCCTGCCGTTGATCGGCGTCCGAGGTCGAATGAATTGGCTCTGTTCGCGTTAAGTGTGGAAAGCGTTTTCGCTCCGACAGGTAAGGCTTGAGCTCTTGCTTACGGGCTTTCCGTTCTCTTACGTCACATTGGCCGAGGACTCGCCCCCGGCGGGCGACCTTCTTTCTTGTTGTACGACAAGAAAGAAGGCAAAGAAACGTACCCCGCTGTCGCGCCCCCTTCGGGGGTTCCCTCCCTCCGGCAATGTCGGGCGGGGTCTTCGCAAACTCGCCCTGCGGGCTCAGACATGCGAAGCCCTGTTTCCGCCCGTCATCACCTCCAGTCGGCGCGCCAGAGGGGAAAGTAAATGCAGGTGATCAACGGTCCGTTGCCCAGCCCTGTATCAGTAAAGGCTCGGTGTGCGTGAAAGCCCGTCTGAGCCGCCGAGCAGCGCAGCAACGGGCGGGGAAGTCCGGCGCGGCTGTCTGAGCCCGAAGGGCGAGTTCCGCGCCGGCCGCCCGTTGGGAGCAGCGCAGGGCAGTCATTCGCGCAGCGAATGACCGGGGTGGCCGGGTCGCGTTCTTTGCCTTCTTATATGGACGCCTCCCGTGTGACAAGCAAGTTTTTGAGTTTTGGCTCGGCGGATTCATTGCGGTCTTATATCCGGCCTGTTGGTGCAGTCCGGACGCTTGTCCGCTGCG
>WBZV01000792.1_pt1 | contig 16676 bp, 15 predicted proteins | sample 5204221 | NCBI WGS metagenome assembly WBZV01 (sample SAMN12344360, study PRJNA552823) | activated sludge metagenome | biome: Activated sludge suspended growth; feature: Nitrification reactor; material: Wastewater; isolation source: activated sludge from nitrification reactor of wastewater...
GGAGGACACTGTCGCGAACCTGATCTGCGCCCAGATGCTGCTGCTAGCGGCCGAGGATCCGGATCGGGACATCTACCTGTACATCAACTCGCCGGGAGGTTCCATCTCCGCGGGTATGGCCATCTACGACACGATGCAGTTCGTGCGCAACGACGTCGCGACGGTCGCCATGGGCCTGGCCGCGTCGATGGGGCAGTTCCTGCTCAGCTCGGGCGCCCCGGGCAAGCGGTACAGCCTGCCCCACGCGCGGATCATGATGCACCAGCCCTCCGGCGGTATCGGTGGAACGGCCTCGGACATCAAGATCCAGGCCGAGCAGATGCTGTACATCAAGAAGCAGATGGCCCGCTTGATCGCCGAGCAGACCGGCCAGACCATCGACCAGATCGAGATGGACTCCGACCGCGACCGGTGGTTCTCCGCCGACGAGGCGAAGGAATACGGCTTCATCGACCACGTCGTGCAGCGAGCCGCGGACGTGACCGGAAGTGGAGGGACCGCCTGATGGACGCCCAGTCCTTGCTGTTGCCGCAGAGCCGTTACGTGCTGCCGGAGTTCCGTGAGCGGACTTCCACCGGCGAGCGGATCCACAACCCGTACACCAAGTTGTTCGAGGAGCGCATCATCTTCCTCGGCGTCCAGATCGACGACGCCAGCGCAGACGATGTGATGGCCCAGTTGCTGTGCCTGGAGTCGATGGACCCCGAGCGGGACATCCAGATCTACATCAACTCCCCGGGTGGGTCGTACACCGCGATGACAGCGATCTACGACACCATGCAGTTCGTGAAGCCGCAGGTGCAGACCGTCTGCCTCGGGCAGGCAGCCTCGGCAGCCGCCGTCCTCCTGGCAGCGGGAGCGCCCGGGAAGCGTTTCGCGCTTCCCCACGCGCGGGTCCTGATCCACCAGCCGTACACCGAGGGTGGCGGCCAGGGCTCGGACATCGAGATCCAGGCGAACGAGATCCTGCGCATGCGCGCCGAGATGGAGGGCATTCTGTCCCACCACACCGGCCGCAGCGTGGAGCAGATCCAGCAGGACATCGAGCGCGACAAGATCCTGACCGCCGCCGACGCCAAGGAGTACGGCGTTGTCGACCAGGTGATCTCATCCCGTAAGGCCAACGCCTAGTTGCGAGGCCGGAATCCGGGCAACTGTCAGCGCGCCACGCGGCGCGTCAAGCGCGGAGTCGGGGTACCGTCGTTACAGGTAGTCGGAAGAACCGCGGAAGGGACAGCTGGTGGCGCGCATCGGTGAGGGGGCGGATCTGCTCAAGTGTTCGTTCTGCGGAAAGAGCCAGAAGCAGGTCAAGAAGTTGATCGCCGGCCCCGGCGTGTACATCTGTGACGAGTGCATCGACCTCTGCAACGAGATCATCGAGGAGGAGTTGCAGGAGACCGCTGATCTCCAACTCGGGGACCTGCCCAAGCCGCGGGAGATGTTCGAGTTCCTCGAGCAGTACGTGGTCGGCCAGCAGACGGCCAAGAAGTCGCTGGCAGTCGCGGTCTACAACCACTACAAGCGGGTGCAGGCAGGCGCCACGACCGGCCGACGTGACGACGGTGTGGAATTGGCCAAGTCCAACATCCTGCTGCTCGGACCCACCGGCTCGGGCAAGACCCTGCTCGCCCAGACGCTGGCTCGGATGCTCAACGTCCCCTTCGCGATCGCGGATGCCACGGCTCTCACCGAGGCGGGGTATGTCGGAGAGGATGTCGAGAACATCCTGCTGAAACTGATCCAGGCCGCCGACTACGACGTGAAGAAGGCGGAGACGGGGATCATCTACATCGACGAGATCGACAAGGTCGCCCGCAAGAGCGAGAACCCGTCGATCACCCGCGACGTCTCCGGCGAGGGCGTTCAGCAGGCGCTGCTGAAGATCCTCGAGGGCACGCAGGCGTCGGTCCCGCCGCAAGGAGGGCGTAAGCACCCGCACCAGGAGTTCATCCAGATCGACACCACGAACGTGCTGTTCATCGTGGGCGGCGCGTTCGCGGGTCTGGACAAGATCATCGAGGCACGGATCGGGAAGAAGTCGCTGGGCTTCACGGCGGAGATCGTGGAGGACACCAACCCCGGCGACGTGTTCAGCGAGGTGCTGCCGGAGGACCTTCTGAAATTCGGGATGATCCCGGAGTTCATCGGCCGGCTGCCCGTGTTCACGTCTGTCACGCAGTTGGACCGCGAAGCGCTCATCGAGGTTCTCACCGAGCCCAAGAACGCGCTGATCCGCCAGTACCAGCGTCTGTTCGAACTCGACGGTGTGGAGTTGGAGTTCGACGAGGAGGCGCTGTCCGCCATCGCCGACCAAGCCCTGCTGCGAGGCACGGGTGCGCGTGGGCTGCGCGCCATCCTCGAAGAGGTTCTGCTGAACGTCATGTACGACGTCCCCAGCCGTACGGACATCGCTACCGTCCGGATCACGCGCGAGGTTGTGGAGGACAACGTCAACCCGACGCTGGTACCCCGCAAGGCCGCACGCCGGGAGCGTGGCGAGAAGACTGCGTGACGGTCGCCGTCATCTTCATCAGTACCCGCACCGCCGAGGACGACCTCGGGTATGCGGAGATGTCCCACACGATGGAGCACCTCGCGTCCCGGCAGCCGGGCTACCTTGGGATCGATTCCGTCCGTGATGGCACCGGTAAGGGCATCACTGTCTCGTACTGGGCCGACGAGGACTCAGCGCGGGCGTGGAAGGCGGTCGCCGAACACGTGGAGGCGCAGGAACAGGGCCGGTCACGGTGGTACGCGCAGTACCAGGTCGTTGTGGCTGAGGTGATCCGGGAGTACTCGGGACCCTAGTACCGGCAGTCCTTGGCGCCCCGCATCCACACCAGGCCAGTGATGGGTTCAGCGGGCCCGCCGTTGTATGAGTAGAGGCCTTCGACAGAGCCGTCCGCGGCTACCCGCCAAAGGTATTGTCGGGGGACGTTGTCTCCGTAGTCCAAGTCGTAACTGACACCCCATGAGCCGTCGGCTTTCTGCTCCGCGCCAGAGACGTAGATGGCCTTGGGCGGATTGATGATGTCTGGCCCCTCAGCGCTGGTCAACCGGCAATACGCCTGACTGAAGTTGGCGAAGTGTCCGTACCGTTCCTCGCTGAAGCAACTAGGCCATCCTGCAGGGCAGTTCGTGAAGGTGGAATCGAGGAAATAGCCCTTGATGGCTTCCCAGGCTTGCTCACCCTCTCGATCCACCCCGGGTGCGGCGAATGGCGGCTGCGTGCCACCTCCGGGGGTGGTCGGGTTCGTGCCCGTGCCCTGGATGCTGGTCTTGAGAGTCTTGTTCTTGCCCTTGACCCGGACCTTCACCTTGGCCTTGGCCCCGGACATCCCTGCCAGCGCTTCTGCCGACAGTGGCTTGGTACGCCACACCTTGCCCTTGCGCTTCAGCTGATAGCGGGTGCCACCCACGATCAGGGTCGCCTTCGTGGGCTTCTTGCCCTTGATGGTGATCACGACGCGCCCGCCCTCGGTTACAGCCGTCGGCTGCGCGGTCAGGGAGGCGGCACCGGCTGGTGCGCCGACGAGTCCGAGGGTGAGGGCAACAGCGGCGAGTACGCCAAGCATGGTCCTACGAAACATGTCGGGAAGATTAGCGGTTCGTCGCGTCGCTGCCAATCGGCCGGTTGGTCGTCCATGGCGCCACGTCAGCCCGCGCCCATCCTGATCAGCCGTGCTGTGTCCCCGTGGACCTCCAGGCCTGCGGAGGTGCCCGTGTCGTCGAGAAGTACGCGGCCGGTGGCGTCGGTCAGGCGCAGGGCGATGGTCGAATCGAGGGTCTCTTCCACACGTTTGTGCATCTGCGTCCGGATCGGAGCATGCAGGAAAGCGCCGCCCGGACGTGTGGCCTTGATCTCCAGTTGGCCGCCGTCTCGGCCACGGATGCCCAGCCAGACATGCTCGTCGTCGATGCGCAGATCCTGCACCTTCGCGCCGGTGTAGGAGGCGAAGCGGTGCAGTGTGTCACCGTGCCGCAGGCCCACGAGCAACCCCTGGAACTGGCCACGCAGCCACGGGATGATCGCGACGGACGCCATCAGGCTGACAGTCGGGTCGTCGAAGTGGTTGGAGTGCATCCACACATAGCCGGACGGGAACGCCTGTCCCCAGTCCTTCTCGATGTAGCCCTTGCCGCCGGTGAAGTCCAACTGTGCGCCATCGAGGTACAGACTCCCGTCGAGGTCGTGGCGGAATGAGACAACCCCGTGGTAGCACTCCATGAACGGCATCCATGCGTACCAGCCCATCGCGCCGGGAGACGTGGCGGAAACGGGCCATGGGTCCAGCGGCCTGCCGAACTCGACCGTGCCGGACAGACCCACCTCAGGCAGGTCGAGTCGCACGCCACCGGTGGAGAAGCGGTTCGGTCCCACCTGCACGGCGAAGTGCTCGGGATCCGCGGTGAACTCGGACATGGGGTAGGGGACGTACCAACTACGGCCCGTCCGACCGTCCAGTACCTGCACGAATGCCTCGTGCGGGCCGTTCTCCTCAGGGGCCAGGAACACTCCCGGGATCACTGCGAGTCGTGCGTCCTGGTTGGCGTCCACCAGCTTGACGTACCACCCCTCGAAGTACTTCGAGCGCTTGCCATGGCCGTGGTACCCGGCGGGCTTCAGGACCTTCCGCATGAGGTCAGCCTGCCAGGACGCGGCGCGCGGCGAAAGCGGGAGTCTGGCGCTGTGCGGATCAGCCCTGCTCCGCCAACTCCGCGATCACCTCGAAAGTGTCGGCGGCCTCCACCCGCAACGGGGAGTCGAGCCCGCCGGCGGCCTCGAGGTCCGTGCGTGCCGCCTCGACCAGATCCGGACGGGGAGCCTTCACCAGGCAGTGGGCCAGACGGGCACGCATCGAGACCTTGTTGTCGCTCTTGACCTTGCGCATCGCGGTGAGCACCTGACCCGCCGCGCCCAGCACTGCGTCATCGCCGGTATCGGGCAGTTCGTCCGGAGTCGGCCAAGGTGCCTTGTGGACGCTGCCCTCCTGCCACCAGGACCAGACCTCCTCGGTGACGAAGGGCAGGATCGGGGCGAACAGGCGCAGTTGGACCGATAGTGCGCGCGCCAGCGCGGCCCCCGCCGACGCTGCCTGGGCCTCGCCGTGGGTGCCGTGGGCGCGTTCCTTCACCAGTTCGATGTAGTCGTCACAGAACGACCAGAAGAACGTCTCGGTCAGTTCCAGGGCGCGTGCGTAGTTGTAGTCCTCGAAGGCCGCGGTCGCCTGTTCGACAACCCGTCGAAGCCCGGCGAGCATGGCCAGGTCGAGCGGCTCGGTCACCGGTGCCGCCGGGTCCCCGGCGAAGGACAACGCGAACTTGGAGGCGTTGAGGATCTTGATCGCCAGACGGCGGCCGATCTTCATCTGCCCCTCGTCGTAGGCGGTGTCCGTTCCGGGACGGCCGCTCGCGGCCCAGTACCGGACTGCGTCGGCGCCGTGCTGGTCGAGCAGCCCCATGGGCGTGACCACATTGCCCTTCGACTTGGACATCTTCTTGCGGTCCGGGTCGAGGATCCAGCCGCTGATCGCTGCGTGGCGCCAGGGGAGGCAGTCATCCTCGAGGTGGGAGCGCACGACCGATGAGAACAGCCAGGTCCGGATGATCTCGTGGGCCTGGGGGCGCAGGTCCATGGGGAACACACGCCGCCACAGGTCGTTGTCCCATTCCCAGCCGCCGGCGATGTGCGGGGTCAGCGAGCTCGTCGCCCACGTGTCCATGACGTCGGGATCCGCCACGAAACCGCCCGGCTTCCCGCGCTGGTCCTCGGAAAAGCCCGGAGGAGCCTGGTCGGACGGATCGATGGGCAGGTCGGCCTCCGCGGGCACGAGCACCCGGTCGTAGTCGGGGTTGCCCTCGTCGTCGAGCCCGTACCACACCGGGATCGGCACCCCGAAGAACCGTTGCCGGGAGATCAGCCAGTCGCCGTTGAGGCCCTCGACCCAGTTGCGGTAGCGGACCTCCATGTGACCGGGATGCCAGTCGAGTTCCGTCCCACGTTCGATCAACGCCTCCCGCAGACTCTCGTCGCGACCACCGTTGCGGATGTACCACTGGCGGGTGGTCACGATCTCGAGGGGCTTGTCGCCCTTCTCGAAGAACTTCACCGGGTGGGTGATCTGCCTGATCTCACCCTCGAGATCGCCGGATTCCCGCAGCAACTCGGCCATCCGCTCCTTCGCGGTGAAGGCGGTCGCGCCGGAGAGGTGCTCATACGCGGCACGCCCGCTCTCGGAGGTGATCCAGTCCGGCACCCCTGGGAGGATGCGGCCGTCCCATCCGATGATCGGCCTGGTGGGCAATTGGAGTTCGCGCCACCAGGTCACGTCCGTGGTGTCACCGAACGTACAGATCATCGCGATGCCGGACCCCTTCTCGGGGTCGGCCAGTTCGTGCGCGACCACGGGCACCTCGACGCCGAACACCGGCGTGGTCACGGTTTGGCCGAACAACGGCTGGTAGCGCTCGTCGTCTGGGTGGGCCACCAGCGCGACGCAGGCGGCGAGAAGTTCGGGCCGGGTGGTCTCGATGAAGACCCGGTCGGCTCCATGGTGGAACGCGACCCGGTGGTACGCGCCCGGACGCTCCCGGTCCTCGAGTTCGGCCTGCGCGACCGCGGTCCGGAACGTGACGTCCCACAGGGTTGGGGCTTCGGACTGGTAGGCCTCGCCGCGCGCCAGGTTGCGCAGGAAAGCACGCTGCGACACGGCGCGTGCGCGCTCGTCGATGGTCTGGTAGTTGTGCTCCCAGTCCACGGACAGTCCGAGACGGCGCCAGAGGTCCTCGAAGGCCTTCTCGTCCTCTTCTGTCAGGCGCTCGCACAACTCCACGAAGTTGCGGCGGGAGATGGGCTGCTGGTCCTTGCCGCCCGGCTCGACATGGAGTTCGGGGTCGTAGTGCAACGACGGTTCACAGCGCACGCCGAAGTAGTTCTGGACGCGGCGCTCGGTCGGCAGCCCGTTGTCGTCCCACCCCATGGGGTAGAACACCTCGAGGCCCTGCATGCGCTTGTAGCGGGCGATGCAGTCGGTGTGGGTGTAGCTGAAGACGTGCCCAACGTGCAACGAACCGCTCACGGTCGGAGGAGGGGTGTCGATGCTGTACACCTCGTCGCGGGTCCGGGTCCGGTCGAAGGCGTAGAGCCTCTGGTCGTGCCACTGCGCGGCCCATTTGCCGTCGAGGCCGTCCACGCTGGGACGATCGGGAATCCGGGGGTTGTTCATAAGGCTTGAGTCTATTGGCAGCGCAGCAGGGGCCATGCCACGTGGTTGGGGCTCAGAGGGTGGCGATGAACACGTCCTGAGTCCATGCGCCGTCGCCGGGCGCCAGGTCGTTGTGCGTGGAACTGAAAGCGATCCGGGCGCCGTCCGGTGACCAGTCGATCCCGAAGATGCGACCCGCATTCACATCCGGTTGGCCGCAGTACACCTCGCCGGACTCCTCGTCAGTGATCCACTCGAGACACCCGTCCTGATGTTGCGGGGGCGTGATCTGCTGGAGTTGCCCGGTACCGAGATCCTTGATGAGTAGCACCTCTCCGAACTCGTCGGCCTCGGCCACGAACGCGATCTTGTCCCCGGTCGGCGACCACACAGGGGAGGAGGACATCCACAGGGACTGCTGTCCACTGGCTGACAACGACACACGCGTCGGCGTGCCGCCCGAGGTGACGTAGACGTCAGCGGATTCGTTGGTGTCGTTCGGCGTCAGTGCGACGTTGGTGGTGGCGGCTGCCCGGCCGTCCGGCGCAACGGTCAGTTCGCCCCACGACGCCTGCCACCCGGTGGTCAGCCGCTGCGGGCTTCCCCCGACGGGCTGGCGGAAAAGGTCGAAGGTGCTGAGGATGTCGTCGTTCCACGTGTAGTCGCCGGCGATGTAGACCAGCGCCGAGCCGTCCGGTGTCCATTGGAGTGCGTTGATCGTGTCCGCGGTCCCCAGACGGGACATCGGAGGTGTCACGTACGCCTCGCCCACTCCTGCGGCGAGGCTGGTCGCGGTTGATCGGAAGGCGAGCTGCGTGGAGGTGGGGGACCACCGCGGCCATTCGGCTTTGGGCACCACTCCACCGGACAGGGGTGGGTAGGGACGGGACACGGCCGAACCGAGTGGGTCGACCGTGTAGACGTCTTTGATCTGGTCGGTGTCCGCAGGCGTCAACTTCTCCATGGTGGTGAGCGCGATTCTGTCCCCCACGCGTGCCCATTGGGTCTCGCCCGCCCATCCGTTGGTCAGGGCGTACTCATCGCCGAGGCGTGCCTTTGTGAGTCTGGTGATGGATCCGTCGGCGAGGGTCTTGATGTAGACGTAGCAGCCTGTCGTGGACGGGACGAGGTTCGTCGCGCAGGAACTGAAGGCGATACGCCCGCCGTCTGGCGACCAGGCGGGGAAGTCTGAGAGGCGGTTGCCGAACATGCCGGCGGCAGATGTCGACACCGCCGTGATCGACTTCGGGCCGGGCAGGTTCGTCCACGGCTGCGGGGGCACCGTGGGGTCCTCGGGGTCGGTCGGCTCGGTCACGACCCGGAAGCGGATCTTGAATTTGGCGCCCTGCTTGGCCGTTACCCTTGCCTTACGCGGAGTGACCTTCGCGGTGTATCCGGGGACCGGCTTGACCGTGGCGCGGTAGATGCCGGGCCGCAGGTGCGCGAACGTCTTGTGCGTTCGGGTTCGCACGGACTTGTGGAACTTCTTCGGGCCTTTGACGTGGACCTTGGCGGTGGTGCCCTTCGGCAGGCCATCCACCTGCACCACCAGGGAGCGTGGCTTGGGTTTCGCGTGGGCGACCGGTGTCATGGGCCCAGTGGTCACCGCGATCATGACGGCCACGGCCGCGAGCATCGCCTTGCGCATCCGACCCACCTCCCCAGGTGTGGGTGCTGCTCCCAGTCTACGCCCGCGACACGCGCGATCGGGGTCGTCGTAGCCTGAACCGGTGACCAAGAACCATGAGGCAGCGGAGTTCGAGGCCGTGCAGCGCGCGCTGCTCGCCCGATGGCCCGAGCATCAGATCGCGCCGGATCTCACACGCATCGAGATGTTGTGCGACCTGATGGCCTCCCCACAGCTCACATCGCCGGTCATCCACATCGCGGGGACCAACGGTAAGACCTCGGTCGCGCGCATCGTCGAGACCCTGTTGCGGACCATGGGTCTTCGCACCGGGCTCATGACCAGTCCGGCACTGCGTGATCTCACCGAACGCATCGAGATCGACGGTGAGGCGGTCTCGACCGAGCGGTTCGTGGACATCTACCGGCAGGTCGAGCCCTTCGTCGAGATGGTGGACACGGCCTCTGTCGCCGAGGGTGGGCCACCGATGACGATGTTCGAGGTCATCACCGGGCTCGGCCACGCGCTGTTCGCCGACGCCCCTGTCGACGTTGCGGTCGTCGAGGCCGGAATGGGCGGTCGCTGGGACGCCACCAACGTGAACGCTGCCGACGTCTGCGTGATCACGCCCATCGGCATGGACCACACCGACTACCTCGGCGATACCCTCGCGCAGATCGCTGCGGAGAAGGCGGGCATCATCAAGCCCGGGTCGCAGGTCGTCCTTGCTGCCCAACAACCGGAGGCGCTCGCGGTGTTGATGCAGGTCGCGGACGATGCCGGTGCGACCGTGTTGCTGCCAGGAGTGGACTACGAGGTGATCTCGCGGGGTATCGCGGTCGGGGGTCAGGTCGTGACCATCCGGGTCGCGGACCACGTCTACGAGGAGGTCTTCCTCAATCTGCACGGACGGCATCAGGCCGACAACGCCGCGCTCGCGCTCACGGCCGTGCGAGCCTTCCTCGGTAGACTGCCGGAACCTGAGTTGGTGGTCGAGGCGTTCGCCGAGGTGCTCTCGCCCGGCCGCTTGGAGATCATCGGACGTCACCCGTTGACGCTTGCCGACGCGGCCCACAACCCGCATGGGATGAAGGCCCTATGCGTGGCGGTTGCGGAGTCGTTCACCTACGACAGACTGGTGGCCGTGCTGGCGATCATGGGCGACAAAGACATCGACCCGATGCTGCAGTCCCTGGCACAGATCGTCGACGAGGTGGTCGTCACCGCCAACGACTCACCCCGGTGTCTGCCTGCCGGGGACCTGGCTCGCCGTGCGCAGGATTACTGGCCGGCGGACCGCCTCCATGTCGTGGATGAACTGTCGGATGCCATGGAGTTCGCGCGGAAGGCTTCCGGCCCTGAGGGCTGTGTGCTTGCCACCGGCTCGGTGGTGACTGCGGGAATGGCCCGTAGCTGGGCGCGATCGTGAGAGTGATCGCGTCGGCCACGCTGATCTTCCAGGCGATGGTCTTCGCGCTGGCCATCCCTGTGGCGGCCGCGCTCAAGCCGGGGGTCGGGGGCTGGGTCGCCGGCGTCCTGATGGTGATGGCTCTGATCGGGGCGATGACGGCACGGCGTGGGGACGTGATCGTGGGCACGGCGACTCAGGTGATCTCCGTATTGGCCAGTCTCTTCACCCCCATCGCACTGCCCCTGGCGCTGATCTTCGCCGGGCTGTGGGTCACTGCTGTGTACTACGGCCGCAAGGCCGACGCCGCGGATGCCGCGCGGGCAGCGGGGGAGTAGCCGGCGCGGCGACCAGCTCCTCGCTCCGGTGAGACTTCTGTACTCCCGTGAGACGTACACGTCCGTGCACGACTCACCGCAGTGCGTACGACTCACACGGGTACAGAGGGCTCACGCCCGCAAGCGCTTGCCGGGCCATCGCCACGGCTCACCGGCCGAACGGTGGGCGCCGAAGCCGCCACCGTAATCTGGATCCATGTCGATCGAACGAACCCTGATCCTGATCAAGCCTGACGGCGTGGAGCGTGGCCTCGTGGGTGAGGTGCTGTCCCGCATCGAGCGCAAGGGCTTCACGCTGGTGGCCCTGGAACTGCGCACGCTGGACGTCGAGACCGCGCGGGCGCACTACGGCGAGCACGAGGGCAAGCCCTTCTTCGGTGAGCTCGTCGAGTTCATCACGTCGGGTCCGCTGGTGGCCGGGGTGATCGAGGGTGAAGAGGCGATCGCTGCATGGCGCACCATGATGGGTGCCACCAAGCCCGTGGACGCCACGCCCGGCTCGATCCGCGCAGACCTTGCGACCGAGATGGGCCGGAACATCGTCCACGGCTCGGATTCGCCGGCGTCGGCCGAGCGTGAGATCGGATTGTTCTTCCCCGGTCTGTAACGACCCCGAATCTGCGCAAAGCACCCGCGGCCCGTCGGGGGTGCTACGTACGATGGACGGGCGCACTTGGAGGTCACTTTGGCGATGTTGGCGGACACACGCCCACGGCCACGCCTGAGCCTCGGGCGGGACCTTGCCATCGACCTCGGGACCTCGCGCACCCGGATCTTCAGTCGGGGCTCCGGGGTGGTGCTCGACGAGCCGTCGGTCGTTGCCATGCGCGGCGACGACGTCGTCGCGGTCGGACAGGCGGCCAAAGAGATGACGGGGCGCACGCCGGGCGAGATCGAGGTGGTCCATCCCATCGCACACGCGGTCATCCGGCATTACGACGCGGCTGAGCGCATGCTCCGGTACTTCGTGCAGCGTGCGCATGGCCGGTCCCTGATCACCCGACCGCGGCTCGTGATCAACACCCCGGCCCACCTGACCGGGGTGGAGCAGCGGGCGGTGCGTGACGCTGCGTATGCGGCCGGCGCGCGGCAGGTGTTCCTCGTGCCGTCGGCGATCGCGGCCGCGATCGGCGCGGGTGTGGCGATCCATGAGACCCGTGGCCATTTCGTGCTGTCCATCGGCGCCGGGTCCACGGAGGTTGCGGTGCTCGCCCTCGGCGGGGTGGTCGCCGGGGAGAGTCTTCGGCTCGGCGGCGATGACTTCGACCAAGCGGTCGTCGATTACCTCATCGAGCACTTCGACATCCGGGTGGGCCCGATCACCGCAGAGCAGATCAAGATCGAACTCGGGTCCGCCGTTCCGGTTGACGGTCTGGACCCGATGGCGGTCCGCGGTCAGGACACCCGTACGGGATTGCCCAAAGAGATCGAACTGTCCCCGACCCACGTGCGCAAGGCACTGCAGGCGCCGCTGGAGAACCTCCTCGGTGCGGTGCGACGCGTGCTCGATGCCACGGGGGCTGAGGTCGCGGGGGATCTGGTCCGATCCGGACTCGTGGTGACGGGCGGGGGCGCCGCGCTACGGGGGCTGCCCGAACGCCTTGAGCACGATCTGGGGGTCCCTGTGCGCTTGGCGGACGAGCCGGATCTGAGCGTGATCGACGGGGCGGGTCGGTGCGCGGAGAACATCTCGAGCGTGCGCCGGTTGCTATTGATAGAGCCCGCCTTCTGACGATGGCCCGAACCCGCACAGGAGTCCTCGTTCTCATCGTCGCGTCGCTGGCGCTGATCCTCTGGGACCTACGCGCCTCCGACACCGCTGTGCGGTCCGCGGTGTCACAGGTCGTGACGCCCCTTCAGCGCACGGCGACGTCGGTGTTCGCCCCATTCGGTCAGTGGGCCAGGGACGTCCAGGACTTCTCCGATCCGGCCGCGCGCGCCGTGGCAGCCGAACCCATCGCTGCACAGGCTCCGCCCGGCTGGCGCACCGCGACCGGGCGTGTGGTGGCCGCCGACATCGGGGGTGAGCGCGCAAGCGTCACTGTCGACGTCGGACGGTCCTCCGGGATACAGGTCGGCAACGCCGTGCTGGCACCTGGTGGGCTGGTGGGCACCGTGGCCCGGGTCGCCGATGATTCGGCAAGTGTCCTGCTCGTCACGGATCCCCAGAGCACCGTCGGCGTGCGCGTCAAAGCCAGTGGAGAGATGGGGGTGGCGACGGGATCGGGGATGGGTCAGGACCTCGGACTGTCGATCCTCAACCCTGCCGCGGAGATTGCGATCGGTGACGAGGTCGTGAGTCTCGGCTCGACACAGCGGGCCGGCGTTCCCCCGGACCTCCCGGTCGGAACCATCTCCGGGCTCGACACGGCGGCCGTGGACTCCGGGCGCTCAGCTGCCGCGACGCCGGTGGCGGGGATGACGACCTTGGACACCCTTGTGATCCTCACGGAGCGCTCATGAGTACCGCCTCGGCGCGTAAGCCAGGACTGCACGTCCCACGGGTGGTCATCGGCTCGATCGTCGCGGTCCTTGCGGCGTACATCATCGAGTCTTCTGTGCTTCCGGCCATCGGACTCTCGGCGGCCATCCCAGTGGTGTTCGCGGTGGTCGTCGTCCTCGCGATGGCGTGGGGGCCGACCGTGGGGCCAAGCGTCGGCTTCGGGGCCGGTCTGTTGATCGACCTCACAGGAACCGGCACGCTCGGGGTCGGCGCACTGGTGGGCTGTGTGCTCGGAGTGGTCGCAGCGCGGATACCTGTCGACCGGTGGCGGTGGTCCGGCGCGGGCTGGGCGACCCTGGCCACGGCTGCGGCGGCGCTGCTGGACACCGGCATCAACGCCGTGCTGGCCGGACGAGTCCCCTCGGTCTCTTTGAACTTGTTGTGGGTCCTCGGCGGGGCTGCGCTGTGCGTCCTGGTCCTGCTTCCCACCCGCGCCTGGCTGCAAGAGGCGGTGCGATGACCCAGACCGTCACGCCCGTGCGGGATACCTCTGGAGCCGATGTGGCTCGGCGTCGGCTACGAGTGCTCAGTGCGCTCATCCTCGTGGTGGGCCTGACCATCGCGGCCAGGCTGGTCTGGTTGCAGACGGCGCAGGCGGACACGTATCGAGCGATCGCCCAGCAGGTCCAGACCGACGTCGTGGCAGTGCCCGCCGCCCGTGGCGACATCGTGGACCGGACCGGACAGATCCTCGCGGGCAACCGCACGAGTTACGAAGTGGCCGTCGAATCGCCGGTCGATGACCAGACGGTCGCCGCTCTGGTAGACCTCTCGGGCTCATCGAAGGCCGCCATCACGGCGCGCTTGTCGATCTGTGGGGAACCCGGGGCGACGCCGGGCACGTGCTACCGAGGCGAGCCGGGACGACCGATCCCCGTGCTCACCGACGTGCCCATCCCGCAAGCGCTCGCGATCCGCGACGCCGACCTGCCGGGAGTGGTCGTGCGGCAGGTGCCCGTCCGGGACTACCCCTCGAAGGCGAATGCGGCTCACGTGCTCGGTTACCTCGGCGACGGGCAGGGACGTTCCGGGCTCGAGGCGGAGTACGACGAGGCGCTGCGGGGACAGCAGGGCGAGGCCAAGCAGGTTCTGACCCGAGACGGCGGTGCCACCGAGGAGATGGTCGCAGCACCGCAGGACGGCCAGCGACTGCTGACCACGCTCGATCTGGACACCCAGGTGGTCGCCGAACGCGCCTTGCGCGACGCCGTGGATGCCGCCCGAGATGCCGGATACCGGGCAACCGGAGGTTCCGTGATCGTGATGGACGTCCGGACCGGAGCCATCCGGGCCGTGGCCTCATATCCGACGTACGACCCCAACATCTGGGCACAGGGGCTCACCGACGCGCAGTACGCGGAGTTGACCGACGAATCCGGTGGGCGCCCGCTGGTCTTCCGCCCCATCCAAGCGCTCATGCCGCCGGCGTCGACGTTCAAGTCCTTGACCACAGTGGCGGCAGACGAGGCCGGGTTCGACCTCGATGGGACGTACCAGTGTCCGTCCGCTCTCGTCGTCGGGGGGCAGACCTTCCGGAACTACGAATCCCGTGCCTACGGGCCCGTGTCCCTGGCGCAGGCGCTGTCGGTGTCCTGCGACACGGTGTTCTACCGGCTCGGGTACCAGATGTGGAAGCGGGACGGTGGGCTGGCCGGCGACGGCGCGGCCGAGCAGGTGGTGCGCACGGCGCGCGAGTTCGGCCTTGGAGGCACCACCGGTGTCGACATTCCCGGTGAGGTGGCGGGCTCGGTGCCCGACCGCGCGGATGTCATCGCCGAATACGAGCAACGACGTGACGACTTCTGCCGTCGCGCGCGGGAAGGGTATCCGGAGGAGAAGAGTCCGGCCCGAGCCCGCCTGCTCACGTCGTACGCCCGTGACTACTGCCGTTCCGGGGATCAGTACAAGGCCGGTGACGCCATGAACACCGCCATCGGTCAGGGTCGCACCCTCGTGACACCGCTGCAGATGGCCGTCGCGTACGCCGCGATCGCCAACGGCGGCACGGTGGTCACCCCGCACGTCGGTGCGGAGTTGCAGGGTGACACGACGGTCCGCCTGGCCGCACCGCCCAAGGGCCGTGTCGACGCCGACCCGGAAACGCTGGCGTACGTGCGGGCGGCGCTGACCGACACCACAGTCGACGGGACCGCCAGTGGTGCGTTCGCCGGATTCCCCCTCGAGGAGTACCCGGTGGCCGCGAAGACCGGCACCGCGGAAGTGGCGGGCAAGCAGTCGACTTCGTGGTTCGCGAGTTTCGCGCCCGCAGACGATCCGCGGTACGTGGTGATCGTCAACGTCGATCAGGGCGGTCTTGGGGCGGCGACGTCGGGCCCGGTCGCCCGGGCCGTGTACGAGCATCTGCTGGGGGTCACACCATGAGTGCGACCCTCACCAGCCGACGGTTGCCTGAGGTCACCCGTCGATTCGATGTGTGGATCCTGGCGTGTGCGGTCACGCTGAGCGTGATCGGGATCGCCATGGTGTACTCCACGACCTGGGGACGACTGGTGCGCGACGGCGATCCCGGCGGCTACTTCGCCATCCGCCAGACGCTGTTCGTCGTGCTCGGTGCCTTGGCGGCGTGGGTGGTGTACCGGTTGGACCGCCCGGCGTTGATGGCACTGGCGGCAGTGGGCTACGCCGGCAGTGTGCTTGGCCTGCTCGCGGTGCTCACGCCGTTGGGCACGACGATCAACGGCACGCGAGCTTGGCTGACCCTGCCAGGTGGCTTCACATTGCAGCCCGCCGAGTTCGCGAAGGTCTTCGTGGTTCTGCTGGCGGCGCTGTGGTTGTCCGACCGCCAGGGGATGCGAGGACTCAACGACCCTCCCGAGCCTCAGGCCGTGCTGGGAGTGCTGGCCGCCACCGGCGTCGTCGCCGGACTCTTGCTCCTGCAACCCGATCTCGGATCGGCGTTGGTCACCGGCGCGGCCGTGCTCGGTGTGCTCTTCGTGGCCGGCGTGCGCAGACGTTTGTTGGTCGGGCTCGTCGTGGCCGGTGCCCTGGCCGCCGTCGGGGCCTATCTGCTGGGGGTGCTTGATGCCTATCAGGTGGCCCGTTTCACGGCCTTCCTCGACCCGCAGGCCGACCCGCAGGGCGTCGGGTACAACGTCCAGCAGGCTTTGATCGCGATCGGCACGGGTGGGGTCCAGGGCCAGGGACTGCTCGACGGGGTCCACACGCAGGGTGCGTTCGTGCCCTACCAGTACACAGACTTCATCTTCTCGGCCGTGGGCGAGGAACTCGGGATGATCGGTGGCCTCACGGTGATCGGTGTGTTCGTGGTGTTCCTGCTGAGGGGGGCCGCCGCGGCGACGCGCGCGGACCGGTTCGGGGCGCTGTTGGCGACCGGGATCGTCTGCTGGCTGGCCGCCCAGGGCTTCGAGAACCTGGGGATGAACCTCGGTCTGTTGCCGGTCACCGGGGTGCCGATGCCCTTCGTGTCGTATGGCGGGTCCAGTGTGATCGCTGCCTGGATCGGCGTTGGTCTGCTGTTGCGGGTCTCCCGGCACTGAGTCCGGGCCCTGCGTTCGCGCGTTCCGGATGCCTGCCGCACGCTGGAAGGCATGACCGCCGTTGATTTCTACTTCGA
>WBZV01000273.1_pt1 | contig 16657 bp, 9 predicted proteins | sample 5204221 | NCBI WGS metagenome assembly WBZV01 (sample SAMN12344360, study PRJNA552823) | activated sludge metagenome | biome: Activated sludge suspended growth; feature: Nitrification reactor; material: Wastewater; isolation source: activated sludge from nitrification reactor of wastewater treatment...
GACACGGGCATCCAGGTGATGAACCTGAGCGGCAAGACCGCGGCCAAGGTCAAGGTCTACTTCCTGGACCGCTCCGGCGACGTGGTGACGACGCTCGTGGACTGGGTCTGCCCGCGCGGCTCGCAGACCTTCTTCCTGCCGATGGTCGCCGGACTGGCCGGCAACTGGGTGGGCTCGGTGCGGGTGGAGAGCCAGGATTGGTGGACGCCGGGCGCGCCGGAGGTGGACGCCCCGCGCATCGTGGCGGTGGCCACGATGCTGCAGTACGGCGACGTGGCCCGCTCGGCGCCGCTGGAGGCCTTGGCCTACAACCTCCTGCCCGAGCACAAGGCCTTCGACTGGCAGGTGGGCGCCAACGGCGGCGGCCTGGAGAGCGGCGTCGGCCTGATCGCCATCCCCTCCCTCATCAAGGACCTGGGCCGCGTGGGTGTGACCTCGGAGCTGGCGGTGGCCAACCTAGTGACCAAGCCGGGCTTCACCGACTTCGCCATCTACATCTTCGACCAGAACGGCCTCCTGGACTTCGTCTGCCAGAAGCTGCACGACCGCCAGGTGGAGTACATGGACCTGCAGACCTGGGGCTACCTGGGCAACGGCTTCAAGGGCTCGGCCATCATCTCGGCCACCTTCTGGGAGCACGAGGTCTTCGACCCGGGCGGCTTCTTCCTGCGCAACCTCCTGGGTCTGGGCGCCGTCTCGATCGAGCGCTCGGGCGCACGCCTGGGCGAGGACATCCCGGGCGACGAGGCGGCGGCCGAGCGCGGCATCCCCTTCACCCAGGACCCGGCCCGCGAGGAGCCCTTCGCCTACTGTTTCGCCGGCCCCGCCGTGGCCTTCTGCCCCGGCCAGCCGGGCGAACGCGCCAGCTGTCCGACCAAGCTCCTGGTGGCGGGCCAGGGCGGCGCCATCCCGGACGACCGGGCCGGCGGCGCGGTGTTCCAGGACAACCTGACGGTCAACTTCCCCGCCCTGCCCGGCCAGTGCCTGGTCGACGACGTGGACCTCCAGCTCACCATCGCCCACGACGTGGTCCAGGACCTGGACGTCGCCCTCGAGCACCTGGGTCAGCAGCAGGCCCTCTTCGGGGACATCTGCGGCTTCGCCCAGAACGTGGACGTGATCCTGGACGACGATGCCGCCACGGCCATCCAGGCCGTCTGCCCGCCGAACGACGGCGGCCGCTACACCACGGAGAGCGGCGGCGCCTTGACGGCCTTCGAGGGCCTGGATGCCAAGGGCGTCTGGCGCCTGACGATCGACGACGACTTCCAGTCGGGCGTCGGGATCGGGTCGGTCCTCGCTTGGCGCCTGGAGCTCAGGACGCGGCCGCGCTAGTTTCCTGCAGGGTGATGCGGTAGCCGGCAGGAGAAGGCCCAGGCCTCGCCGGCCCGCATCACCTGCCCGGGCAGGTCCACCCCCAACCAGCCCTCGGCCTCGCGGGCCAGGGCGATGAGGCCGTGCAGGTCCACGCCGGTCTCCACGTCCATTTCGTGCAGCATGTGCACCATGTCCTCGGTGGCCACGTTGCCGGTGGCGCGCGGCGCGTAGGGGCAGCCGCCCAGGCCGCCGAGGGAGCTGTCGAAGACCGCCACACCGGCCTGCAGGGCGGCCACGAGGTTGGCCGCGCCGCTGCCGCGGGTGTTGTGCAGGTGCACGGCGGGGATCACGGCGGGCAGCCGGTCGATGAGGCGAGCGAAGAGGTCGAAGACCTGCCGGGGGTTGGCCATCCCGGTGGTGTCCCCGAGGCAGATCTCGCTGCAGCCCAGGTCCGCCGCCCGCCGGGCGATGTCCAGCACCCGCGCAGGATCGACATAACCCTCGTAGGGGCAGCCGAAGCTGGTCGACAGCGTCAGGCGCATGGGGATGCCCGCAGCCAGGGCCAGAGGGATGGCCTCGGCGAGGGCGGCCAGGCTGGAAGCGATGTCCTGGTTGAGGTTGGCCCGGTTGAAGGACTCGGAGGCCGAGCAGACGAAGTCGAGGGCATCGGCGCCGGCATCCAGGGCCCGGGCGGTGCCCAGGCGGTTGGGCACCAGGGCCATCAGGCGCAGGCCGGGCCGGCGCCTCACGGCGGCCATCACCGCGGCGGCATCGGCCATCTGCGGCACGGCGCGCGGGCTGACGAAGGCCGCGGCCTCCACCCGGTCGAAGCCCAGGGCCGACAGGCGGTCCACCAGGCGCACCTTGACCTCGGTGGAGATGGGGCGGCTGAGGTTCTGCAGGCCGTCGCGCGGGCCCACCTCCACCACCTTGACGCGCTGGGGCAGGGCGAAGGGGCTGGGGGTCGGGCTCATCGGACGGATCGGATCAGGCCGGGTCCAGGTCCACCAAGGCCAAGCCCGGCGCCACCGCATCGCCCTTGGCGCAGTGCAGGGCGCGCACGGTGCCGGCATGGGGGGCGACGATGGGCAGGACCATCTTCATGGACTCCAGGAGGATGAGCTTGTCGCCGGTGGCCACGCGGTCGCCTTCGGCCACGAGGACGTCGACGACCACGGCGGGGATGGTGGCCGACAAGCCGCCCTCGTCGCCGCCGCGCCGGCCGGCGGGGGCTCCGGCGACTAGGCGCTGGTAGCGCAGGGTGCGCCCGGCCAGCCAGACCTGGCGCTCGGCCGGGCCCAGCTTGCAGCCGCGCAGGCGGAGCTTGTGGCCCCCGGCCTCCAGCTGGATGCTGCCGTCGTCGGCGCGCCAGGCCCTGGCCTCCAGTTGCCGGCCATCGTCCAGGGTCACGCGCAGCTGATCGCCGCGCCGCAGCACCCGCAGGCTCCGCTTCGCCTCGCCCACAGCCAACTCGATCTTCATCGCAGGTTCCGCCAGGCTTCGGTGTGGGCCCAGGGATCGGGCCAGGCGAGGGTGCCGCCGGGAGCCGCCGCCTCGCCGGCCTCAGCCCCGGCCAGGAAGGACTCCAAGGCCGCCAGGGCCAGCCAGTCCAGGTCCGACAGCTCCGTGTCCGGCCGCCAGTCGGGCAGGCGGCGCTCCAGGAAGCGGGTGGTGGTCTGCCCGGCGGCAAAGACCTCGTCGGCCAGAATGGCCTGGAGGTAGTCCAGGTTGGTGGTGACGCCCAGGGCCACGGTGTCGGCCAGGGCGGCGCGCATGCGGGCGATGGCCGCAGGCCGGTCCATCCCCTGGGTGATGATCTTGGCGATCATGGCGTCGTAATGGGGCGTGATCGCCGAGCCGCTCTCCACCCCGTCGTCGCAGCGGATGCCGGGGCCTGTGGGGGGCCGGTAGACCTCCAGGCGGCCGATGGAGGGCAGGAAGCCCATCGCCGGGTCCTCGGCGTAGAGGCGGCATTCGATGGCGTGGCCGCGCTGCTGGACATCGGACTGGGCGATGGGCAGGGGCCGGCCTTCGGCCACCGCGATCTGCAGGGCCACGAGGTCCAGCCCGGTGACCAGCTCGGTGACGGGATGCTCCACCTGCAGGCGGGTGTTCATCTCCAGGAGGTAGAAGTTGCCCTCCAGGTCCACCAGGAACTCCACCGTGCCGGCGCTGTGGTAGCCCACCCCCTTGGCCAGGGCGACGGCGGCCTCGGTCATGGCGGCGCGCGCTGCGGGGCTGATGTTGGGCGAGGGCGATTCCTCGATGATCTTCTGGTGCCGCCGCTGGATGGAGCATTCGCGCTCGAAGGCGTGCAGGACGGTGCCCTGCTGGTCGCCGATGACCTGGACCTCCACGTGCCGGGAATCGGGGAAGTAGCGCTCGACCAGCAGGTGGTCGTCGCCGAAGGCATTCAAGGCCTCGGCGGCCGCGGCCTGAGCGGCATCGCGGAAATCCGCGGCCCGCTCCACCACGCGCATCCCGCGCCCGCCCCCGCCGGCGGAGGCCTTGATCAGCACGGGATAGCCGATGCCGTCGGCGGCCGCCTCCAGGGCCTCCAGGCTCAGCCCCTTGCCGTCGATGCCGGGGATGACGGGCACCCCGGCGGCCACGGCGGCGGCCCGGGCGCCCACCTTGGACCCGAGGGCCCGCATGGCCGCGGGGCTAGGCCCCACGAAGACGATGCCGGCCCTCTCGCAGGCCTCGGCAAAATCCGCGTTCTCGGACAGGAAGCCGTAGCCGGGATGGATGGCGTCCACCCCCAGCACCCGCGCGGCCTGCAGGATCTTGTCGACGTCCAGGTAGCTCTCGGCGGCCGAGGTCCCGCCCAGGGGGTGGGCGAGGTCGGCGGCGCGGGTCCAGGCGGCGCCGGCGTCGGCATCGGAGTACACGGCGGCGCTCTGGATTCCCAGCGAGCGGCAGGCGCGGAAGACGCGCCGCGCGATCTCGCCGCGGTTGGCCACCAGGAGGGTTCGGATGGGGCGGGGGGCTGGTGTGGGCATGGGCTTGGATTGGGGGGTGGGAGTGGCGTGGAAAGCGGCAAGGCGGGTGGCCTGTGCCGGCGACCGCGGCGCCCGCCGAAGCGGCCCCGGAGATGATAGCACCCCCCGGGGGCGCGCCGGATCAGGGGGTTTCGGGGTCGACGCCGAGGCTGCGCAGCCGCTCTGCCAACGCGGCGGCGCGGGCCTCGGCATCGGCGGCGCGACCTTCGGCAAGGGCCGCGCGGCTCGCGGCGGCGGCGGCCAGGCCCGCGGCATCCGCCACGTCAGCTGCTGCTGCGCGCTTGGTCCGAGCAGCGTCGGACTCTGCCGCTTGAGCCCGCTCCGCACCCGTGGGAAGCGGACGGCCCTCGGCGTCGAACCAGCGCAGCCAGGTCTCCTGGACCTGCTCGTAGGCACCCGACCAAAGGTCCAGCGACAGACCGAGGCGGGGCAGGCGGCCGTCGGCGGCGCGCTGGTACACGCCGCCCTCCAGCCGGTAGACCCGCAGCAGCTCCGGGCCGAGATGCCGCTCGGGGTCGAAGATGACGTAGTGGGGGATGCCGATGCGGGCGTACTCGGCCAGCTTGCGACCGTCCTCGCCGCCTTCGTCGTTGGAGACGACCTCGATCACGACGTCCGGCGGCTTGCCGTAGACCCAGACGAAGTAGGAGCGATGGGCTTTGGTCCATACCTCGTCGGGTGCGCTCACGTCGACGCTGAGCATCATGTCCGGCACCAGGGGCGGCCGGCCGACGGCGAAGAAGAGGCCCACGTTGGCCAGGGCGAGGAAGGGGCGCCCGTCGCCGGGACCGGGCCAGGAGCTGTACAGGGTCTCGGTGAGGAGGCGCTGCTGCTTCTCGGAGAAGATGTTGTCCACGGGCTGGTCGTCCTCGGTCACCACGTCCGACAGGTCTGGCCAGTCGGCCGGGTCGAGAGCGGCGATGGGCGAGGGCGGCGCCGTCGTCGGGCGATCGGGCGCGGGGCTGGAACCGGTGGACCGGCCGCGACCGGTTGCCTGGCCGGGAGCCGGCCGGCGGCGGGCCCGGGTGGGGGCGGTGGCTCCGGCGGTGTGGGTGCTGCTCATCGCACGCTCCAGTTGGGATGCCCGAGGAGGATAGGGCGGCAGGGCGGCGGCGGGGAGGGGGTGGGCGCCAGGGTTGGGACAGGAACGCGCCAATCATAGAGGGATGGGCGCAGGGGTGGGGTGTTGGGGCTCGCTCGCCATCACGCGGCGCAGCAGCTCCGGCCCGAACCTTGGCGCCACATGAGCGGCGCCAGCCCCTTCCTAGCTATGACCGATGGCCTCCCATGAGAAGGCGATAAGAGGGGCCGAAAGGGGCCTCCGGCGGCGCAACTGCGCCCCGCCCTGCGTGTTCAAACAGGCGACGCATTCATCCGCCGGCGGCAGGGTCGAAGGGCCGGGCCGCCCCATCGCCTGAGGAGGCACATCATGGCTAAGTTCATCCAGGCAATCGTCGCGTTCGGTCCGAAGATGGAGCTGGGCAAGTTGGTGGAAGTGGAGGAGCTGGCCGACCTGTTGGCCCAGCGCAGCGGTCTGCACGCGGGGCAGACGATGCTGGCGCTGAGCGAGCTGGAGGCGACCTTGGTCCACTTCCTTCGCAGTGGGCGATCGGTGCGCCTCAACGGCATCGGCATCTTCACGCCCACGGTGGGCATTGGCGGGAAGAAGCGGATCCGCTACCGCGCGGGCCGCCTGCTGCGCCGCGGGCTTGATCCGGAAATCTTCCGCGGCACGGTCCGCAACCCGGAAGCTAGCAAGCTGACGCCGGAGGACTACAAGCGGCTCTGGGACGAGGTGCATCCGGAGGACCCGCTGGAGCTGCCGGGGCGCCGGGCGGCCTGAGCGGGGGGGCTGGCGGCCGGTACGGCGGGGGGTGGCCGGCTGGCGGCCAGGACATCCGACGAACAGGAGGGAGAGGGCGGTCCGAGGGTGGGCCGCCCTCTTTCGTTGGGCGGGGCGGGGTTCCTGGCCAAGGAAGAAGATGTTTCCTGGCTATGTGAGGCGCTGTTTGAAGTGAGGAAGTGGATTTTTGAAGCAAGGAAATTTTGGTTTGAAGCTAGGAAGTGCAGCACTTGAAGGTAGGAAAGCAGCATTTGAAGTGAGCAAATCGGGGGTTCAAGCTAGGAAACGAGGCGTTTGAAGCCGGAAATTGTGGTCGCCCCCCTCCCCGGGTCAACCCCATCCCTCCTCCGTCACAGCCTACGGCAGCCCCTTCCCCACCTGCGGCGGCTTCTTCTGGATCCCCAAGTCCCGCCCGGCAGCCTGCTGACCTCACCGATCATGTTGGCTCTCCACCCCACCCGCTCAAACGTATTATCACCCCGTCAGCGTGAACTGGAGAAGTCCTCTTCCGATCGCGCGGATTTTGCGGCGACCGCGCTCCGCGCGGTGGGGGAGGGGACAGGCCCCGGCGGCCGCTCGACCATCGTGGGTTCGCAGGATCAGGTCAGCAGGAACCAGCAACTCAGGAACCAGAACCCCGAACGGCTCAGGTGGGAGGGCCCTGGACAACACGAAAACCGACATTGAAGTAGCGGTAGTCGGGCGGATAGCTGTCGCGGGCGGCGCAGCGCGCGGCCCTGCGCAGATTGCTCCAGGAGCCGCCCCGCACCACCCGATACTCCCCTGTGGTCGGACCAAGCGGGTCTTGTTCTGAGGCTGATTCATAGTACTGCTCGCCAAACCAATCGGCACACCATTCCCACACGTTTCCGGCCATGTCCGCAAGGCCGTAGGGGCTGTCGCCCGCCGGGGAGAACTGCCCTACGGGGCTGGTGGAGCCGAGCCGCCCGTCGACGTTGCAGTACTCCGGCTTGAAGTCATTGCCCCAGGGATAAGCGCGCGAGTCGTCCGTGCCGCGTGCCGCCTTCTCCCATTCGGCTTCGGTCGGCAGGCGCCAGACCCGTCCGTCCGCCCGTGGTTTGCGAACCACGCTCTGTTCATTGAGCCAGGCGCAAAAAGCCAAGGCATCGTGGTGGGTGACGTAGACCACCGGATGGGCCTGGAGGTCTTCCGGCAGCTCTCCGTCGGGCCAATGTTGCGGCGGCGCATGGCCCGCCGCGCGCACGAAGGCCTGGTACTCCCGGTTGGTCACCGGGAAACGGCCGATGGAAAACGGGCTGACATGAAGACGACGCTGGGGCTGTTCACCTTTGAACTGGCCTCTCTTCTTGGCGTCAGCCGCCCAATCGGTGTGCCCGACGAGCCAGTCGATGTCCGCGTCGCTGGTTCCGCGCAGGAAAGGTCCGCCGTCGGGGATCTCGATGACCTGCGGGATGAAGACGGTACTCGCGGACAGCTGGGCTGGCGCCTGGCCGGCGCTGCGGGCCAGCGCGAAGTAGGGCTCGATGTCGTGCAGGCCCGCGTCCGCGAAGCAGGCTTCGGCATCGCCCTGACCGATGCCGAGCAAGGGCCGCAATGCTGGGAGATCGGCAAAGGCCTTCAGGTGCTCAGGCGGCTCAGCCGCCGGCACATCGCCATCCTTCCGGCTCCGCCCCTCCAGATTTTCAAGGCGACCCGAATCTCGCAGGAAGCGCTCCAGATCGGCCAGGTACAGGGGTTGGTAGCGCAGCAGGTCGTAGAGGTCGCCATGGACCTGCTGGATGACCACGACCTTGGCTAGGCGCAGCATGTTCAGCTTGCCCAGCTTGTCCTCCTTGGCCTCAGCCAGGCGGGAGAGCAGCAGGAAGACGTTGATGCTGCGCTTGATACGCCGAGGGTTGGCCTGGCCCAGACCGACGGCAAAGACCTCTGCGCAGCGCGGGTCGGGCAGTTGCGGCGCCATCTGGTCGATATAGGTCTTCACCTCCGGCGACAGCAGCGGCGGCAGCTCAAAGGGCAGCTGGATGATCTTCTCCAGATACTGCTGGCCATCGATGCGATGGTCCGCCAGCTGCTTGTACTTCACCTGGATACCCTGGGCGATGACCTTGCGGTCCACCGCCAACACGAAGATGCAGCCCGGCACGTCCAGGAAGAGCTTGATGGCTTCCAGCACCTCGATGGCCTGCTCCGGCAGGCAGCGGTCCAGGTCATCCACGAACACCACCAGGCGGCCACCTGCCAGATGCGATTGCACCAGGTCAGCGAAACGCTTCTCGAACTGCTCCACCGAAGCCATCTGGGCCATGCGCACCTTCACGCGCGCCCGGTCCAAGGCCGCCACATAGTCGGTCGGCGCTTCCTTGGTGGCCTCCTTGGATATCTCTTCCAGCACCTTCGCGCCGAGACTGAGGCCCGGCACTGTTGCCATGGCCGCCCAGGCGGCCGTCTTGATGCCACCCTTGGCGAGCTTGGTCCAATCGATGGTCAAGCTGCCGGCCTCTTCGCGGTCCACCGCTTGGTAGAGGGCATCCTCGACATCTTGTAGGAGCCGCTTGGCCGTGGCGACGGCCGTCTTGTCGCGTTTCGCCGCTGATACCCCCGCCGCGGGTTCATCCAAGTCGGCGCGAATCGCCTCCACCACGCGCAGGATCAGCGCCCGCCAAAGGCTGCCTTCCTGGGTGTACTTCCAGGCGTTGAACCAGACCACTAGGTTCTTGTCCTGACCTTCGACAGCCGCCTCTTCCACATCCCGCTTGAGCATCATCAGCAGGGAGGTCTTGCCGGTGCCCCAGCTGCCGAAGACCCCGATGGTCAGCGGCGTGTCGGTGGCGGGGTCCAGAATGAGGCCCCCGAGCGCCTCCCGATAGGACGCAAACCCCAACTGGTCGACAGCGGTCGGCCGGTCACTGAGGTGCGCGGATCTGCGGGCTGATGCCTGCTCACTCATGAGGGCTCCAGGTACGCCTGGCTGACGAATCTCGCCGAACGGCAGGCCGGGCACCGATCGTCACCGGTGGCGGCTACCAAGAGGTGCCCGGCCCCGTCCGTATTCGCTCGGAGCCCATCGGCTCCGACCAGGCATCAGGCCCACCACCTCTCCAGACCTCGGCTTGGAAGCCGGCCCGAGAGGCCGCCCACCAAGCATTTCCGGCTGGACGCGGAGGGGTGTGAGGGCCCTGGACAACACGAAAACCGACATTGTTGTTGCGGTTGTCGGGTTGATTCCTGTTGCGGTAGGCGCAGCGCGCGTTCCTGTGTTGATTGTTCCAGGAGCCGCCCCGCACCACCCATGGCCTGACGCCCCGAACCAGTCCGTGTTCACGACGCCGGACCTCGTTCGCGTTCCTTGCGCTGCCAGCCGCCCAGCAGGCGACCGACTTCGTCGCCCATCCGGCTGACATGCTCGTATTGTCCCATGCTCAGCCAGCCCAAGTCCAGGCTGAGGCGCAGGTAATGCCGCAACTGAGCCAGGGCCTGATCGGCCGCTTCCAATTGTTGCCGCCGGTCGCCGCCGGCGCGCGGGGGCGCATGTACGCCGTACAGCGGTCCAGGGCCCGGTGCGTGCCCTTACCCACCCGGTTGGCGTAGCTGTCATGGATGAACCCGCGCTCGAAGAGGGGCTCGGTCACGTTGCAGAGGGCATGGTGGACCACGCGGTCCCTGAAAGGCGCGGCGGAGATCAAGCGCCGCTTGGGCTCATGGATATGGAAGGACCGGTAGCCCGCCGGCCGGTACCGCTCAGCCAGCAGCGCTTCCTGCAGCCGCAGCAGGTTCGACTCCGCGTGGTACTCGAACACGGCCACTTCCGGCCGGCCGCGCTTGCCACGCCGGGCCTTGCTCCAGGCCAGGTGCAGGTTGGCGAAGCTGCAGATCTCAGGGTAGAGGTTGCGGTAGGTCCTGGCCATATCGACCTCATTTCGGAATCTCGGGCGACCGCGCTCCGCGCGGTGGGGGAGGGGACAGGCCCCGGCGGCCGCTGGACTATCGCGAGTTCGCAGGATCAGGTCTGCAGAATCCAGCAACTCAGGAACCAGAATCCCAACGGCTCAGGTGGGAGGGCCCTGGACAACACGAAAACCGACATTGTCGTAGCGGCTGACGGAGGGATTCCAGTAGCGGAAGGCGCAGCGCGCGAGCCTGAGTTGATCGTACCAGGAGCCGCCCCGCACCACCCGCAGGACCGCCGCACCGGCGGTCTCATCCTCTCGCTCGCGACCTGGATTGTAGGGATAGCGGAAGCGGGCGTCCGGTTGCTCCGCTTCCGTCCCCCAAAGGCTTACCGTCCACTCCCAGACGTTGCCGCTCATGTCCATGGCGCCGCTGTCCAGGGCCGCGCCGCCGGGGTATGAACCCACAGGGGTGACCTTGAGCACCCGGCCTTCGACCGTATTGGCCAAGTCCACTTTGAAGTCCGATCCCCATGGATAGCGGCGCCCAGTGAGACCACGGGCGGCCGCCTCCCATTCCGCTTCGGACGGAAGGCGCACGATCAGTCTTGATTCGCGGCTCGGTTCATGACTACCCACCAACTGAAGGTTCAGCCAAGCGCAATAGGCCCGTGCCTCGAACCAGCTCACGCCAATGACGGGTTGGTTGGGTCCAGTCCAGTCCTCGTAGCTCAGGGAGTCCCAGAAGCCCGGTTGATTGGCACCGGCTTCCGTGGGTTCGCGGCGCTGCGACAGCCTACTCATGACTGTGTCGATGTTGCCACGGCGCACCTCGCTGACGAGGCCGTGCCAGGTGGGCCGCTGCTGCCGCGGTACACTCATGTCGGCCAGAGTCCGTTCTAGCTTGTCGGGGTTCATTTCAGCAAACCGCGCAAGAACTGCCCGCAGCCCCGCCGGCTCGCCGCCGATCTCCCCCACCAACCAGGCCCGCCCCTGCCCATCCCACCACCGCTCATCCGGCTGGTAACCCCCGGCCTGGCAGAAACAGCGGAACTCGGCATTGGTTACCGGGTAGCGGGCGATCCGGAAGCCGGCCATCGGCACCTCCTCGCCGCCCGCCTCATCGGCAAAGGCCTGATCATCGTGGCGCGGATCGTCCGCGCCGGGGTTGCCCACCAGGTAGCGACCGGCCGGCACCTCGCACCAACGCGGGCGGATGAAGCGGCCGAGCGGTCCGTCCTCGGGCACGAAACGCGGGTCGCCGATGCGGCCCAGGCGGCGGCCGGATTCGATGCGGTAGCGCAAGTGGACGTGGGGATCCTCAAGGTCGGCCGCCAGGTCGGCGCGCAAGCCCGAAAGAAGCGCCGGCGGGTTCTGCGGGTCGAGAGCCATCTGCGTCACCAGGTCGGCATCCGCCTCCGCCAGGCAGCGAGCGGCCAAGGGGGCGTTGACCGGGCGGATGGCGGCCAGCAGCTTCCAGACCTCAGGGGCGGTCTGTTCGTCGAGTTCAGCCGGTTCATGACCTGGCAGCGCCAGGCCCAGGGCCAGGACCGTCGTTTCCTCCCAGCCCGTTGTTTCCGGCGGCGCCAACGGCGTCCAGTCATCGTCCTCGCGCGGCAGCAGCTCCGGCAGGTCTCCCTGCAGGCGGGGCGTTTTCCAGAGCTTACTGAGGTCCTCATCGGCTTCCATACGGAGCAGCAGCTGATCCGCAGCCAAGGCTTCCTGGAAGAGCTGGTGACGAAAGGCTACCCACCGTTCCAGCGGCTTACGAACCGAGTCTCGCCGGTCATCGGCGACCATCAGCCCCGCGTCAAGGGCCAGCTGCAGCGGATCCGTGGTCGACGACTGCTCACCCATCGAGGCCTGGGCATCCTGGCGCCGCGTCTCGTGGACGTCGCCACGTAACTGCGCGTCGTAAGCCAACCGACCCAGCGCAGTCAGGCCTGTCTGCACCTCCGTGTCCAGGAGATCGGAGGCTTCTTCCCGTTCCGCGGCTCTCAGCCGTCGTCCCACCTCCCGGTGCAGAACGTCGCGGCAGAAACCGTAGAAGAGTTGGCCGCGATTGGCCGTCAGGTCTCCCACCGAGACGAAGCGGCTCAGGAGGATGCTCAGCGCAAGCGGGTTGCCGGCCAGCCGCAGCAGACTGCGCCGGGAGTCACCGCCTTCGGCGCAACGCCTGGCGTCCTCATCCAGCCGTTGCTTCAGTCGCTGCCGCTGATCGTCGTCCAGCAGCCGGTCGCCGTCGATGACCTCCTTGACCCGTTCCTCGCTCAGCGGCAGCACGGCCACACGCATCATCCGCAGGCCGCCCATGTCGTCCAAGGTACGGCAACTCACCACCGCCTGATTGCCCAGCGGAAAGCTGCCCAGCTCGCCCAGGAAGTCGTTCCAGTCCAGCGTCTGGCGCTCTCTGCGATCACGCTGCATTTCGTTCAAGCCATCGGCCAGCAGAAGGACGCGACCAGCGGCCAGGGCGGCATCGAGGCTCAGCCCCAGGGCGCCCTCGTAACCCATTGCCGTCCAACGTGCAGCCAGGAACTGCGCTGGTGTCCCGCCGCGATGTTGCCGCAGCTCCACCAGGAAGGGAATGGACGCCGTCTGGTCTTGGCGCAGGCGCAACAGCGCATCCCGAGCCGTCTTCTGCAGCAAGGTGGACTTGCCTCCACCCGGATCCCCCCAAAGCAGGATCCGCCCCTTGGCCTCCTCCTGATCAAAGGCCGCCGGCAAGTCCGGCAACGGGATTTGTTCCGTGCCGCTGGGGGTCTGCTTCAGTGCCGCGAGCTGTGCCGGCAAGGCTTTCTGCAGCGGCAGCGCATAGAAGCGGTCCGCGTCTCTGTCAGGGAGCCACTGTTCGACCATCGCCCCGATCCATTTATCCAGAGCCGGGGAGGCGGCCACCGACCGGCTGAAATCGGCCGGACGCAGCTGGACTTCCTCGCGGCCACCGGTGACCCGCAGAATGCCGCGCTCGCTTTCATAGGTCACGTCCCCACCCGGGCCACCCATCACATCCAGGGTCTTCCGCGCCACCAAGGGGTCTCCCGATCTGTCGGGGCCGATGACCTGCACATCCCGATCTCCGTTGATGATCAGGACCGTGGAACCGGGCATGGCGGTGATGGCGTCGCGACCCGCCCTTTGGTGGATCTCGGTCTGGATCTGCCGCAGCACCTCGCGGGTGCGTACCGTCGCATCGCCCAGTCGGTCCAGATCACGCAAGAGGTCGGCTTCGAAGGCCTGCCAGCCCCAGGCTTCCCCATCATGTTGTCGACTCAGCGCCGCGTGGGCCGCGGACAGCGCATCGCTGCGATCGAGCGCTTCCTCGAGCAGCCGTCGCATGTCGCCCGCGGTGGCCGGGTCGATCGCCGCCTTGGCCAAGGCCTCCAAGGCGTCGTCGCGATCCCGCTGCAACGCGTTGCTCAGCAGGTTGACCCCCACGCTACCCAGAACACCGCCCAGGGCAGCATGCCATTGCTCAGGGGGCAGGCTCAGCAGCGGGGCGAAGGCGCTGGCGCACAGCACGGCGTAGGCGCCGTGCGTGCTCAAGCGCAGGCTGCCGCGCACCAACCCGGCAGCGTTCTTCTGCCACCAACGCGCAACTTCGGTGCCCCAGTGTCCCCAGTCCGCTGGTCCCATCGCGGCCTCCTCGGCGCATTGTACGACACCCGGCAGATTGAGCGCCAGGAAGCGCTCGTCGGCCTGAGCCTTCTTCGATGCCCTGCGCCTCGCGGCAAGCACCGGCTCCGATCGGGGACCGGACCCAGTGCAGACAGGGGCATCAGGCGAAGACGTCTCAGATGGCTTCCACGATTGTGGTGAAGCACTGGGTACAATGGCCCCCATGTCAGCTCCCACCCGAGGCCTCTACGAGGTCCTGCTCACCGAAGCCTTGCAGACCCGCCTCCACGACCTCGGTGCTGACCTCGCACCGCGGACGGTCGACCTGCGCCGGGCGGAAGCGGCAGACCGGATCGCGCTGCACCTTGGCCGGGTCATTGAGCAGGTCATCGGGCAGTTGCCGGAAGCTGAACGTGTCGAGACCGGCGTGCGCCTTGCCCGACGACTGATTGATCTGTTGGGTGAGGCCGCAGAGGCAGGTGAGATCGCAACCGAGCGCCCCGTGGACCCCGGGAAGATTCTGGCCGCGGTCGTCGGCTATCTCCCCGACGGTCAGACGGAGTCCATAGCCGAGCCATTGATCCCCCTCCTGGACACCACGGTCCTCACCAATGCACCCGGTGAGCCGCGTGTGGGCAGCCAGATCTTGACCGAAGTCGGCTCGGCCGATCGCATCGACGTGGTGATGGCATTCATTCGTCGCAGCGGCATCACGCCCATGTTGGCGGCCCTCCGCACCCATTGCGAAGCGGGTCGCGAGCTGCGGGTGCTGACCACCACCTATACGGGATCGACCGAGGCGCGCGCGCTCGAAGACTTGCGCAAGCTCGGCGCGAAGGTCCATGTGTCCTACGACACCAGCGGCACCCGCCTTCACGCGAAGGCCTGGCTCTTCCACCGAAGCTCGGGCTTCTCCACCGCCTACATCGGTTCGTCCAACCTCACCCACTCCGCGCAGGTGAGTGGTCTGGAGTGGAACGTGCGCGTGTCCGGGGCGCGCAATCCGGACGTGGTCAGCAAGGTGGCCGCGGTCTTCGAGAGCTACTGGAACAGCAGCGACTTCGTGCCCTTTGATCCTGATGAATTCGCTCGGCACCTGGAGCCTGACAAGGGACGCTCTCCAGCCTCGATGCTCAGCCCCATCGAACTCAGACCGGAACCGTTTCAAGAGCGGCTGTTGGAGCAGATCGCGCTCTCGCGGGCCCAGGGCTACCACCGGAACCTGCTGGTCTCGGCCACCGGTACCGGCAAGACGGTGATGGCAGCTGTCGACTACCTGCGGCTCCGCGAGGTCCTGCCGCGAGCGAGGCTGCTCTTCGTTGCCCATCGGCAGGAGATCCTGGAGCAAAGCCTGGCCACCTTCCGGCAGGCGCTCCAAGACCCCTCGTTCGGCGAGCTGTGGGTGGGCGCGCACCGGCCGAAGGACTTCCGGCACGTGTTTGCCTCCATTCAGAGCCTGCGTGCGGCTGGAACCACGCATCTGGACCCCGCCCACTTCGATGTCGTGATCGTGGACGAGTTCCACCATGCGGCAGCCGATTCCTACAAGGCCTTGTTGGAGCACGTGCAGCCGAGCGAGTTGCTCGGCCTGACGGCCACACCAGAGCGCAGTGACGGCCTGCCGATTCTGGACTGGTTCGATGGGCGCATCGCCGCGGAACTCCGGCTCTGGGACGCCATCGACCAGCATCGCTTGGTGCCGTTTGTCTACTTCGGCATTCACGACGGCCTTGACCTTCGGGCCATACCCTGGCATCGCGGTCGCGGCTACGACGTCGACAGGCTCTCAAACCTCCTCACCGGCGATGATGTCTGGGCGCGCTTCGTCTTGAGGCAGCTTTCGGCGCATGTCGACGACTCCCAGCGCATGCGCGCCCTCGGCTTCTGCGTGAGCGTCGAGCATGCGCGCTTCATGGCCCGCGTCTTTGTGGATGCCGGCATCCCGGCGACCGCCATTTGGTCTGACACACCCGAGGCCGAAAGGCGGGCAGCGCTGCGCGCGCTTGCGGATCGCCGCACCAAGGTCATCTTCTCCGTTGACCTGTTCAATGAGGGCGTTGACGTCCCAACGGTCGACACCTTGCTCCTGCTCCGTCCCACTGACAGCCCCACGTTGTTCTTGCAGCAGCTTGGCCGGGGGCTGCGCCGAAGCCATGGCAAGACGGTCTGTACGGTTCTCGACTTCGTCGGCCAGCATCGTGCGGAGTTCCGCTTGGATCGCCGCTTCCGAGCCCTGCTGGGGGGGAGCCGCACCGATCTCGCGAAGCAGATCGAGACCGGCTTCCCGTTTCTTCCCGCTGGTTGCCACATGGAACTGGATCGCAAGGCGAAGGAGATCGTTCTTGCCAACATCCGGAACGCCGTCCCCAACAAGTGGACGGCCAAGGTCGACGAGCTCCGACAGCTCGTCCAGTCGGGCAACCCCGTCTCCCTTGCCGCCTACCTCGAGGCCACCGATCTCGAGCTGGAGGATGTCTACACCGGCAACCGGAGTTGGTCGGACCTGTGCGAGGCTGCCGGCATGGTCATGCTCCCGCAGGGACTGGACGAGGCCTTACTGCGACGTGCCTGTGGCCGGCTTCTCCATATCGACGACCAGCCGCGGCTGGACGCCTACCTCCGGCTCCTGTCGCAGGACACCGCACCAGATCTTCGAAGCAGTTCTACCCTGGAGCGTCGCTACCTGCGGATGTTGGTCGCCCAACTTGTCGATCAGGTGCTGGCCAAGTCCGCAAGCCTCGAGGAGGGCTGTGCCCTGCTATGGGCACATCCCCAGGTGCGCGCTGAGCTTTGCGAGCTGCTGTCTGTGCTCGGCAATCGCATTACCCACGTCTCCACGGGGCTGACCACCCATCCCGACGTGCCGCTTCAAGTCCATGCACGCTACACCCGACTGGAGATCCTTGCCGCATTCGGCATCGGCGAAGGCGCCAAGGTGGCGCCCTGGCAAACCGGTGTCTATTGGGCCAAGGATGCCCGGGCAGACCTGCTCGCCTTCACGCTCGACA
>WBZV01000794.1_pt1 | contig 16606 bp, 14 predicted proteins | sample 5204221 | NCBI WGS metagenome assembly WBZV01 (sample SAMN12344360, study PRJNA552823) | activated sludge metagenome | biome: Activated sludge suspended growth; feature: Nitrification reactor; material: Wastewater; isolation source: activated sludge from nitrification reactor of wastewater...
TCTATGCCCTGTTAGTTGTCACAAATCTAAGTTGTTCAAAGAACGAAAGCAAATCACAACGTATTTAATACGAATCCTTTCGAGCTCTTCGTTGTCACAAATCTAAGTTGTTCAAAGAACGAAAGCAAATCACAACTCGTAATACTCTCGTAACATTTTATCCGGTGTTGTCACAAATCTAAGTTGTTCAAAGAACGAAAGCAAATCACAACTGTTAACAATAAATTACTCAAAAAAAAACCGTTGTCACAAATCTAAGTTGTTCAAAGAACGAAAGCAAATCACAACAGGAGTGAATAAGGACAACAAATTCAATAAGTTGTCACAAATCTAAGTTGTTCAAAGAACGAAAGCAAATCACAACAACTATGCGCAGACATAGTAAGAGAAGTTAGTTGTCACAAATCTAAGTTGTTCAAAGAACGAAAGCAAATCACAACGGCGGATAACAACAAAGGAATTTTTACAATGTTGTCACAAATCTAAGTTGTTCAAAGAACGAAAGCAAATCACAACGAATGTGTTTTGTTGGTAGGTTTTTTTGAGTTGTCACAAATCTAAGTTGTTCAAAGAACGAAAGCAAATCACAACCTGAATTAAGTATTAAAACATTTCCAATTGGTTGTCACAAATCTAAGTTGTTCAAAGAACGAAAGCAAATCACAACTGTACTTCCATCAACTTCTGATTGCAAATAGTTGTCACAAATCTAAGTTGTTCAAAGAACGAAAGCAAATCACAACGAGTAATAAAAGAGGCCGGGGATAACGCAAGTTGTCACAAATCTAAGTTGTTCAAAGAACGAAAGCAAATCACAACGCCGTGATATATGGCATAACCCCAAGCGGTTGTCACAAATCTAAGTTGTTCAAAGAACGAAAGCAAATCACAACGCCATCCATTCCCAGAACTTAGTCTTTCCGTTGTCACAAATCTAAGTTGTTCAAAGAACGAAAGCAAATCACAACCAACCAGGGTATTTTCCCACAATTAGACTGTTGTCACAAATCTAAGTTGTTCAAAGAACGAAAGCAAATCACAACAGAGCACTTGCGATGGTTGAACATTAAGGAGTTGTCACAAATCTAAGTTGTTCAAAGAACGAAAGCAAATCACAACAAAAGGACCACAACGAGGTACAACATTCCAGTTGTCACAAATCTAAGTTGTTCAAAGAACGAAAGCAAATCACAACGCATCTGAATTCATGGGATTGTACCCTGAAGTTGTCACAAATCTAAGTTGTTCAAAGAACGAAAGCAAATCACAACAAGTATCTTAAAAAAGTCATTTTTTTTGTGTTGTCACAAATCTAAGTTGTTCAAAGAACGAAAGCAAATCACAACGGTGAAACGTCAGTATAATTTTTAACCTGAGTTGTCACAAATCTAAGTTGTTCAAAGAACGAAAGCAAATCACAACAACCGGTTATAACTGGTTACTTTGGGCAAGGTTGTCACAAATCTAAGTTGTTCAAAGAACGAAAGCAAATCACAACCACTTGTGACCCATACCACTATTTCAAAAAGTTGTCACAAATCTAAGTTGTTCAAAGAACGAAAGCAAATCACAACAGGTGTTGACAGGTATTGGTGGGGGCCAGAGTTGTCACAAATCTAAGTTGTTCAAAGAACGAAAGCAAATCACAACTAAACCCTTGGAAGCACACTCGCCAACTCCGTTGTCACAAATCTAAGTTGTTCAAAGAACGAAAGCAAATCACAACAATGTCCTTGTCATTGCCTCCAATTGTTCCGTTGTCACAAATCTAAGTTGTTCAAAGAACGAATGAAAATCAAGCCACAAAGTATAAGTTCTAATTTTTTATAGTCCTGCGGTTTGCAATCATGCTTTGCAAGATATCGGTGTTTGCTATGTAACCTTTTTCTGATTTGCGAACCAATTCCAATTCAACCAATTTTTCAACATCTCTTTGGACGGTTTTTGCGCTAACCAAAGTACCCGAGTATAACTGTGCTAAAGCGATTGACAAACCGGATATTTGAGATAGGTTAAACTCGATGTCCAATGGTATCTCCAATGCAAGTGTTCTTTGTCGTTTGAAAACCTTTTCATGTATTCCCTGACGAATCTCGTCAAATTTATCGTAAATCAACTTTTGCCAGGTATTTTGGAATTGACTTATTTGGATAACTTCAAGTGTTTGAACTAATCCATCCCTGAATCCCAACAAAGCATATTCAATAAAACTGGATAGATTTCTGGATTTCGTAGATTTCTCAATGTTTAAATAATATGCAGTTCTGGTCATGTTGTAATAGTTGGATAAAATATGGGAGGCAATATCCGGGTTTCCTCCCCGTAATAAAATGTAAAACTCTACAAGTCTTCCCGTCCGGCCATTACCGTCGCCAAAAGGGTGAATCCATTCTATGTAAATATGCGTGATGATCGCCTGGACTACTATTTCCGAAAATGATTGATTATCTTGTCCAAACTTAAACTCTTCCTTCAGCCATTGAAAAAGTTTATCCAACAAAATTGGAACATCCCGGTAATCGGGACATCGATAAGTACCAACCGTTACATCTGTATTTCTCAATTGTCCCGGCACTGCAGCAAAATGTTCACCTAAGTTTTGACCAACGAGTTTATGAAACCTCTTGAGTAAATCTTGTGATATAAAATGTTCAACTCCAGAATGGACGAGTTCATTAAACAACACATTAAATGCATTTAAAATATTTTTTACCTCAATCTCCTGATATTCCTTACTGGGTGGCAATTTCTGGTTATCCAATATTCTTTGAATTTCTTCATCAGACAAAGTATTCCCTTCAATAGCGGTTGTTGCCTGAGCCCCCTTCATTAAGGTAAGATTCATCAATTGGCGATAGTGGTGAGGCAATATTGGGGTGTTTTTAATTGCATTGACATATGCTTCGCATTGGCCCAGCAGCAGAAGCGACTTAGACGATAAATCCCAATTTCTGCTAAACAATAGATGCGGGTAGTTTCTGTGTAATTTCTTTGACATCTTTTTAGACAACTTATTAGACAAATTATCAGACAAAAATAACGCCATTATTGGAATAATTTTACAGTCATCTTGTTGAATTAGATCAAATTGGGAGTCAGGAATTCATAGCGTCAAAAAGAAAGAACCGATACCAACCGTTATCCAAGTCAAAATATTCCTCCCAGGGGGAAATGGGGAATTTGGTTAGTCTCCAGAAGTAGCCAAATCTGGTTTAAGTAACATAACAGTCCCATTTTTGTGAATTATTCTGCACATGAGGTTACATTTACAAGGATAAAAAGATGGGTATTGAACTTCCAAATTCATTATCCTTAATTTTAATTTTGAGTCCTGACAAAACGCCTATACGTTTTGCTTCGTCAGCGTACCGACGATATCCTTATTACTTTTCTTAAGATTGAAACCTACTTTGGATATGTCGGCATGCTGACAAGCTTTGCTTCGTCAGCGCTCGAACCCATTGTTGTGCCGAAGGTGGGACACCGACGATACATGCAATACTAACTTTTGATTTCCCGAGCATATTTCGGGCATGTATGTCGGCATGCTGACAAGCTTCGCTTCGTCAGCGCTCGAACCCATTGTTGTGCCGAAGGTGGGACTCGAACCCACATGTTCTCGCGAACACACGCCCCTGAAACGTATCGTATTTATTTTCCTATATTTGCTCATTATATCAAATGATTTCTATAAATCTATCTATCAGAGGCTTAAAACAATTAATATTTATACATTTTAGCTTATTGTAACTTATTAAACTTACACCACCACTTACACCATATAAATATTTTAATATGATAAACTACAAGATTTTGCTTTACAAGCATAAAACACTTAAAGATAAGACACATCCTATTATGCTGCAACTGGTACATATGGAGAAAGCAAAAAGATATACGATTGCCAAATCCTGTAAAACTGAGCAATGGAACAACTCCAAAGGAATGTATAATTCGAAAATGCCAAATTACCAAGCTTTAAACGTTAGCATAAATAAAATCAGGAATAAGACTGATAAAATTCTTACAACCATTGAAAACTCAGGAAAACCATTCACTTTTGATACGTTCGACCGCCATTATAAAGGAGTTGAAAAACCCTCTAGCCTGTATAATTTCATTGAAACACTCATTACAGAAATGGAACATACAGGTAGAATTGGAAATCGGAATATTTATAAATCCACACTCAGTGCTCTCAAAAAGTTTAAACCGAGTATGAATACTCAATTAGAAGATGTTGACTATAAATTTTTGGTCGGATTTCAGAATTTCATGTTTTCAATTGGATCCGGCAAAGGCGGTTTATCTGTACACATGAGAACCTTAAGAGCAATAATAAATGAAGCAATAAAGAGAGGCTTTTTGGACAAGGAACTTTATCCATTCAGTACTAACCAATCGAATGGGTATAAAGTAAGTGAGTTAAAGTCCGATTATAACCCTCGAAGCCTTTCAGAGATTGACATGGACAAAATCAAACACTTTGATTCTGATCTGAATACCCACTTGAGGAAACCACATCTTTATTTTCTATTTAGCTATTATTCTGGTGGCATGAGCTTTGTTGATATGGCTCATTTAAGATGGAGTGATATAGTAGGCAACCGAATAAATTATAAACGAAAAAAAGTACACACTGCATTTAGTATCAATATTAATGAACACATGAAGGAAATTTTAGACTACTTTAAAATGGAAAACCAAAAACCAGATCAATATATTTTTCCTATCTTAGATTCCAAAATCCATAAAAATCCCTTGCTGCAAAATCTTCAAGTGAGAAACATTTCCCGAGATTATAATAGAAGGCTAAAAGTAATCCAGAAAATGTTAGGAATCGAACAAAATTTAACCTCTTATGTAGCACGTCATACATATGCACAAACTTTAAAACGCAAGGGACATTCCCTCGAAGTTATACAAGCAAAATTAGGGCATTCTGATTTAAGCACTACTAAAGCCTATATTAACAAGATTGCTGTGAACGAATTGGATTATGTTGATAATGATTTATAATAAACTGTTAATTCAATTAAATTTTAAAGCTTAATGAAGACATATAGCGATTTAAAAGATAAAATAATTCAGTGCTATGAAGCAGCTTTTATGTATTACAAAACTAAAGACCCATTTATAGATGAAATTCTATTTAATCGTGTTTTCGCAGAACTAAAGAAATTTTTAGAAGGCAAGAATATTTTAAATGTGGAATTATGGAAAGATATTCTTTACCCAAGCTTAAGAAACGAGGATAAGCTTTTAGGTAATTACAGGGCAAAGCCTTTAGAAATTCTGTACTTTAATTATAGAATTATCCAGATATTTAATGACTTTATCCTAAATGGTGGTTATGAAAAATTATATTTACCTAACACTAATTCGTCTATTAAATTAGAACTTGTTGGATTGCTATCCATTCTAAAAGAAAATGGAATTGAAATGGCTGACAGAGAGGATTTACAAGATTGTTTGTATCAGTTCGAAAATCAAACATTAAAACTTTATCCATTTTTACTTACCGAGTTAAACAACTTATTTTCTCAATTAATTGGTCAATCAAAAGTTTCTGAAATAATTGATTGTATAAAAAATAACGACTTCTTGAATATGTTTAAAATATATCCATCCAACAATATTATATTCGAGCATTTCACGGATTCGTTAAAAAGAAAACCAGAATTAGATATCCATTCAACAAACACGACAATTGAAAAGGGATTTAGAATTAAGAAGAAATATAAAGATCAACTAAATGAAATATACAATTTAATAGAGAAAGATTATATTCTTAAGCCATCGAATGAACAAGGTAAGAAAACCATTTATAATAAAATATTCAGTGAGCATCCACATGGAGAGCCAATTGGTCAATGCTTAAGAATAAAAGATATTAGAGGATTCAAATGGCTAATGCCTTATATAATTAAAAATTTAAATGATCTAGAAGTATTTAGTTACCCTGCCAAATCTGATAAAGAACATTGGACTGTATTTAATCACTGCTTTCTTTTAAATAATAAAAAATATACTATAAACCAACGCGAAGCTTTTGGTAAAATCTCAAAATCCGCAAAATCCCAAGAATTAAAATCTGCATTAGATAAAATTTTCAATAAAATGAAAACATCCTAAAAAATTGATTTCCAAATTCTATCTATTAAGAATCAATAAGTAACAATAAAAAATTTCCGGCCAAATTCCGGCCAAATTCAGATGTGCTTAGATATCAGTATGTTATATACTATAAATCTTGCCAGTAGGCATAGTATTTCGTATCTTTGTGTTTCCATTTAAGCAAAATTTAATTTTTAAATTATGGAGTCCTTAGCAAAGAGGGCTTACTTGTCAACAGACGAGGCAGCCGAGTATTTGGGTTTTTCAAAAAGCTTATTGTATAAGATGACATCTAAGTCTGTTATAAAGCACATTAAAATAACTAAGAAGCTTTTGCGCTTCAAAAAAACGGATTTAGATGAATTTATGGATAAATACAAAGTGGAAGCAATTAATGATTATAAACTGATTTAAAAAACAAGAATGGTAATGAATTTAGAAAAAGTAGTAAATGTACCAAATAAAAGGAAAAAAGAAACAATCGAAGTAAAAGCATTTATTCCGGAATCACTTTTTTTAAAACTCGATTGCTTATTTCAAAACCGAAAGGAATTTAATGTTGCTACAAAAGCTCTTGCAAGTTTGTATTACAAATACATCCTCCTTAATTTGGATTTTACTGATTACTTACTCTTTACCAAAAAATATAAGCTAAAACTTGTTAATAATAGAAGCGGGAATTACTTTTTGTATGGGATATTATATGCAAACAACATTCTTCAACATTACAAATATCCAGATGGAAGAAATTTCAATAAATACACTGGAATTGCTGGCAGGTCAAGGATAAATCCAAAGTTGCTTTCCGGAAAATTGGTTCCTTTTAATTATTATATTGATAAAAAATCAATTTCGCTGGAGGATAAAGATTTGTCCCAATTTGATGATTTAGTAAAAATAAATATTGCCAAGATCAAACCCTGTTATAATAATGAAAATGAAATGCTTCAGCACATTCGAAACCAAGACAATAGCATTAAACAAGAAATTTCCTCGAAAATTTATACTACGCTAAATGGTAGCCATAAATATAAAGCCAGTTATAAGTCTAGGCCTATTTCCGTTCCAGATATACCCCAATTTATCGAGGATAGATACCATAAAGTTGAAAATCGGCATTTGATTCTTTTATATATGGCCTTAAATTGTCAATTGCAACCTCAAAGAAACAAAACAAACCATCGATTAGACTACCTTTTAACCACCTTTCCAAGCCGTTATCTAAACCTGCTCACTCTTGATGGTGAACCTATTAGCGAAATAGACCTGGCAAATAGCCAGCTTACGATTCTATTTAACTACTTAGACCAGTGTTATTTAGGCAAAGGAAATTTATTATATTTAGATAGTGGTAGTATATATAAATATATATTTGAGGACACTGAGGCTAATACATATTACTGTTCCCACTTTTGGCAGGTGTATAGGCAAAAAGATGTACTTCTTTTCAAAGAATTCGCATTTAATGGTATCCTGTATGATAAACTCAAGGAATGTGCTAAAATGGCTGGACAAGATTTATCAAGGGATGAAGTTAAAAAACAAGTTTTTGCCCTGATCTTCGGTAAATACTATTCCTACACCAACAAACAAAACAAACTACTGAGTGCGCACTTCCCAAACGTCCAGAAGATCGTTAAAATGCTCAAGGTTCGATTTGAAGAACTGATTGAGAATAATACTATAGAGCCGATAAGATCCCTTAAAAAGCATTTAAAGGTAAATAATGACAAATTAAGCCATGACTTTGGAAATAATTATTTATCTATAATATTACAAAGGCTGGAATCAGAAATTTTCATTAATCACTTACTTCCATGTTTGTACTCCAAGAACATTTGTTGTCTACCCAAGCATGATTCAATACTGGTTCCGGAATCTCAATTGGAAAGCACAAAGGAAATAATTGGCTATGAACTCTCAAGGTTTTTCGATAATAATTTTTTTCTTAATACTAAATAATTTTAAAATGAAATATTCAGATTTTGCAAACAAGAATTCCACTTACATGAAAACATGGACAATGAAAAATCTTCCAAATTTAGACTATTGGATCACTGATATTGATCTGTTTATCCGAAGCATAAATGGTTGTTGTATGTTTATAGAAATTAAATCCCGCAATGCAAAAATGCCAACGCATCAAAAAATAGGTTATGAATTCTTAGATCATATGGCCACTTGTGCTAATAATGGGTACTTTTATTCACCTACTTTAAATCGGGATATCCAAATATCCTACTTTGGAAAACATGTTTTAACTTTTGAAAATACTTCATTTGCTAACGGAAAAGCTTATTGGAACGGTAAGGTAATAACAGAACGGGAATTAATTGATATACTATCATTTAAAGCAGATTGTGTAGAATGTTTTCGAAGTTGTACAAATTGATTGCCTCTATAATTAAGTAAAAAATAATTTCAAATTTGGTTTTATTAATTTTATCCTTGCGTAATATTTTAATAGTTAAAAGTGTGAGGTTTGAAGAGATTTCTAATTGAAAATTATGACTTTTTTATATTAATTTCAAATTCATCTTTTCCAAAAGATAATATTTTCTCACCGAGTCTTTTAGCATCTTTCTCGCCAACATTGATTTCATAATGGCCTAAAATCATTCCAAAAATAAACACGCCAAGTCCAATATATTCAAGGCCTTCCGTACCGCCAATTTTAAAATAAATATAAAAACCTAACCAAGTAAAAAGAAGTAGAAAAAGATTAGTTTTAGCTTCTACCGAAAATTCAAAAGTAAACCATTCATTATTACGCCTAACATTTCCCGCTTTACCTTTTACTATAAATTTCCTAAATCTGTACCTTACATACAAAATGTTATCACGAAATTGAGATTTGATTCCATTTACTTCAAGCAAATCTTTAATTTGCTCGATTGAATATATTTCATTTGAATAAAAATACATTTAATTAAAATGAATTATTTATATCCGCTTACAAGACGTTTGTGATTTTCGTACTCCTGAGTAAACCTTGATTGGATTTTTTGTCTCTCTAACTCAATCTCGTTTAGTTCCTTTGCACGCAATGTTTCATCTTGAATAGTCATAGCTATTGTTTTACGTAGCTTATTATCAGAATAAGCCTTTTCCAACCTTGAGTTAAAGCTGGTGAAATACTCAATTTCACTATTCACAAAATCCTTTGTGCTGCTATTTACGCTACCTAAAGCTTTGTAATCAAAAACCGGAATATCTAATGCACTTTGGTATTTAACATCTTGTGGAATATAGCCTTGGCTTTTGGTGTTACCGTAAACTCTTGATTGTATTTCATGATTGTCATAGTTAGGTTTAAAAGTGAAAGGCGAAATAGTTCGACCGTAGTTATCTACAGCTTTTATTTTTTGAGTGCTTCCATTATTATCAGTTCGAAAAAGATATTCACCATCAAAACGTACATGATAAATCCTTTCCTTTTTTGTGCTATATACATCAACTGTGTTGTCAGGATTGGTTTGATAATATCCCAGAACTTCACCAAAGGAATTTTTAAAAGTGATCAAATTCTGGGCTGTTCCAGTCACACTTAAAATAACGAATAGTAAGATTGTGAGTTTCATATTGGTCGATTCGTTCAGTATACCTCGTTCCTAAGGTAAATGTTTCTAAAAATCAGCGTGGAACGTAACTTATTTGCCAACCACGATCGACCAAGAGCGTAAACACATAACAAGATAATCCCACGAATTTTGTGAGCTATACTTGTTCATGTGTTTAAAGAATTTGTTCGATTTGGTCAGCAGAACAAGACGCTAATATCTTTCATTTGCCTGTGCGAATATAATAATTCTTATTCATTAAAAGAAAAGGAACTTAAATTTTTAATCATGGCAAAGGCTTTAAGATAGTTTCCCGAATTCCGAATAATTAAGCTATCGAAATCTTAAATTGTAGTCATCATGTCCATCTTTGATTCAATTAATTCACTTAGTCTGTCCAACAAATTATATAAGGATAATTTTTATCATAATGCCATTCATAACCAATAAAAGCATCCTCTTATATGTCATTAAAAAATTATAGCAATATCAAAAGAGCAATTATTTGTAAAATTTTTTTGCTAAATTTTTAAGCCGTGCCATTACTTTAATTCGTTCAGATTCTTGATATGTTTTGTAAGAAGAATAATGATCTACATTTTCCAAAAGATTTTCAATTCTGAAAGGTTTATCCCAAATGATATCAATTCTATGGTTCACCGTGTCAATCATTTTATTTCCTGCTATTTCCAATACACGAAATCTGGCTTGATAGTATGTATCGTATAAATCCCCAAGATCATTTTCATAAAATATTAGTAAATGAATAGCAAATATGTTATCCTTAATGACATTTAATTTCCAATTGTTTATTAAAATGCTATCGGTGGATGTGGGTCTTAAATCAAAAGATGTATAAAACCTGCTAGCTGATGAATCAAAATCAAATTTAAAATCTTTATCAAATATTCTATTGCGTAAATACTCTTCACCTGTAACTGTATCTGTAAATATTCTTGTAATAATTTTAGCGGTATTGTTGCCTTGATTTTGAATTTGAAAATTAAACAATATCGACAATTCAATTGATGCAGAATCATTACTGAATGGCCCAGTAAAAGTACCCTTAATTTTACAATTTATTGTTGGTATTTTATGCTGTGTGATAATTATTTGCGGCTTATAGTTTATCGCCTGAATTTTTTTCCTTGACTCTAATTCTTGTTTGTGGTTACAAATTCCTAAGCATAAACTTATAATAGAAATGCTCGTAGGTATCCAGAATACATAAGATTTCTTTTTATTTTCTTCCATAGAATTGATTTTTTATGCCTCATAAAATCTTGCATATTAAATCCAAGTGTTAATTCATACTGGTCTAATATTGTTGAAATACCGTTTTTAATCAAATCATTAGCAAGTTGTCGAACCCAATCTTGATGAATTTCGGAATCCCAAAAATATGAGATAAATAATTTCATAATAGAATATTAAATAGAGTTTTCTTTAATGTTTTATATATAATATCATATCCCCTATCTCTGGATAATTATAAAAATCATCTGGTAGTTTTTGATCAAATAATGGTAAATTTGTATCATGAAAATAAAATCCGTTTGAAGTTGCATAAATTAAAATAGAATGGAAAGTCAACTTAGAAAATGGATGGCCTTGTAAACGTGGACATTTATTGTTAATGAAAGCACCTAAGATCGCTTTCTTATCTTTCAATAGCGTTGAAATCATATTGTCTTTAAACCTACCTTGACAGATTAATCCATTTGGGTTGAATGCAATAGATTCGGCAAAAAAAGTATCTCGATCTTTAGCAAAAGTAAGTTGTGAAGATTGCAAATAAAGATCTAATAAACAACAATAACCTGATTTTTGATTCTTTGAACAAGTATTATTAATATGTTTACCTTGTTCTTTATAGAAATCCATCTCATCATACTGGAAATCAAAATCTCCTTTAAATTCTATGTAATAAGAATAAAAATATTCTCTTATAGCCTGTCCTGTAAAATAATTTCCAGCTACAGCATAACTTGAGAGTAGGCAGGTTTCGCCACTTTGAGTATGCGATCTATCAATTTTAGAATTATCAATCACTATAGTAATAATTTAATTATTTGTAAGTCCTAATCATCTTAGCATTGCATCACGAACTTCAGATTTATTAACAAGAACACTTGAAAAACCATAGGTCAATAAAATATTTCTCATTGATTTTTCAATCCATTCTGGCATATATGGTGATAAGATTACTTTGTGAATTAACGCCTTGGGATCTATTACAAAGTATTTACCAATGGGCTGTTCTATATCACCTCCTGAATAATAATTAAATCTTATTTCTTCTTCGTAGGAGTAAAAGTCTTTCTTTCTTGTTATCAATAGCATGTTATTAATTCCATCATAAAAAACGTCATGTGGAATATACCTTACTATATAAGGAGTTATTCTATTTCTATGCTCCGGATCTCGAATACTATTCATTAAAGATTCTACAGAACTTACAATTGCAACACCAGCTTTATCACTTCCTAAATAAATTTTCCATAATGGAAATGATTCGCTTTGATATTTATTCCAACAATTTACCAAAGATTGCTTTCTAAATAATTCAACATCACTTGTACTTGCTTTAATTACAGCCAATCCCTCATATTCATCTGAAAATTGATCAATTCTTGAAAACCATAATGCATTTTCGATAATAAGGGAATAAAATTTATTTAAACTCATGTACTTGATTATACGAAGCGAATTATCTGCAACTATCGCAGTGCTCCTATCATCTTCGTTAAATTCCTCAACAAATTGATGTACCTCTTCTGGATCAGTGTTATTTGTAGGCATATTATAAGATTATTTTAATAAATGAAATTTAAACAAGTTTAGTAAATTTTTCCTTAGTCTATTTGCGCCCATTCCTGATTTTTCCACTCATGCCAAGCATCTTCAAGTTTCCATGTTTGATCCTTTACCTGTCCCACCAATTCATTTAGTTCTTCTGTATAATCGGAGCAACCTAATTTCATTTCCAATTCAATTTGCATTCTACCTAAAGTTAATGACATTAAATTAACCCGTTCCACTAACTCTTCCATTCTATCTTTATCAAATCCTGCATTTTTTCCTATGATTAATTGATTTGTTTTGTACTTTTTTGAGCTTAGTAGTAAAATTGAATCCAAGCCTTTATCAATACTTTTAAATCCAAGTTTGCTTGCAACTTTTTTGGAGGCTTTGTAGTTTTCGATTCCTATAATGTCCTCGTCAATAGTAATCCTTTGCTCAGTTCTATCTTGAAAAAGATGAAATAGAATTATTTCTGCCAAAGCTTTACTTAAATGTCCTTGGCCTCTATGAGTAGGTAACGTAAACCAGTGCAAATCATTTACCATATCTCTTACTGCTGAAATATATAACTCCTCATCATTTTTAATAAAATAAAAGTTAAGCGGTCCGTCAATGAAAGATTTATTTCGTATTGGTTTTTTTATTTCAATCCATACTTTAGCAAAGTCGACCTGATCAGATAATGGTCTTAGAATGATATTTTCCTTATTTTGATTATTGTTTAACTGAGAGATAAGCAATTCAAGTTGTGAATTCGTCATCACATTTTTTATTAGTTAAAAATCAATTCTTAACAAATGTAAAAATAAGCTGATTGAAATGGATAAAATAAGGATAATTTGGAAATATCATCAACTTAAGAAATTAAATAGACAAATCCAAGTGGTTATAGTTTTTCAAATTCAGTACCATCTTTAGAAAGTTGAACTACGTAAATTACTGGTTTTATGAGATTCTCAAGATATCCTTTGATAATTTTATTATAATAGTTAAATTAATGTATAAAGTTAAGATTTTTGGAAAGTGGAAGCACATGCTAACGCACCCCGTGTCGAGTCTTGTTTTCCGGATACCCCAGACTAATTATTGTAAAATCTGTTTTAACATAATTGGATCCATAAATTACACCATACTTACACTTAAAATAATATTATAAAAATTAAATTTAATCATTATGAAATAAGTTATTGATTATCAATATGTGCCGAAGGCGGGACTCGAACCCGCATGTTCTCGCGAACACACGCCCCTGAAACGTGCGTGTCTACCAATTTCACCACTTCGGCTCATTTCCACCTGGTTTGGTGGAGCGCAAAATTAATGTTTTTCGCAACAACCCACGGATTTCGATAATATATAAAAAAACTGCATATATTGCTCAAGCTCTTATCTTTGCATGAATTTACCCAAGATTTGATCCACTACAAAAGACATTTGGTAACTGCAGCTCTTCCTTATGCAAATGGACCTTTGCATGTAGGTCATTTATGTGGAGCTTATTTACCGGCAGACGTCTACGTGCGTTTTCAAAAATTGTTGGGTAAGGACATTGTCTTTATTTGTGGCTCGGATGAACACGGTGCAGCCATCACCATGAGGGCTCTCAAGGAACAAAAATCCCCACAGGAAATCATCGATACCTACCATCAGCAATTTGTTGAAACCTTTCAGCGCATAGGCATTGCTTTTGATCATTATGACAGGACTTCTTCGCCTTTGCATCATAAGACTTCCCAACAATTTTTTCTGGAGCTTTATCATAAAAATGCTTTCACCGAACTGACTTCTGAACAGTATTATGATCCTGTGGCCAATCAGTTTTTGGCGGATCGCTATATTCAGGGAACTTGCCCAAAATGCAGCAATCCCAGCGCTTATGGTGATCAATGCGAAAAATGCGGCAGCAGTTTGAATCCTACCGATCTCATAGAACCACGCAGCGTGTTAACCGGAGAAAAACCGGAAATCAGGATGACCAAACACTGGTATCTTCCCCTGGAACAACACGAGGCCTGGCTTAAAGAATTCATTCAGGATGGACAATTGAATGGAGCGTTTCATCACGATCCTGAACTTTGGAAAAATCACGTCATCGGTCAATGCAAATCCTGGTTGGAAGGTGGGCTACAACCGCGTGCCATGACACGGGATCTTGACTGGGGAGTGGATGTACCTTCCGAAATTGAGGGTTCAGCTGGAAAAAAACTATATGTCTGGTTAGACGCCCCCATTGGTTATATCTCCTCCACCATTCAATGGGCTACTCAACATAAGAAAAACTGGGAAGATTATTGGAAAGATCCTGAATCCGAACTCATTCACTTCATCGGAAAAGACAACATCGTTTTTCATTGCATCATTTTTCCAGCCATTTTAAAAGCCCACGGCGGTTTTAACCTCCCGGCCAATGTACCCGCCAATCAATTCATGAATCTGGAGGGTGATAAAATTTCTACTTCACGTAACTGGGCCGTTTGGGTTCATGAGTTCCTGGATGAATTACCGGGTTTGGAAGACTCTCTGCGGTATTATCTGGTTAAGAACATGCCAGAACAAAAAGACAGCGAATTTACCTGGAAGGGATTTCAAGAAGCCCACAACAATGAATTGGTCAATAACTTATCCAATTTCGTGCATCGTGTGTTTAGCCTGACAGAAAAATACTTCGGTGGAAAAGTTCCGGACTTCGACCCCGATCAAAGCATCGAAGGTGTTGCCGGCGATGATTTGGGTGGATTTCATGATGCCGAAATGATTTTTCTCTTCGATAAAATCCAGGATCTCAATGAGTGTATTCGGAAATATGATTTTCGGGGCGGCTTAAAACTATTGATGGAAATCAGCAGCAATGGAAATTTACTGTTGCAAAACAATGAACCCTGGAAAATTTTTAAAAGTGATCCAGATACCGTTCAGGTGGTCATCAATTTATGTTTGCAATATGTTGCCGCACTCAGCGTAATCATGCATCCTTTTTTGCCTTTTGGATCCTCACGACTCAGACAAATGCTCCGACTTCCTGAACTTAAAGGAGAAAACGAACTCAATGTTGTGCTGGACCAATTGGCCGAAGGCGGTTTCCTGTTAGAAGCCAGTCATGTATTGGACCATTTTGAATATCTCTATTCGCGAATAGAAGATGAAAAAATTGATTTTCAAATCAATAAATTGAAAAATTCAAAACAATCTGAAGTTATTATTGAAACTCCTAAAAACGAATCGTATATACCCCTAAAAGCAAACATCAGTTATGATGAGTTCTCTACGATGGATTTGCGAACCGCCAAGATCATAAAAGCAGAAAAAGTGGCCAAAGCCGATAAGCTACTTAAATTGGAACTTGATCTAGGATTTGAAATACGCACCGTAGTCAGCGGAATAGCCCTTCACTATAAACCTGAAGAAATCATTGGGAGAAATGTTTTATTGCTGGCCAACCTCGCTCCTCGTATGTTAAAAGGCATTGAGTCCAACGGGATGATCCTGATGGCTGAAGACCATCAGGGAAAACTAACGTTTGTTAGCAGTGATGGTTCTGCTCCTGCTGGTTCGATTGTAAAATAAATTTTTGGCTTTCGCTGATTAAACACTTCTGCTCTAATCAAGTAAAATCTTGGAAGGATTAAATTAATCGCTTTCATGCGGGTTCGTTCTGTCGAGCGAAATATTGAGGCTAGAAAGAATACTTGCTTCGCCGGTCTCGGGCATAGCTGCTTCAAAGGATGTTTGTTATACTTTTTAATAATGTGCTTTGTTTGAAGTTCGTACTCACAAAACCCCATCGACCGAAGTGGTGAGCTCCGGCCACGCATGGCGTGGCAAATTGTGATAGAGATCACAATTTAGGAGCGTCCCGGTGACCGAGGTCATCGGGAGGTGAGCTCCTGCGAGTGAGCCCCGTGTCGGGCTCTAGCACGACAAGGAGTGATAAAAAATCACTCCATAGGGGCGAATCGTTCGCACCTGCGAACGACAACCACCTCAGCTAAAACCGAAGTTATAAATTTATCATTTTTGCAAATGGTGTTTAAAAGTTTGATAGGTTAAGCAACTTAACTCACAATTGACTCTAGGCTTCAATTAATATTTTTGTTCATTTGTTCCTACTTTCTTGCGACGATGTG
>WBZV01000795.1_pt1 | contig 16577 bp, 15 predicted proteins | sample 5204221 | NCBI WGS metagenome assembly WBZV01 (sample SAMN12344360, study PRJNA552823) | activated sludge metagenome | biome: Activated sludge suspended growth; feature: Nitrification reactor; material: Wastewater; isolation source: activated sludge from nitrification reactor of wastewater...
CGATCGCGTTCAGGCCCTGGACGATGTTGCTGCCGATCATGCCGGCCGCGCCGGTGACGACGACTTTCATGCGAAGAGTTCCTCGTAGGAGACACTGGCCGTGCCGAACTTGCCGACCACGATGCCGCCGGCGCGGTTGGCCACCGGCATGGCTTCGCGCAGCGAATGGCCGCAGGCCAGCATGGCGGCCAGGGTGGCGATGACGGTGTCGCCGGCGCCGGTGACGTCGAACACCTCGCGCGCCTGCGCCGGCACCTGCGCGTGGCCGGCGGCGTCGAAGAGCGACATGCCTTCCTCGCTGCGCGTCAGCAGCAGGCCTTCGAGGCGGTGTTCGGCGCGCAGCTTCTGCGCCCGTTCGTGCAGCTGCGCCTCGCTGCTCCAGGGGCCGATCACTTGCGCCAGCTCGGCGCGGTTCGGCGTGATCACCGTGGCGCCGGCGTAGCGGCCGTAGTCGCTGCCCTTGGGGTCGATCAGCACCGGCTTGCCGGCCGCCCGCGCCGTCCCGATCATGGCGGCGATGTGGGTCAGGCCGCCCTTGCCGTAGTCGGAGAACAGCACCGCGTCGTGTTCGGGCAGGGCGCGTTCATAGTCGTCCAGCATCGCCGCCAGCACCTCGTGGTCGGGCTGGTTCTCGAAGTCGATGCGGATGAGCTGCTGCGAGCGGCCGATCACGCGCAGCTTGACGATGGTGTAGAGCTGCGGGTCGCTGCCCAGCAGCGCGGTCACGCCCTGGCGCTCGAGCAGCTTCTTCAGCGTGCGCGCCGGCTCGTCGTCGCCGACCACCGTCAGCAGCGTGGCCTGCGCGCCCAGCGTCTTCACGTTGAGCGCCACGTTGGCGGCGCCGCCCAGGCGCTCCTCCTCGCGGTTGACGCGCACCACCGGCACCGGCGCCTCGGGCGAGATGCGGTCGACCGCGCCGAACCAGTAGCGGTCGAGCATCGCGTCGCCGACCACCAGCACGCGGGCGCGCGCGAGTCGTTCGCGGGAAGGGGTGGTCATATCAGAGATCCTCCTGGCGCAGCGGCGGGTAGGTGTCCCAGCCCAGGCAGCCGGGGCACTGCCAGAAGTAGTTCTGCGCCTCGAAGGCGCAGGCGGCGCAGCGGTAGCGCTGCAAGGGTTTCGCGGCGCGCGCGACGGCGTCGCGCACGGCCTTGGCTTCGTCGTCGCCCGAGGCGAGCAGGGCCTGCGCCGCGCTCAGCGAGCCGTTGTGCTGCAGGTGGGCGAGGGTGCGCTGGCGCTGCCGCGCCGCGTCGCCATCGAGGCGGCCGATGGCGGCCAGCAGGTCGCTGCTCGGCTGGCGGCGATAGAGCGCCTCCAGGCGTTCCAGCGCGGCCTCCGCCTCGCCGAGTGCCTTGGCGCTGTCGGCATAGTCGGCGGCGACGAGGTTGAACGCGGCCGGGTGGGCCGCCATCAGCGTGCCCCAGTGCAGCAGCGCCGCGCGATGCTCGCCGCGCGCGCGCTCGCGCTGGCCGGCCATGATGAGCGGCCGCGGCGACTGCGGCGCGGCTTCGCGCGCGCGCTGCAGGGCCTCGTCGGCCTCGCTGCGCTGCTGGCGCGCATCGGCCTCGGCGGCGAGCTCGCACCAGTGGTGCGCGATGCGCGTGGCGAACGAACCGCTGCCGCTGCGCTCCAGGCGGGCGGCCACCTCGGCGGCGGCGCGCCACTCGCGCGAACGCTCGTGCAGCGCCAGCAGCGCAAGGCGCGCCTCGGTGTCGAACACCGTGCCCTCGAGCGCCTCGAAGGCCTGCTGCGCGCGGTCGAACAGGCCGGCCTTCATGAAGTCCTGCGCCAGCGCGTGCTGGGCGCGCTCGCGCTCGCTGGCGGGGAGGTCGGCGCGCTTGAGCAGGTGCTCGTGCACGCGCACGGCACGCTCGTACTCGCCGCGGCGGCGGAACAGGTTGCCGAGCGCGAAGTGGAGCTCGGAGGTGTCGGGGTCGTGCTGCACCGCCTCGATGAAGGCGTCGATCGCCTTGTCGTGCTGCTCGTTGAGCAGCAGGTTCAGGCCCTGGTAGTAGGCCTTGGGCGACTCCTTCTGCTCGCGCTTCCACTGGCGCAGGTCGAAGCGCGAGGCCAGCCAGCCGAGCGCGAAGGCCACCGGCAGGCCGAGCAGCAGCCACTGCAGGTCAAATTCCATCGCGCGGCGGGTGTTCCGGGGTGAGGGTGGGCAGCGCGAGCTGCGAGCTGTCGTCGCCGTCGTCGCTACTGCGGCGCCGCCGTGCCACGCTGCGCTGGCGCCACCAGCTGGGCAGCATCGCCATGATGCCGAATACGCAGCCGAGCGCGAAGGCCGCGAGCACCACGAACACCATGTTCGTGCGCCACTCGTGGCCGAAGAACCAGCGGATGGAGGCTTCGTGCTGGTTGTTCAGCGCGAAGGCGAAAAGCAGGAAGAAGAGGGCGGCTCGAACGAGCCAGACGAGCAAGCGCATCGGGTCTCCGGCGGCGATTCTAGCCAGCGGAGCCGAGGGCTCAGGGGGCGGCGGAAGGCGTGCTGCCGTCGTCGGGATCGATCACCGGCACATGCGCGTCGACGGACTCTCGCAGCGCCTTGCCGGGCTTGAAGTGAGGCACCAGCTTCTCGGGAATGATCACCTGCTCGCCGCTGCGTGGGTTGCGGCCCACGCGCGGCGGCCGGCGATTGATCGAGAAGCTGCCGAAGCCGCGGATCTCGATGCGGTGCCCGCGCGCGAGCGCGTCGGACATCGCATCGAGAATGGTCTTGACGGCGAACTCGGTGTCGCGGTGCGTCAGCTGGCCGAAGCGTTCGGCCAGCTGCGCCACGAGATCGGAACGGGTCATGACGTGTCGCGGCTCGGCAGAGGCAGGGTCTTATTCGCCCTTGTTGTCCAGCTTGGCGCGCAGCAGGGCGCCCAGGCTGGTCGTGCCGGCGGTCTCGCGCTCGTTGGCGGCCGACAGGCGCTGCATCGCTTCCTGCTGGTCGGCGCTGTCCTTGGCCTTGATCGACAACTGGATCGAGCGCGTCTTGCGGTCGATGTTGATGATCAGGGCGGTGACTTCGTCGCCTTCTTTCAGGATGTTGCGGGCGTCTTCGACGCGGTCGCGCGAGATTTCCGAGGCGCGCAGGTAGCCGGTCACGTCGTCGTTGAGCTGGATCTCGGCGCCGCGCGCGTCGACCGTCTTGACCTTGCCGTTGACCGTCATGCCGCGGTCGTTCACCGAGGTGTAGCTGGTGAACGGATCGCTGTCGAGCTGCTTGATGCCCAGCGAGATGCGCTCGCGGTCGACGTCGACGGCCAGCACCACGGCCTCGACTTCCTGGCCCTTCTTGTAGTTGCGCACCGCGCTCTCGCCCGGCTCGTTCCACGACAGGTCGGACAGGTGCACCAGACCGTCGATGCCCGCGGCCAGGCCGACGAACACGCCGAAGTCGGTGATCGACTTGACGGGGCCCTTGACCTTGTCGCCGCGCTGCACGTTGGCAGCGAACTCTTCCCACGGGTTGGCCTTGCACTGCTTCATGCCCAGGCTGATGCGGCGCTTGTCCTCGTCGATCTCGAGCACCATCACCTCGACCTCGTCGCCCAGCGAGACGACCTTGCTCGGCGCGACGTTCTTGTTGGTCCAGTCCATCTCGGAGACGTGCACCAGGCCTTCGATGCCCGGCTCGATCTCGACGAAGGCGCCGTAGTCGGCGATGTTGGTGACCTTGCCGAACAGGCGCGTGCCCTGCGGGTAGCGGCGCGAGACGCCGTGCCACGGGTCGTCGCCCAGCTGCTTGATGCCCAGCGAGACGCGGTTTTTCTCGGCGTCGAACTTGAGCACCTTGGCCTGCAGTTCCTGGCCGACCTGCACCACCTCGCTCGGATGCCGCACACGGCGCCAGGCCATGTCGGTGATGTGCAGCAGGCCGTCGATGCCGCCGAGGTCGACGAAGGCGCCGTACTCGGTGATGTTCTTGACCACGCCGTTGACGATGGCGCCTTCGGTCAGCGTCTCGAGCAGCTTGGCGCGCTCTTCACCCATCGAGGCCTCGACCACCGCGCGGCGCGACAGCACCACGTTGTTGCGCTTGCGGTCGAGCTTGATGACCTTGAACTCCATGGTCTTGCCCTCGAACGGCGTCATGTCCTTGACAGGACGCGTGTCGAGCAGCGAGCCGGGCAGGAAGGCGCGGATGCCGTTGACGAGAACCGTCAGGCCGCCCTTGACCTTGCCGTTGACCGTGCCGACGACGAATTCGCCGGACTCGAGGGCCTTCTCCAGCGACAGCCAGGAGGCCAGGCGCTTGGCCTTGTCGCGCGACAGGATGGTGTCGCCGTAGCCGTTCTCGAGCGCATCGATGGCCACCGAGACGAAATCGCCGACCTGGACTTCGACTTCGCCCTGGTCGTTCTTGAATTCGTCGATGGGAATGTAGGCTTCCGACTTGAGGCCGGCGTTCACCACCACGAAGTTGTAGTCGACACGGACGACTTCGGCCGTGATGACCTCGCCGCTGCGCATCTCCGAGCGCTTGAGCGATTCTTCGAACAGGGCGGCAAACGATTCGCCGCCGGCGCTGGTGGCTTGTTGGGTTTGGGACATGGAGTTTCTCGGTGCAGCTTCCGCTGCGGGGTTGAGTTGAAAGAACCGGCGCCTCGGCGTGCCTTGCGGCACTGGAGGGAAGGCGCCGAACCTTGATCCGCCCGGCTCAGCCGAACGGCCTGCGCTGCTCCCAGGCTTCCAGAACTCGTGCCATCGAGGCTTCGACGGTGAGCTCGGAGTTGTCCAGCAGCAGCGCATCTTCTGCCGGCTTCAAGGGTGCGACGCTGCGGTTTCGATCCCGCTCGTCGCGCGCTTCAAGCTCGGCGCGAAGGGTCGAGATGTTAGCCGGAATTCCCTTTGAAATCAACTGCTTGTAGCGCCGCTCCGCACGCGTCGCGGCGCTCGCGGTGAGGAACACCTTGAGCGTGGCGGAGGGGAAGATCACCGTGCCCATGTCGCGCCCGTCGGCCACCAGGCCCGGAATGCGCCGGAACGACAGCTGCAGCTGGCGCAGCGCCTCGCGCACGGCGGGCCAGGCGGAGACCTTCGACGCCATCGCGCCCACGTCCTCGGCGCGCAGCGCATCGGCCACGTTCTCGTCGCCCAGGTGGGCATCGCCGCCGATGAAGTGCAGCGGCAGCGTCGCGGCGATGCGCGCCAGCGAGGCTTCGTCGTCGGGTGCCACGCCGATGCGCATGGCCGTCAGCGCGGTGGCGCGGTAGACGGCGCCGGAATCGAGGAAGTGGTAACCCAGCGCCTTGGCCACCGCGCTGGCGAGCGTGCCCTTGCCCGAGGCCGTCGGGCCGTCGACCGTGATCACGGGCACGGCCTCGACGCCGGTGCACACCAGATCGAACAGCGCCTCGAAGTAGTCGGGGAAGGTCTTGGCGACGCACTTCGGGTCGAGGATGCGCACCGGCACGCCGGCGAAGGCCGCCAGCGAGAAGCACATCGCGACGCGGTGGTCGTCGTAGGTGTGGATCGCCGCCGGCGTGAGCGCGGCCGGCGGCGTGATCTCGATGAAGTCGGCGCCCTCGAGCACGCCCGCGCCGAGCTTGCGCAACTCGGCGGCCATGGCGGCGATGCGGTCGGTTTCCTTGACGCGCCAGCTGGCGATGTTGGTCAGCCGCGTGCTGCCGCAGGCGTACAAGGCCATCACCGCCAGCGTCATCGCGGCGTCGGGGATGTGGTTGCAGTCCAGCGTGATGGCTTTGAGCGGCCAGGCGCCGCGGCGCACCTCGAGGAAGCCGGGGCCACCCGTGACTTCGGCGCCCATGGCCTGCGCCGCTTCGATGAAGCGGATGTCGCCCTGGATCGAATCGGTGCCGACGCCCTCGATGCGCACCGGCGCGTCGACGCCGGCGATCGCGCCCAGCGCGACGAAGTACGAGGCCGAGGAGGCATCGCCCTCGACGTGCACGCGGCCCGGCGAGCGGTAGGCGCTGCCGGCGGGAATGACGAAGCGCTGCCAGCCTTCGCGCCGCACCGCGATGCCGAAGCGCGCCAGCAGGTTGAGCGTGATCTCGACATAGGGCTTGGAGATCAGCTCGCCCTCGACCTCGACGACGATTTCGCCATCGGCCGCCACCAGCGGCAGCGCCAGCAGCAGCGCGGTGAGGAACTGGCTGGACACGTCGCCGCGCACGCGGATCGGCTGCGCGGTGCGCAGCGTGCCGCCGGGCTCGCCGCGCAGGCGCAGCGGCGGGTAGCCGGGGGTGCCGGTGCAGTCGACCGCGCAGCCGAGCTGGCGCAGCGCATCGACCAGATCGCCGATCGGCCGCTCGTGCATGCGCGGCACGCCGGAGAGCGCGAAGTCGCCGCCTTGCGTGGCGGCCAGCAGCGCCAGCGCGGCCGTGAGCGGCCGCATCGCCGTGCCGGCATTGCCGAGGAAGAGCTTCGCTTCGTGCACCGCGAGCCGGCCGCCGAGGCCGGTGATGCGCAGCACGCTGCCCGAGCGTTCGAGGCGGCAGCCGAGCTGTTCGAGCGCGGCCAGCATCACCTGCGTGTCGTCCGAGTCGAGCAGGTCGTGCACCTCGGTCGTGCCGGCGCTCAGGCCGGCCAGCAGCAGCACGCGGTTGGAGATGCTCTTCGAGCCGGGCAGGCGCACCGTGCCGGCGGCCTGGGCGAAGGGGGGAAGGTCGAGGAAGCGGGTCGTGTACATCGGCGCGGCGTGTGGCGCGAAGGCAGCGGACTGTCAGCGGTTCGGCTTGCCCGCACCCATGTGCCAGCCGCCGCGCGCCTCGGAGGCCTTGTTGATCAGGTCTTCGAGCGCTTCGGCGTTGCCCGACTTCATCACGTGCTCGAAGGCGTCGAGCGCATGGCGGAAGCGCTGCGACTGCTTGAGGATCTCTTCGCGGTTCGACATCAGGATGTCGCGCCAGACGGCCGGGTCGCTGGCGGCGATGCGCGTGAAGTCGCGGAAGCCCGGGCCGGCCAGCGAGAGGAAGTCACGCCCCGCCGGCTGGTTGGCCACGGAGTTGAAATACGAGAAGGCCAGCAGGTGCGGCAGGTGGCTCACGGCGGCGAAGGCTGCGTCGTGGTTCTCCGGCGTCATGCGCAGCACCTGCGCGCCGATGGCGGCCCAGCAGTCGGTCGCCTTCTGCACCAGCTCGGGCGTGGTCTGCGGCAGCGGCGTGAGGATCACCTGGCGGCCGCTGTAGAGCGCCGCGTCGGCGTGCGCGATGCCGGCCACTTCCTTGCCGGCGATCGGGTGCGCCGGCACGAAGGAGGGCACGCGCTCCTTGAGCACGCGGCGCGCGGCGTCGACCACGTCGCGCTTGGTCGAACCCACGTCCATGAACAGCACGCCCGGCTCGACGAGGTGGCGGATCGCCTTGAAGGTCGATTCGGTGGCCGACACCGGCACGGCGATCAGCACGATGTCGGAGCCCGAGACGGCCAGCAGCGCCGATTCGGCGGCCTGGTCGATCACACCGAGCTGGCGCGCGCGCTCGGTGGTGGAGGGCGACTTGCTGTAGCCGATGACGCGCTTGACCAGGCCGGCGCGCTTGAGCGCCAGGGCGAAGGAGCCGCCCATCAAACCGCAACCGATGACGCCGAGCTGGTTGAACATCCTGGAAACCGGTTCAGTGCACGTCGATGGGGTAGGTCCCCAGCAACTTGAGGAAGGCGCACATGCCGCGCAGCTCCTGCAGCGCGGCGGCCACGTTCGGCTGGTCGGGATGGCCCTGCAGGTCGATGTAGAAGTAGTACTCCCACTGGCCCGAGCGCGCCGGGCGCGACTCGAAGCGCGTCATCGAGACGCCGTGGTTCTTCAGCGGCACGAGGATGTCGTGCACAGCGCCGGGCCGGTTCGGCACCGAGACGATCAGGCTGGTGCAGTCGTGCCCCGACGCAGCCGGCCGTGGGTGGCGATCGGGGTGGGCGAGGATGGCGAAGCGCGTGCGGTTGTGGGCTTCGTCCTGGATCGCCGGCGACACCACGTGCAGGCCGAACTCGCCGCCGGCGCGCACGCTGGCGATGGCGGCGATCGAGGCGTCGCTCCCCGCCAGTCGCGCACCTTCGGCGTTGCTCGCCACCGGGCGGCGCTCGGCGTGCGGCAGGTGCAGCGACAGCCAGCCGTGGCATTGCGCCAGCGCCTGCGGATGCGCGCAGACGGCCGTGATGCCCGCCAGCGAGTTCTCGCGGCGCAGCAGGTTGTGGCGCACCAGCAGGCTGGTCTCGCCGATGATGAAGAGGGGCGTGGTCAGGAACAGGTCGAGCGAGCGCGTCACCACGCCCTCGGTCGAGTTCTCCACCGGCACGATGCCGAAGTCGGCCGAACCCGCGACCGTGTTGTGCAGCACTTCGTCGAAGGTGGCGCAGGGCACCTTGACGATGGAGGAGCCGAAGAAGCCCAGCGCCGCTTCCTCGCTGAAGGTGCCGGCCGGGCCGAGGTAGGCCACGCGCGTGGGCGTCTCGAGTGCGCGGCAGGCCGACATGATCTCGCGCCAGATCGGCGCCACGCTCTCGGAGCGCAGCGGGCCGGGGTTGACGGCCTTCAGCCCGTCGATCACCTGCGCTTCGCGCTCGGGGCGGAATACCACCGAGCCTTCCTTCTTCTTCAGCTCGCCGACGTGGCTGGCGATCGCGGCGCGGCGGTTCAGCAGCGCCAGCAGTTCACGGTCGACCGCGTCGATCTGGTGGCGCAGCGCGAGCAGATCGGGGTGGGGCGCGGTCGGGGAGTCAGCCATGGCGTGCCGCAAATTGTCGCATCACTTGGATGCGGCCTTGGCGGGCGAAGGTGCTCCCTTCGGTGCCGACGCCGCGGCGGCCGGTGCAGCGGCCGCGTTGAGCGTGGCCTGCAGCTTGCCTTGCAGCGTCTTGAGGCGCGGCTCGAGCAGCGGGCCGGCTTCGCCGAGCAGCTTCTGCGCGAAGCCGTTCTGCAGTTCGGGCAGCTGCTGCTGGAATTTCTTGTTGACGGGCGATTCGAGCCAGGCGATCAGCTGCTTGAGCTCGTCTTCGCTGAAGCGCTCTTCCATCTGCACGCCGTAGACCGAGGGCGCCAGCTTGACGGCGCGCTCGGCCAGCAGCGGCGAGGCTTCGTCGACGAACTTGCGGATGTCGGCGTCGACCGACTTGGCCACCGCATCGCGTTTGCTCGGCGGCACCTGCGCCTGCATGGCTGCGCCGGCAGATTGCATCATCTGCACTGCCGGGCGTTCGACGATGTTGCGCGCCAGCGCCTCGATGCTGGGCTGCTGCAGCTGCAGCAGCCGAGCCACCAGCTCCTTCTTCGAGCTGCCCTGAGCGTGCGCCAGCGAGGCGCCGGCGACCAGCGCCAGGATGACGAGCTTGCGCATCAGGATTCCTCGGAGCCTGCCGGCTCGCCGTTGTCGTTGGCGTCGTTCTCGACGATGCGCTGCAGCCCGATCAGCTTGGCGCCTTCGTCCAGCGAGATCAGCGTCACGCCCTGCGTGGCGCGGCCGAGCTCGCGGATCTCCGAGACACGCGTGCGCACCAGCACGCCGGTGTCGGTGATCAGCATGATCTCGTCGTCCGCGCGAACCAGCGTCGCGGCGACGACCTTGCCGTTGCGCTCGCTTTGCTGGATGGCGATCATGCCCTTGGTGCCGCGGCCGTGGCGCGTGTATTCGACGATCGAGGTGCGCTTGCCGTAGCCGTTCTCGGTGGCGGTGAGCACGCTCTGCGTCTCGTCCTCCGCCACCAGCATGGCGATCACGCTCTGGCCCTCGTCGAGCATCATGCCGCGCACGCCGCGGGCGGCGCGGCCCATGGCGCGCACGTCGTCCTCGTCGAAGCGCACCGCCTTGCCGCCGTCGGAGAACAGCATCACGTCGTGCTTGCCGTCGGTCAGCGCCGCGCCGATCAGGTAGTCGCCGGCGTCGAGGTCGACGGCGATGATGCCGGCCTTGCGCGGGTTGCTGAACTCGTCGAGCGCGGTCTTCTTCACCGTGCCCTGCGCGGTGGCGAAGAAGACGTAGTGGTCGGCCGGGAAGCTGCGGAACTCGCCGGTCAGCGGCAGCACCACGTTGACCTTCTCGTTCGGCTGCAGCGGGAACATGTTGACGATCGGCTTGCCGCGCGAGTTGCGCGAGCCCTGTGGCACCTCCCACACCTTCAGCCAGTAGACGCGCCCGCGCGTCGTGAAGCACAGGATGTAGTCGTGCGTGTTGGCGATGAAGAGCTGGTCGATCCAGTCGTCTTCCTTGGTCGCCGTGGCCTGCTTGCCGCGCCCGCCGCGCTTCTGCGCGCGGTACTCGCCGAGCGGCTGGCTCTTGATGTAGCCGGTGTGCGAGAGCGTCACCACCATGTCGGTGGGCGTGATCAGGTCTTCGGTGCCGAGATCCTGCGCGTTGTGCTCGATGGTGCTGCGCCGCGCGCCGATCCTGGCCGAGCCGAACTCCTGCTTCAGCGCGCCGAGCTCCTCGGCGATGATCGCCGTGACGCGCTCCGGCCGCGCGAGGATGTCGAGCAGATCGGCGATCTGCGCCATCACGTCCTTGTACTCGCCGATGATCTTGTCCTGCTCCAGCCCGGTCAGGCGCTGCAGGCGCATCTGCAGGATCTCGCCGGCCTGGTCTTCGGAGAGGCGGTACAGGCCATCGGCCTGCAGGCCGTACTGGCGCGGCAGGCCCTCGGGGCGGTAGGCGTCGCGGTTGCCTTCGACGCGCGCGAGCATCTCGCGCACCATCGAGGAATCCCAGCTCTTGCTCATCAGCGCCGTCTTCGCGACCGGCGGCGTCGGCGAGCTCTTGATGGTCTCGATGAACTCGTCGATGTTGGCCAGCGCCACCGCCAGGCCTTCGAGCACGTGGCCGCGCTCGCGCGCCTTGCGCAGCTCGTAGACGGTGCGCCGCGTCACCACCTCGCGGCGGTGCTCGAGGAAGATCTCGACCAGGTCCTTCAGGTTGCACAGCTTGGGCTGGTTGTCGACCAGCGCCACCATGTTCATGCCGAAGGTGTCCTGCAGCTGCGTCTGCTTGTACAGGTTGTTCAGCACCACCTCGGGCACTTCGCCGCGCTTGAGCTCGATGACCACGCGCATGCCCGACTTGTCGGACTCGTCCTGGATGTGGCTGATGCCCTCGAGCTTCTTCTCGTGAACCAGCTCGGCGATGCGCTCGAGCAGGTTCTTCTTGTTCACCTGGTAGGGAATCTCGTCGACGATGATGGCCTGGCGCTGGCCGCGGTCGATGTCCTCGAAGTGGCACTTGGCGCGCATCACCACCTTGCCGCGGCCGGTGCGGTAGCCCTCGCGCACGCCGTTCAGGCCGTAGATGATCCCGGCGGTGGGGAAGTCCGGCGCCGGAATGATCTCCATCAGCTCGTCGATCGAGGCCTGCGGGTTCTTCAGCAGGTGCAGGCAGGCGTCGACGACCTCGTTGAGGTTGTGCGGCGGGATGTTGGTGGCCATGCCCACCGCGATGCCGCCCGAGCCGTTGACCAGCAGGTTGGGCAGCCGCGTCGGCAGCACCAGCGGCTCCTTCTCCGAGCCGTCGTAGTTGGGACCGAAGTCGACCGTCTCCTTGTCGAGATCGGTCAGCATCTCGTGGGCGATCTTGGCCAGACGGATTTCCGTGTAGCGCATCGCCGCGGCGTTGTCGCCGTCGATCGAGCCGAAGTTGCCCTGGCCGTCGACCAGCATGTGGCGCATGGAGAAATCCTGCGCCATGCGGACGATGGTGTCGTACACCGACTGGTCACCGTGCGGGTGGTACTTGCCGATCACGTCGCCGACGATGCGCGCGCTCTTCTTGTACGGGCGGTTCCAGTCGTTGTTGAGCTCCGACATCGCGTACAGCACGCGGCGGTGCACCGGCTTCAGGCCGTCGCGCGCATCGGGCAGTGCGCGCCCCACGATCACGCTCATCGCGTAGTCGAGGTAGGAGCGGCGCATCTCCTCTTCGAGGCTGACGGGCAGGGTTTCCTTGGCGAACTGGGTCATGCGGGAAGGCGAGCGGGCTCGGTCAAGCGCAGGGACACACAGGGCGCGGCAGCGCCATGCGAAACACGCGATTCTAGTTCCCGCGGCTTGTCGCAGCAGAGCAACATCGGCCCGCAGGAGTGCCGCCACGCTGGCCAAAATCCTGCCTGCCGAAACCGCTATGGCACAATGCCGCGCGGTGGTTGACCCTCGGAAACGAGGGTTTGCCAGCAGCATCCGAACCCGGGTCGGACGTCATTGCAGACCTACTGCTAATTCCCTCGAGAGGAGAATCATGAAGAAACTGAACACGGTGGCCTCGCTCTTCGCAACCGCCGCCCTGGCTGCTTCGGCTTCTGGCGCGTTCGCCCAGAACGTCGACAACTGGGTCAACAGCACCGGCACCGTCTGGAAGAACGGCACGAACGAGCTCTGCTGGCGCGATGCCAACTGGACGCCGGCCACCGCCAAGGAAGAGTGCGACGGCGCGCCCAAGAAGGCTCCTCCGGCGCCCGCGCCCGCCCCGGCGCCCGCCCCGGCCCCGGCGCCCGCCCCGGCCGCTCCGGCCCCGGCTCCGAAGCCCGCCCCGGTGGCTCCGGCCGCCCCGACCAGCGAGAAGGTGACCTTCGCCGCTGACGCGTTCTTCGACACCAACAAGGCGGTGCTCAAGCCCGAAGGCAAGGCCAAGCTGGACGATCTGACCAGCAAGATGGGCGGCATCAACCTCGAAGTCATCATCGCCGTCGGCCACACCGACAGCGACGGCTCCGACGCCTACAACCAGAAGCTGTCGGTGCGCCGCGCCGAAGCCGTCAAGGACTACCTGACGAGCAAGGGCGTCGAGAAGAACCGCGTGTACACCGAAGGCAAGGGCGAGAAGCAGCCCGTCGCCGACAACAAGACCAAGGAAGGCAAGGCGAAGAACCGCCGCGTCGAGATCGAGGTCGTCGGTACGCGCACCAAGAAGTGATCCTCGGATCCTTCTAGTCAAGGAGACCCCGCTTCGGCGGGGTTTCTCGTTTCTGGACGGTCCTTCGCTACGATGCGCGCCATGACCACGACGACGACCACCACCACCAACGCCGACCCTCAGGAACTCGCCAAGTTCAGCGAGCTGGCCCACCGCTGGTGGGATCCGGAGAGCGAGTTCCGACCGCTGCACCAGATCAACCCGCTGCGCCTGGACTGGATCGCCGGCTTCGTGCCGCTGGCCGGCAAGCAGGTGCTCGACGTGGGCTGCGGCGGCGGCATCCTCTCCGACTCGATGGCGCGGCGCGGCGCGAACGTGCTGGGCATCGACCTGGCGAGCAAGCCGCTCAAGGTGGCGCAGCTGCACGCGATGGAGGCCGGCACGGCGTCGGTGCGCTACCGCGAGGTGGCGGCCGAAGCGCTGGCGGCGGAGTCGCCGGCGGCCTTCGACGTCGTCACCTGCATGGAGATGCTGGAGCACGTGCCCGATCCGGCGTCGGTGGTGCGTGCCTGCTCGACCCTGGTCAAGCCCGGCGGCTGGGTGTTCTTCTCGACCATCAACCGCAACGCCAAGGCGTTCCTGTTCGCCATCGTCGGCGCCGAGCACGTGCTGCAACTGCTGCCCAAGGGCACGCACGAGTACGCCCGCTTCATCCGCCCGAGCGAACTGGTCGGTTGGTGCCGTGATGCCGGCCTCGATGCCACCGCGACGCGCGGCCTCGACTACAACCCGATCACGCGCCGCTACGGCTTGTCGGCCGACACCAGCGTCAACTACCTGATCGCCTGCCGGAAGGCAGCATGACCGCGGCCGTGCGCGCCGTGCTGTTCGATCTCGACGGCACGCTGATCGACTCCGCCCCCGACCTCGCCGGCGCCGGCAACGACATGCGCGCCGCGCGCGGCCTGCCGATGTTGCCGCTGGCGCATTTCCGGCCCATGGTCGGCTCCGGCGCGCGCGGCATGCTCGGCCGCGCGCTGCAGGTGCAGCCGGGCCACCCCGACTTCGAAGCGCTGCGCGACGAGTTTTTGCAGCGCTACGAGGCGCGCATGACGCGCGAGACGCAGGTCTTCGCGGCGATGCGGCCGGTGCTGGCCGCGCTGCGCGACGCGGGCCGACCCTGGGGCATCGTCACCAACAAGGCGACGCGCTTCTCCGAGCCGCTGGTGCGTGCGCTCGGGCTGCTCGGCGAGGCCGCCACGCTGATCTGCGGCGACACCACGCCGCATTCGAAGCCGCATCCGGCGCCGCTGCTGGAGGCGGCGCGGCGGCTGGGTGTAGCGCCGGCGGAGTGTGTCTATGTCGGCGACGACCTGCGCGACGTGCAGGCCGGCCGCGCCGCGGGCATGCTCACCGTGGCCGCCGCCTGGGGCTACCTCGGCGAGGGCGAGGCCATCGCGGACTGGGATGCGCACCACGTCGTCGAATCGCCGGGCGAGCTCTTGAAGCTGCTCGCTCTGCCCTAAACTACATGCTTCAGGGGCTGACCTGGCTTCGACGTGGGTGCGGAGTTGGTTCAGGGCATGCCGAGCACCAGTACGCTCGTAAATCCACTGGAACAAAGTAACTGCGAACGACGAACGTTTCGCCCTCGCCGCTTAACACCGGTGAGCTTCTCAACGGTTGGCCGATGGGCCGGGCCCGCAAGGGCTGAGAAGTCATTCACATCGGCTGGCATCGCACCGGGTCACTCGGTGCGGCGCGAGACCAAGTGACTGGCGGGTGAGGTAGCGTGCCGCTGCGCGACCTGACCCGCGAGACTCAAATCAGACGGCTACGCATGTAGAACTGGCCAGCGATGGCTTGCGGACGGGGGTTCGATTCCCCCCAGCTCCACCAATCAACGAGCCAACCTTTCCCGGTTGGCTCTTTTTTTGCCCGCTTCGCGCATTTCGAGGAGAACCCCATGACCGCGCCGACCCAGGTTCACTGCACGCACGAGAAGCACGCACTTGCCATCCTCGACATCTTCAACGAGGCGATCCTCAACTCCACGGCGCTGTACGACTACAAGCCGCGCGCGCCCGAGAGCATGGGGCCCTGGTTCGAGGCCAAGACGAAGGGCAACTTCCCGGTGATCGGCATCGAGGACCCGGACGGAACGCTGCTGGCCTTCGGCAGCTATGGCAGCTTCCGCGCGTGGCCGGCGTACAAGTACACGGTCGAACATTCGGTGTACGTGCACAAGGACCATCGTGGCCGCGGCCTCGGTCTGCAGGTCATGCGCTCGCTCATCGCGGCGGCGCGCCAGAACGACGTGCACGCCATGATGGGCGGCATCGACGCCACCAACGCGGGAAGCATCGCGCTGCACGAGCGCCTGGGCTTCAAGCACGTCGGCACGCTGCCGCAGGTGGGCTTCAAGTTCGGCCGCTGGCTGGACCTGGCCTTCTACCAGCTGCTGCTGGACACGCCGGCGAATCCGGTGGACGGCTGAACCGTGACGCGAATCGCCACGCTCGCCGCAAGACTGCTCAGCGCGCTGTGCATGCTCACGGTGGTGCTCGCGTGGGCGGGCTTCGCCTTCGGCACCGAATCGACCTGGTGGATCGAACTCGCGCGCTACCTGCCGTACCCGGTGTTTCTCGCGCTGGCGCTGCTGGGCGTGCTGCTGGCCTGGCCCTCGGGCTGGCGCTGGCGCCTGGCGGCGCTGGCCATGCTGCCTGTCGTGCTGGTTCCGATCATGGATCTGCACGTGCATCGCGGCGAGGCGTCGGGCCGTGCGCCGCTGCGCCTGATGAGCTTCAACGTGAAGGCCTACGAGGCCGACAACAAGCCCGACGGCTTCGGCCGCCTCGCCTGGGAGATCGCCCTGCACGACGCGGACGTCATCGCCATGCAGGACGCCAACTTCGCCAACACAGCGGAATCGCTTCCCGATCCGATCAAGGCGGCGCTGGGCAAGCGGCAGCTGTACCTCTCCGGCCAGTACGTCATCGCGAGCCGCTTCCCGATGCGCGACTGCCGCTCGGGCGACATCTCCTTCCCCGGCGAGGGCCACCACTACGTGACCTGCACGATCGCTGCCCACGGCGTCGAGTTCGGCCTCGCCACCGCGCACCTGCTTTCGCCGCGCGAAGGCCTGAACGCGACGCGCCATGAGCGCCTTGGCGGGCTCGCCGAGTGGCGCGAGAACTTCGCGATGCGGCTGATCCAGGCGCGCCGGCTCGCGCAGGATCTCGCCGGGCACCCGCGCCCGCTGGTGCTGGCCGGTGACCTGAACGCGCCGGATTCGTCGCCGGTGATCGCACGCCTGCGCGAGGCCGGCCTGCGCGACAGCTTCGCGGCGGCCGGGCTGGGCTACGGCTTCAGCTACGGCCACTCGCTGCGCCCGCACCTCTCGTTCCTGCGCATCGACCATGTCATGGTCAGCGCGCAGATCGGCGTGCGCGACAGTTTCGTCGGCGGGGCCGAGGCCTCGGCTCACCGGCCGGTGATCGCCGACCTCTGGCTCAAGCGCGAGTGAAACCTGCTCAGACCGCCACCGGCGCCTTGATGGCCGGATGGTGCTGGTACTCGAGCACCTCGAAATCCTCGTAGGCGTAGTCGAAGATCGAGGCCGGCCGGCGCTTGATGTTCAGCAGCGGATAGGGGTAGGGCGTGCGCGCGAGCTGCTGCTCCACCTGCTCGAAGTGGTTGCTGTAGATGTGGCAGTCGCCGCCGGTCCAGATGAAGTCGCCGACCTCGAGTTCGCACTGCTGCGCCAGCATGTGCGTCAGCAGCGCGTAGCTGGCG
>WBZV01000434.1_pt1 | contig 16568 bp, 20 predicted proteins | sample 5204221 | NCBI WGS metagenome assembly WBZV01 (sample SAMN12344360, study PRJNA552823) | activated sludge metagenome | biome: Activated sludge suspended growth; feature: Nitrification reactor; material: Wastewater; isolation source: activated sludge from nitrification reactor of wastewater...
GGTATTAGTCAGCAAGTTCTACTTGCAATGATACATCGAGAGGAGAGGCTTGGCACATCGTAGACGAAGACATGAAATCTGCGGCCGAAGATGACCAAGCGACCAGGATAGAGCAAGACCCGTGGGAGGAGGTTATCTCGGAATGGCTTTCACAGCAGCATAATGCAGGTTGCATATCAGGGAAGGAAATTCTCGACCGCGCAATTGGGGTGAAGCCCGTGGACATGGACCAAAAACGATTAAGACGCCTTGGAAATATCATGCGCAGGTTGGGTTACGAGAGATCGCCATGTAGGGTTGGTGGACGGGTCGTGAAGGGGTGGAAACTGTCAACTATTTGAAATATCTATATTTTTAGATACCACTGTAACCGGTACAATATCTATAATTAGGTAACAAATTATCGTTATATATCAACGTTGTAACCAGTGTAACCAGTGTAACCGGTAAGTGCGCATATAGAGGTAACTATACAGGTTGAATAAGCATGACACATACCATCGTTGACAACACGCTTACAGCAATAGGGGAAAAATGCGGTTACAGCGGTTACACTGGTAACAGCATTGAAAATAAAGGAAAAAATGTGACACATGACATAAATATCATAGGTTACAGCGGTTACAGCGGTTACATGCCGCGATCGGGCGCGCCCCAAACACCCCTCGACCGTCGCAAGCTTGAGGTAATCCGCAAGTTCTACTGGGAATGCAGCACCGAGGAACGGCGGCGCATGTTAGCGTACGCGGCGAGACGGTTGGTTATCGTGTGTGATGTGAGAAGGAAATCTTAAATATGACCACAGGACTTGAGGAAGTAGGAAACGAAGTCATTGGCATGGATCCGCGACAGATGCAGCTTTCAGAGATCAAAGAACTCGGTCACAAGCGCGTTTCCCCCATGAAAGCTATTCGACTGCGCTGCCTTGACTGCTGTAACCAACAGCAAAGCGAGGTCAGGAAGTGCACGGCAGTCAAGTGCGTGCTGTGGCCGTTCAGAATGGGGAAGAATATCTGGTTTGGTAGCGGGAAAGTTGATGATGAGGAGGGTTGCGTCGATGAATGACTTTCCGTGGCGCATAGCGCTATTATCGTGTTTTCTAGTGTTAGCAATAAAAAAATACACATTTGGATATGTAGACATATTGTCTATATTTATATCTACAATATGTGGTCTTGTTATTGGTGCATTAATACACAAACTTAAAGAACAATTATAGGTGATACAATGAACAGGTTCCCATGGTGGAATGCGTGGCTGTCTACCGTAACATGCGGAGTTGGGTGGATTTGGAAATACGGAAGCATTGATGCAGAAGGTCTTCTGTTCATATCTGCTGTCGGAGTTGTGATTGCATTCACAATGATGCAGGCAAGCAAATGACGAACACCAGTAAATTCATCGTCTTCGAAGGGCTCGACGGCTCAGGAAAATCAACACAAGCGCTACTGCTCGCCGAGGCGATGTCCAGATCCGGGATTGATGTTGTTCAGACGCGCAATCCTGGTGGGTGCGCAGAATCTGAAGCGATCAGGAATATTGTTTTTGATGACAGGTTAAAGTTCTCTGGAATATCAGAAGCATATCTAATGGTCGCTGCCGTGAACGAGAACATGGCTAGATTTAGGAATGCAGAACAATGGGTAATTTGCGACCGGTATACATGGTCTACTATCGCATATCAGTGCGCTGGATGCGGTATTTTTGATCACGTCGTCGATAAGATAATTTTTCTCACGTGTCCGATTGTTCCTGATCTTGTCATCGTCCTCGACGTTCCTCCAGACGTGTCCACCGAGCGCACGTCGTCCCGGGCCAACGGTAACCGCTATGACCGCGTCGACCCGGAATTCCGGGCACGTGTCCGCCAGAGCTTCCTCGACCAGCATGAGGCATCACTATGGAACAGCGTTGTAATCGACGGGTCCAATCCGCAGAACGTCGTGCATCAGGCGGTGATGGCTGCAGTGCGCAATCTGGCGTGATGCCCGCCAATGCCCGCATTCAGACCGACGTGAACGGCAGGCATGCCTATTTGACGCCAGCTGACAATGCCGGAGAGTTTCGGTTGAACTTACTGGATCGTGATCCGTGGACACTGATGCTGCACCTCGATCTGATCACACGAGAGCAGAGCGAGGCAGCAAACCGCCATGCGATGACGTGGAATGAGTGCAGGATAGTCCCAGAGCGCACGTCAGGGTTGTCGCCGTTCCTGAACCATACGCCGACCGAGATTGCCGACCGGATCGGTGACAAGGAAACTGCCGCTCTGAGGCGGTTTAGAGAGGCACAGAGAGCGATACCGGTATTTACGCGGTCAGAGGTTCTGAACGTCTGCTGCTACTCTCAGCGGCCTTCTAACCTGCGCGTGCTGCGTGTTGGGCTGTCGGCGCTGGCGAGACATTATCGGATTGGGTGATTATTGCGAACACTCCGCAGCAGCCGTCACATTCGTAACCAACTCACTTTACCCTTGACACGGCCGAGGCAATCTGCGCACAAAGTAACCGCTCCCGAATTGCGCCCAGATTTCACAAGCGTCGAGGCATCGATGGCGGATCCAGCCATGCGTTCTGTGCATATCTATGCGGGTCCTTCCTGGGTGCAACCGTAAGTGGGTATGGGCGGCACGACACATCTCTAGTGTTGGAAATTTCCTAAAGCCTTAAGTTTTCCATGAGCTTAGTGCATAGGTGACCTATTGCCGCTTCCGGACAAGATCACGACGGCAGAACTTGCGGCGCTGGTCGGGGTTTCTCGCGAACAACTGCACGGGTACAAGGATCGCGGGATTATTTCGCCTTGTGGCCGGAATGAGTGGAATACAATCGAAGCCGTCACCGCAATGATGGCCCACTATCGCGTCAGCAAGAGCCGCGGCGGAACGAGCCTGGATCTTGCTTCCGAGCGCGCCAAGCTCGCGAAAGAGCAGGCTGACGGACAAGCGATGAAGAACGCGGCGATGCGCCGCGAGCTTTTGCCTGCAGGAGAGGTAAACGACGCTGTTCAGTCCGCATTTTCGCGGTGCCGCGCCCGGATGCTGTCAATTCCGAGCAAGCTGTCTCCACTGCTGTTGACGTGCAAAACAATCCCAGAAATCCAGGACTCGCTGTTTGATGCCGTCTCAGAGGCGCTTGCGGAGCTCGCCGCAACGAACGTCGTCATTGGTGGTTCAGACCGAAGCGGTAGCGCGCGCGGCTCAGATGTGGTGGCCGATCCTGCGCCCTCCTCCGAAGCTGACGGTGAGCCAGTGGGCGGACGCGAACAGGATGTTAAGCCAAGAGGCAAGCGCAGAGCCTGGTCGGTGGGTAACAAAGCGTGCTGAGTACCAGCGCGGAATAATGGATGCTTTAAACGACCCATCTGTTGATGAGGTTGTTGTAATAAAAAGCGCACAGGTTGGCGCTACAGAACTTTTGAACAATGTTGTTGGTTATTACATTGATCAGGATCCATCTCCTATCCTTGTTGTTATGCCAACGGATACTATAGGAGAGGCGTGGTCAAAAGACCGTCTTTCTCCTATGCTGCGAGACACGCCAGCGCTTGCTGCGCGGATTTCCGGTGCGGCGCGTGACGCGAGCTCGACGATCACGCATAAAGCGCTGGCTGTAGATACTCCGCTCGCCACGCCCACTGGCTGGACGACGATGGGCGAAGTCGCTGTTGGCGACATGGTGTTTGATGAGCGCGGCCACCCATGTCGCGTTACATATGTTACGCCTGTTGTTACCGGCAGACCGTGCTATCGCGTTGTCTTTTCTGATGGCGCATCAATTATTGCTGACGAAAGCCACCCTTGGAAGGTTGATTGCTTCGGGAAAACCGATGCTGTCACGGTAACAACTCTTGACTTGCTTCGTGATACGCCTGCGACAGGGCGCAAGCCTTATTCAATCCCGATGGCGGGACCGTTGCAGACGGGCAGCGTGGATTTGCCAATAGACCCTTACATTCTTGGTGCGTGGTTGGGAGATGGGCTTTCTCACGCCGCGGTCGTGGTTGTTGGTCTGTCTGACGCACAAACGATTGACTTGTTGAAAGATGCCGGCGCGGTAGCTGCGCTACGGTGGAAAAGCTCTCGTGTTTTTCTCGTTTCTCTTGACCCAGATTATGGCAAGGAATCGCATTGCCCGAGGGGGCACGACCGTGATGCTGTTGGCAGAACTGCGGACGGTCATTGCTTGAAGTGTCACCGGCAAAAAGAACAGCGGCGGCGTGCTGGCGAAGCTGTTGATGGTCTTGTCCCGAATTCCATTAGGGGTTGGTTGAAATCTATAGGGCTGATTTCCGAAAAGGGTAGCGGAAACAGCCAGAAGCATATCCCAAGCGAATATCTGCGGGCGTCCATAGAGCAGAGAACTGCTCTACTTCAGGGCCTGATGGATACGGATGGTTCTATACGCAAAGACGGGTCTTGTGTTTTTGTCACTACTTTGCCGCGCTTGGCTAATGGCGTTCAGGAGTTGCTGTCCAGCCTTGGCATAAAGCACGCGTGCAAAGAAACGATCACGACATACCGGCATCATGGCGCCAAAAAGAATGGAAAATTAGCGTTCAGGATTGAGTTTTTTGCTCCATCAGAAATGCCTATTTTCCGGCTATCCAGAAAGTTGGAGCGCCAAAAGGCGCAGAAGCCTCTGACAACCAGGGCGACTAGACGGCGCGTAGTGTCAGTTGATCCTGTAGATTCTGTCCCAGTTCGGTGCATTTCTGTCGATAGCGATAGCCACTTATATCTTGCGGGAGCGGGTATGGTCCCGACCCACAACACATTCCCAGGCGGGCACATTACGATTTCTGGCGCGAACTCGGCGGCATCGCTGGCGTCGCGGCCGATCCGGGTTGTGCTGTGCGATGAGGTCGATCGGTATCCGTATTCAGCCGGGAAAGACGGCGACCCAGTTGATCTGGCGTTCAAACGCACAACGACATTCTGGAATCGTAAACGGCTACTGATATCAACGCCGACGATTAAAGGAATGTCGCGGATTGAAGCGGCATGGGAGGGGTCTGATCAAAGGCGTTTCTTCGTTCCGTGCCCGTCCTGTGGGCACAAGCAGGTTCTAGTGTGGCCGCAAGTCCAATGGCCGGATGGTAGGCCACAGGAGGCCCGCTACTGCTGCACTGAATGTGGGGCGCTGTGGGATGATGCGGAGCGCTGGTCCGCAGTAGCGCGCGGAGAGTGGAGAAAGTCGGCAGACACAGACAGCGTCGCTGGATTCCACATTTGGGAAGCATACAGCAGTTGGGTGAAGCTGTCCGACACGGCCCGCGCTTTTCTTGCTGCGAAGGTTCATGCTGAGCGGCTTCGAGTATGGGTCAACACCGCACTCGGGGAAACGTGGCAGGAGCGGGGTGACGCGCCTGACTGGCAACGGCTGTATGACCGTCGCGAACGTTGGCATCGCGGGACAATCCCTGCTGGTGGTTTATTTCTCACGGCTGGTGCTGATGTACAGAAGGACCGGATCGAGGTATCGATCTGGGCGTGGGGGCGGGGACTGGAGAGTTGGCTGGTTGACCATCTGATTCTCGCTGGTGGTCCGGACAGCGCAGAATGCTGGGGAGATGTTACCGCGCTGCTTTCTGATGGGTTTGATCGGGAAGATGGCGCGACGCTCAGAATAGAGATGTTTGCCATTGATGCGATCCACGCGGCGGATGCGGTCCACAAATGGGCGCGCTCAATGAGTGATCGGCGTGTTATGGCGGTTGTCGGCAAAGAGGGCGGCGTCAATATGCAGCCTGTATCAAAGTCACACTATACAGACAACACAAGGTCAGGACGACCAATTCGCTCAAGCGTAAAGGTCCGCAACGTAAATACATCGTGGTTTAAGTCAGAAACATACCGTTATCTCAGGCTAGACCTTCCAGAAGATGGAACGCCATTTCCGTCAGGGTATGTTCACCTGCCGGATGGAACTGATGCAGAGTGGTGCAAGCAGCTTGTTTCTGAACAACTGATGACAACCCGCGACCGTCGTGGCGCAGAGAAAACGGCATGGCACCAGATGCGCCCGCGGAATGAGGCGCTTGATTGCCGTGTGTACGCATCTGCAGCACGCTATGTGATGGGCGCTGATAGCTGGCCAGAATCTCGGTGGGAGCGCGTAGAAATTGAGGCGGCCGGCGGCGTGATCAACAGACAGACGCCGCAGGTTCCGCAAGATCGTTCTGCGCCGTCACCGTCCCGCCGCTCATCTGACGATTGGCTCGGTGTCGGTTCTGGGAGTTGGTTCTGATGGCGGAGACCTTCACTGATTCAGAGCTCGATGCTCTGCGCAGGGCGTATGCCGCCGGCGTCCTGCGCGTGTCATATCAGGGCCGGTCTGTTGAGTACGGTTCCGCTGACGATCTGTTGTCGCGTATCCGCGTGTTGGAGAAGGCCGCGGCGTCCACGAGCGCAACCACAAAATATCCCCGCTCTGGCCTAGCAGGGTTCTCCAGGGAATAGCTATGGCAGCTCCATGGCTTGACCGCGCAATCGCTGTTTTCTCCCCAGCAACTGCCGTCAAGCGTTTGGCTGCGCGCAGGAGTTTCGATCTTCTCTCTCGCGGGTATGACGGCGCCGCTCGAGGTCGCCGGACTGACGGATGGCGAACTTCGTCAACGTCGGCAGATGCGGAGGTAGGGACCGCCGGCCAGTTGTTGGCCGATCGCAGCAGAGATCTGACGCGGAACAACCCACACGCAGCACGCGCTGTTTCGGTGTTGGTGAACAACATCATCGGCTCCGGAATCATCCCGAGGGCATCGACAGACAACACAGATTTTAACGATCGCGTTAACAGCTTGTGGGAACAGTGGTCGTTGAAATGCGACGCCGCTGGCATGTCGGATTTTACCGCCATGCAGACGCTTGCGTGTCGCGAGATGGTCGAGAGCGGGGAAGTACTGATCCGCAGACGCCCACGCCGCGAGGCAGATGGTCTTCCTGTGCCGCTGCAGATCGAGCTGCTCGAATGCGATTTTCTCGACCGGCAGAAGACGCAGGAACTGCAGACAGGCGGTCGCATCCTCTACGGCATCGAGTTCGATCCGATCGGTCGTCGTGCGGGGTATTGGCTGCACGCACAGCATCCTGGTGATCTGTCGATCTCGTTTACCAAGCGCCAGACCAGCGCATTTGTTGCGGCCACTGACGTGCTGCACATCTACGAGCGCCAGCGTGCGCAGGTGCGCGGCGTCCCGTGGTGCACGCCGGTAATCCGGTGTCTGCGTGACCTGGACGACTGGACGCAGGCCGAACTCGTCCGCAAAAAGACAGAGGCGTGCATCGCCGCGATGGTGATCGGCGCCGACGAGGAGGAGCAGGGGATCGCTACTGCGGTCACGGACTCGAATGGCGATCGCGTCGAGTCGTTGCGGCCAGGCCTGATCGCGTACCTGCGCGGCGGGAAGGATGTGAAGTTTAATCAGCCATCGAGCGCTGGCGGTGTCGGAGAGTGGCTCCGTGCCCAGTTGCACATCATCGCCGCCGGTTACCGCATGCCATACGAGCTTCTGACCGGCGATCTGTCGCAGGTGAATTACTCGTCGATCCGGGCTGGCCTGATCGAATTCCGGCGTCTGATCGAGGCAATGCAGTGGCAGATAGTGATCCCGACGTTGTGCCAGCCGGTGTGGGACTGGTTTTGCCTGCACGCCAATATCGCGGGGCTTCTGCCACAGTCGAATATCGCGGTGCAGTGGTCTCCGCCGAGATGGGATGCCGTAGACCCGCTGAAGGATGCGCAGGCCGATCTACTCTCAATCCGCAGCGGGACCATGACGCTCGGCCAGGCGATCGCGCGGCAGGGGTACAACCCGGAGTCGGTGCTCGCTGAGTACGCGCAGTTCAACGCTCTGCTCGATAATCTCGGCATCGTCCTCGACAGCGACCCGCGCCGGGTAACAGGGGCGGGTCAAATCCAATCCGCAGGCGCGGATCAACCCCAAGGAAATTAGCGCATGCCTGACACGATGATGCTTCCGCTGATGCATCGCGCGGCGGAACTTTCGCCGTCGTCATTCAGCACTGAGGACAGAACAGTTGATGTCGTCTGGTCTACAGGCGCGGTAGTTCGGCGCACGCCATGGTTTGGCGACCCATACGACGAAGAACTGTCGATGGACCCAACGCACGTTCACATGGAGCGTCTGAACGATCGCGGTGCTGTGTTGCGAGACCATGATCATTTTTCGGTCGATTCTGTGATCGGGACAGTAGTTCCTGGTACTGCTCGGATCGAGAATGGACGCGCTGTTGCCTCAATTCAGTTTTCTGAGCGAGAGGACGTCGCGGCCATCGTCGGGGACGTCCAGGCAGGAATTTTGCGGTCTGTCTCTGTCGGGTATTCCGTCCAAAAGTATGCCGTGACTGAGCGAGATGACGGTCCTTCACATTACCTCGCCATCGAGTGGACCCCTATGGAAATTTCGGTCGTGCCTATTGGCGCCGACCCCGGAGCCGGATTCCGAAGCGCGGAATCGGCAACTGAATGCGCTGTGGTCCGGAGCAGCGACGATCATCAAGAGGAAAGAGAAATCGATATGCCTGACACCCCCGCACCGGTGGCCGAGCCGGAAATCGCCGCTGATGCGGCTGTTGTCGAAACCCGAAACGATCCAGCGCTGACCGAACAGGTCGACATTGACGCCCACGTGCAGCGCGCCCTTCAGGCACAGCGTAAGCGCAGCGCCGCGATCACCGAGATCGTGACCCGTGCGAAGCTGGATCGGTCTGTCGCCGATGATCTTATTCTCCGCGAGGTGACCGTCGAGCAGGCGCGCTCCGCTGTCCTGGATGCGCTCTGCGAGCGTGCCGACAAGACGCCGACGTTCCCGCATGTCTCGTTCCCGATTGGTGGACTCGATGACAAGGTGACGCGGCGCGAGGCTGCGGTCACGGCGCTGATGCACCGGTACGATCCGGGCCACAACCAGATGACGGACGCCGCGCGCGAATTCCGCAGCATGTCTCTTATCGAGGTTGCTCGAGATTTTCTCACTGCGAATGGAGAGCATGTGCGCGGCGTCGACAAGTCTGAGCTTGTCACACGTGCCATGGGGTCGTCCGATTTCCCAAATGTGTTGTCGACCGTCTCGAATAAGTCGTTGCGGCAGGGCTATCAGGCGTCCCCGCGCACATTTACTCCGTTCTGCCGTCAAGTATCTGCTGTCGATTTCAAACCAGTAAATCGTGTGCAGTTGAGTGGCGCATCTCAACTCCAGCTTGTAGATGAGCATGGAGAGTACAAGCGTGGGAGGCTCTATGAGAGCAACGAGGCCTATTCGCTTCTGACTTATGGGGAGGTCGTCCCGATCACACGAAAGGTCATCATCAACGATGATCTGGACGCGTTCACGCGCGTCCCGTCTATCATGGGGACTGCGGCGGCAAACAAAGAGAGTGATATTGTTTGGGCGATCTTCACGGCGAACGCCGCCCTTTCCGATAATATCGCCCTGTTTCATGCTAACCACGCGAACCTGATGTCTACAGCAGCGATCAGTTCAACCTCTGTTGCAGAGGGTTACAAACTGATGGCGCTGCAGAAGGATCTTGACGCAACCACCGTTTTAAACCTCATGCCGCGATACCTGATTGCTCCGGTAGGTAAGATCGGCGTTGTGCAACAGCTGTTCGGCATGGTTTACGCGGCACAGACATCGAATGTGGTCCCTGAACTTGTGCGTGGCCTTACCCCCATCCTTGAGCCGCGCCTCGACACAGCTGCAGCGAACACGTGGTATTTGGCGGCAGACCCGTCGCAGGTTGACACGATCGAATATGCGTACCTGGAAGGGCAGACCGGCCCATATACCGAGGAGCGCATGGGATTTGATGTCGATGGTATCGAGATCAAAATTCGCCACGACTTTGCCGCCAAAGCCATCGATTTCCGCGGCCTTGCCAAGAACGTCGGCGCTTAACTGATCGTCTGGGAGATCAAGACAGATGCTTAACTATATGCAGCCGGGTGCCCGGCTTACCTGGACGAACAGCGGCACTGCGGTCTCGTCTGGTGACGTTGTCGTCGTTGGAGAGTTGATCGGGGTCGCAACCGGAGACATCGCGAACGGCGCCACCGGTGAACTTGCGATTGATGGCGTGTTTACGGTGCCGAAGGTCTCTGCGGCCGTCATCGGCGTTGGAGAGAGCGTAATCTGGGATGCATCTGCCGGTGCGTTTGACGACAATCTTGCAACTCCAGCCACCGGAGATGTCTCCAAGTGCTGCGTTGCCTGGGAAGCCGCCGGAAATGGTGACACCACGGTTGTGGTCAAGCTCAACGTCGGCGTCGGCACCGTCGCCTAATGATCAGCTTGGCGAGCCTAGCTGTGGATGCCGTGCATTCGACGCTGGGCACGTCAGCGACCTTTACGCCGTCTGGCGGATCGGCTGTCGATGTCAAAGTTATCGACCGGCAGCCTGATCCTGTTCTCGGCGCGCTCAATTCGACACAGCACCGCCAATCGGGGCGTCTGCTCGAGATTCGCCGGGCTGCAGTCGCCGCTGATCCAGCAGAAGGCGACACGGTGTTGATCGGCACTGTGTCGTACCGCGTGCGTTCAGCGAAGCCTGCCGATCCTGACGGGCTTACGTTTGAGCTCGATTGCGTTCCGGAGCGCTGACGTGGAGTTCGGCATCGCAGTACAGGGAAAGCTGCTGGAATTCTACGCGGCGAACGCCAAGGCTGTGGCTAATGGTGGTCGCCGCGCACTAACACGCACTCTTGGCGGCATTCGTACGGGTCTGACCAGACGGATACGTTCCGCTGGATTCAAGAAGCCTGGCCTCGAAAGGTTGGTTCGGTCGTACGTGTCCCGTGATGGTGGTGGCGGCATCGTCAAATCGAAGGCAGTTATGCCGTCTGTGGCTGGTCGGCGTGAGCAGCGCGTTGATCTGGTGCAGCTTTTCGATCAGGGGACGATGATAAAAGCGGCGCACGGGAAGTGGCTTGCGGTCCCGACTGGCGCAGGACCATTGGCAACGGCTCGCGGTGGCGGTAGGCAGATGACGCCTGATGAGATGCGAGCGAAAGGAATGAAGGTTAGGTTCATCCCGTCTCGCCCGCATCCAGTGGTCGTCCTGGAATCCGGCCGTGGTAATGGCGTCGTCACGCACGTCCTGCTGCGAAACGTGTCGCTGCGCTCACGGTACCGCATCTCGGATATCACAAGCCGCTGGGTTCCTCGTTTCCCGGAAATTCTTGTGCGGGAAATCGAGAAGGCAGCAGCTGCTGACCCCGCGACGCGCGGGTAATCCTGATGCCATCAAAACGCGAGAATGTGGCGTCCGCGGTATTGGCGCTGCTGACGACTGCGCTTCCGTCTGCGGTCGTCGAGCGTGAGAGCGACGGACAAGATTCCGTGCCGACCGGCGGGCATGTCGTGCTGCGCGATCGTGGGTCACCTGAGCCGGAGCGGACGATCGGCGTAGTTACGTACTGGCACCTGCACAATTTCGATGTCGAGGTCTATGCGGCGGCGACAGGCGTTGCCGACCGGTTTCAGGTTCTCGACGGCATGCTGTTAGCTATTGATGCTGCGCTTGCAGCAGACACGACAATCGGCGACGTCGTGCATGCTTGCGACTGGGTTGTCGAGCAGATGGAAGACGTCACCGACGACGGCGCAGACACCGTACGGGCCGCACTGATCAAACTGACATGTGAATACCAGACGGCGACCCCGCTGGGCTAAGGAGCGACTTGAATGGGAACGAGGGCGACCGGCGCAAATGTCATTATCGACGGCGCCTTTGAATCAACATATGGACAGGCTCCGGCGTCTGGGTACTACCGGCATGCGGCATACGAGTTCCGGGCCGCGCTGCAGCAGAACCTGATCACCGATCCCATTCTCGGCAGTGGCCGTGACCAGCTTGCCCCGCAGCGTGGCGAGAAGGATCTGACCGGGCAGCACGTCGTCCCGATCGACGAGCGTTTGTTCGGCCGATATCTGCGCCTGATGTTTGGTCCGCCGGCGGCATCTACGCAGATCGGCTCTCGCGGGTACATCGAGTTCACGGCACAGCCTGTTGCCGACACCACGATCGCCCTGAACGGCACGACTTGGACGTTCAAGGCAAGCGGCGCCACGGGCCCGCAGACGGACATTGATTCAGACCTGCATGCGACGATTGATGCGCTCGTCTCCGACCTGAACGGCTCGGCCGATACCGAGGTCGTGAAGTGCACCTATACCCGTCTTGGGAACCGATTGGTGGTCCAGCACGACACCGCTGACACGTCCGGTGATACGTACACGCTGGCGACGACCGTTGCAGGCGCCACGGTGTCTGGCTCAACGTTGGTCGGTGGAGGACTCTACCGGCACGAGTTCCGATCCGCCGCAGCGTTGCTGCCGTCGATGACGTTTCAGGTGTACCACCCGGACCTGGATAGCGGCACGTATCGATACCGGATCCAGAAGGGGTGCCTCGGGAACACACTGACGATTCAACAGCAGCGCTCTGGATCTGCGAAGGCTACCATCGATGTTGTTGGGCGCGACGAAGAAGAGGCGACAGCGAGCGTTTCCGGGACGCCGACAGAGCCGACCGTGAGTTTGTTATCTCAGTTCAACGGTGTCATGCTGGTCGATGGTGCGAAGATCGCGAACGTGACCGGGGGCAATCTGGTTATTTCGAACTCGCTCGATCTCGTGCAGACGCTCGGCGATGGCGGGCTGATCGGCGGCGCTGATCCTGGGCAGACGAGCATTCAACTCTCGATCACGGCTCGGTTCGGTGACAACGCATTGCGCGCGGCCGCGCGGGCGGAAACGCCGGTCTCGGTGCTGTACGGGTTCAGCAATCCGCTGAACGGCGCTGAGATGGTGGTAGAACTGAACGAGTTGCACCTACCGCGTCCCAGAGCCGAGATTGCCGGACCCGGCGGCATCGAAGTCACCTATGAGGCGATCGGTGCCAAGAACGTGTCGATCGGGCGTGCGTTTTCGGTGTGGCTGATCAACGATCAGGCGAGCTACGCATGATCCGTCTCCAGCGTGAAACAGAGCCGTACGAGATCGATCTCGGAGACGGCGTAACGGTTAAGGTCAAGCCTCTAACCTACGCCGTATATCGGGCATCCACCTACGCCGCAGAGCGACAGGCGCAAGAACTCGCGCAGCAGATGGGAGCAATCACGTCTGCAGGCGGCCGGGTCTTTGACATCCCTGACCCTTTGCAGCGGGAAAACTTCTTCGGGCTTCGGGATCAATTTGCTCTGCAGGCACTGGCGCGGCACGCGATCATCTCGTGGGTGGGTGTGTTCGACGAGGATATGAATCCGGCTCCAGTAACTGAGCAATCTGTTGACGCGTTTGTCCGCGATGCTGTGGTTCATGCGCAGCGGTTCGAGGCGCGGTACATGCTCAGGATCGCAGGGATGATCTCTGAGGGGGAAGGATCAGGCGCCGAGCCGAATGGCACTTCGGAGGCGGCGCCGAATACTGTCGACAGTGCCGAGAAAACGACGATCCATGTGCCAATGGAAAGCCAGGCGCAAACGGAGAGCGTTGCCCCACCAGCGTAAATGCACCACTAACACTTGATGGCGAGATCGCGTGGTCACTGCTGACCGAAGGGTCTAGCCAGTGGCTGCGAGCAGGAATGTCGGGTCAAGTGTGCGGCATCGACGTGACGGCATGCCTTGCGCGCCCGTCCGCTGCAGATGCGGACGCCGAGGCGCTAGAATGGCTTCTGGTCTGTGGCGAGGCAGGTGCCCTCGCAGGAATCGCAAAGCAGCAGGATACGGATACAAATGGCTGAGACAGGTGTAATCGTCCGGCTGTCGATCCGTGATCAGGATATAGTAACCCGCGCGCTGCGGAATATGGGGGCTGAAGGAGAGCGCGCGCTCAAGAGGATCGAGCGGGCTGCGCAGGGACCAACGCCAGCGATGAAGGCGCTATCGTCTGCGTCTTCGGAAGCCCGCGGCGCTCTTGACGGACTTGGCGCTCGCGCCGGGTCTCTTGGGTCTGCGTTGTCTGCCATGGGCCCTGCTGGTCTTGCGGCTGCGGCAGGCATCGGGGCGATTGTTGCCGGCATCTCGACCATCGCCGTCCGGTCTCGTGAAGCAGTCGGGCAGCTTGGAGATTTGGCGGACGCCGCCACGCGTGTTGGGGTTGCGGCCTCGACATTGCAGGAGTTGCGGTTTGCCGTCGGCCAAAACGCTGCCGGATCAGTCGAAGGCCTCGATCGTGCATTGCAGCGGCTGAATGCATCGATCGGCGACCTTGCGCTGAATGGCGACAGGGCATCCGAGAGCACGGTTAAGGCATTCGCTGCTCTTGGAATTTCGGTAACGGACGCGGAGGGCCGGGTAAAGTCGTCCATCGAAGTGTTGCGCGAGATGGCCGATGGTTTGGCTGCCATCGAAGATCCAGCAACACGCGCTCGCGTCTCCCAGGATGTTCTCGGGAAGTCGTTCCAGGACATTCTGCCGCTCATTTCTCAAGGCGGGAATGCATTTGATGAATACCGCCAAAAGGCCCGCGATGCTGGTGCGGTCCTTGACGAGGCCGTAATCCGCAAAGCTGCCGCGGCGAATGACGAATTGAACGCACTTGCTGAGGTTGTGACAAACCAAGGAAACCGTGCATTCGCCGCGTTCTCGGACGAGCTGCTTATTACCGCCCGCGCGCTCGCCGAGGTAGTTACGTGGCTAGCAGATGTATCTGAAAGGTTTAAGGATATTGAGAATAGGTCTCGCAGGTCTGTTACGCAGACTCTGGAGGCGAACCGCGAAGAGCAGAGGCAGATACAAGAAAAGATAAGGTCTGCACAAGAAGGCAATATCATATCCGATTTTATAGGCGGAAATAGCGGACTGTTCACTAATGTTGATAAAGAAAAACAGAAGCTTGATGAATTAAAAAAGCAAGAACAAGAGCTTATTGCAATTCTTGAAAAGAAGAACGAAGAGCAACGCAAGCTTACGGAGCAGAATATAGGTAATGAAGGAGGCGGCGTTGCAAGAAATGTATCCTCAGAGAAATCTTCCGCCGCTGCTGAAAAAGCGGACGAGACGGAACGTCAAAAGGCGCTTGCTGCGCTTCAGAGAATCAATGAGGAAAATCTTAAGGCGCGCGGCGAAACTATTAAGCTGATCGAAGCGCGCAGAGATGCTGAGATTGAGGCAATCAAGAAAGTAAAGCTGTCTGAGGAAGAACGCGCTGAAGCTGTAAGGAAGATCAATCAAACAGCAGCTGCAGAAATTCAGGCAGAGTACAAGAAGACAGCGGATGCGCAGAAGAAGGCGCTGGCCGGAATCAAGGGATATACCGGTCCTGAGCCTGGGTCATTCCGCGCTGCGCAAGAGGTCGGCCTAGATGATGGCATCCAGCTAAGCGAAAAGCTGCAGTCCGCGAATGATGCGATGCGCCGTCTGCGGGAAGAAAACCTCCAGACGCATGGCGATACGATCCAGTTGATCGAGATGCGTCGCGACAAGGAATTGGCTGCGCTAAACGATATCGAACTCTCAGAGCGACAGCTTGCTGAAGCCCGCCTGTTGATCAACGACAAGGCAAATACCGAGATAAGCCGTGAGTACGAAAAGACGGCGCAGAAGGTCGATACAACAGGGCAGCAGATAGTATCTAGTCTAGATGGAACATTCCAGACACTAAACAACACAGTAACTGGAGTGTTTGCGGATTGGATCCTTGGGGCTGAAGTAACAGCAGAATCAATAATGCGAAGCTTCGCGCGCGCACTTCTGCAGTCAGGTATCCAGAGTTTGGTTTCTGGCGGTAACGCGGCAGCCGGCGATGGAGGTTTATGGGGCGCTCTAATCAAAGGTGGTATTAGCCTAGTGGGTTCGCTGGCTGGTGGATACGCAGGGACAAGTACGGGTGTGTCAGCTGGAACTGCTCCAACGTATACGAGTGGCGGTTATACGATGGGTGGTTCCTCTGCCTTTTATGTTGCTCATGGTGCTGCATTCGATCGCGGATCTCCAGTCACCGCATACGCTACAGGCGGCATTGTGGACCGTCCTACGTTTTTCCCGATGGCCCGTGGCGGAACCGGTTTGATGGGCGAGGCTGGCCCGGAAGCGGTGCTGCCGCTGAAGCGTCTGCCGTCTGGAAATCTCGGCGTAGAGGCTGGAGGTATGGGTGGCGCGGGTGGCGGGATCAGCATCTCAAGCCCAGTTAGCGTGACGGTTACCACGCAAAGTAACGATCCAGGAGCCGTTGGCGCGGAAACGGCGAAGGCTGTTAAGCGCGCGATGAAAGAGGCTGTACTTCAGGTACTGAGGGACGAGCGCCGGCCAGGAGGGTCTATGGCGCCGGCAATTCAGGGGATGCGCTGATGGCTGATGTCATGTTTCAGCCGGCTCGTGCGCCGTCGCGGTCGTCGCAGGGGGTGACGGTCGAGGCGAAGGTTATGGAGGCAGCATTCGGCGACGGCTACGTGCAGCGCACTGCACCAGGCCTCAACAGCGTAAAAGAAACCGCGCAGTTGGTGTGGGATTACATACCGTCTGCAGACGGACAAACGATCCTCGATTTCTTCAGTGGTCTGCGGGGGGTCGACGCGTTCCTGTACACGATCCCGCCGG
>WBZV01000800.1_pt1 | contig 16519 bp, 15 predicted proteins | sample 5204221 | NCBI WGS metagenome assembly WBZV01 (sample SAMN12344360, study PRJNA552823) | activated sludge metagenome | biome: Activated sludge suspended growth; feature: Nitrification reactor; material: Wastewater; isolation source: activated sludge from nitrification reactor of wastewater...
AACTCCCTCGTTTCCGCTCATCTTCTTCGCCTATCGTCTCATCATCTTCGCTCATATGATGACCATTCATCCCCGGCCTTAAAAGGCGCTAAGAAGCAACGGGGTTTTCTGGTCATTTTAATAAAATGCATAATTTGCTCGCGATAAGTTAACCTATCATTCTCCGGAAAAGATAAATTTAATTTTTTAGTAAAATCCTCTATCTCTTTTTTAGAATGTTATACATATTGTATAAACAAAAAAATATTTATCAAAGAAATAGTGCTTATAAACGAAATATTTTTTCAGTGAAAAATTATTTCGCACTCAGTTGATCAACCAACCAAGCGCTCTCTTTCCATCCAACCGCACTCCACTCATCCCATACACTTGATGTTTGCCCACCATACACAATGTAGCTTTTACCAACAGGAATTAATGCTGCTTGTGCAAGCGCGTTCCATTTTTTTAAATTGGTAAAAAAATCAAGAGATAGAGTTTGACTTGATTTAATTTCCACCGGAAACAACGTACGATTGTGTTCAATGATACAGTCAACTTCTAGTGTACCATTTTTATCGCGCCAAAAATACAATGGTGGCTGTTTTCCTTTATTGGCATATTGTTTATATAAATCAGCAATAATAAAATTTTCAAAAATGTTGCCATATAAACGGTCTAACACCAAACGTTCTGGTGATTCTATATCAAGCAAATTACACACAATACCAGTATCATAAAAATAGATTTTAGGCTGATGAATTATCCGTTTGTTAAAATTATTAGCATATGGCTGCAATAAAAAAATAATATAACTTGCTTCTAAAATAGAAATCCAGCGCTGTATTGTCGGCACACTTACTCCACATACTGTTGCCAACTCAGAGAAATTTAAAAGCTGTCCTACGCGTCCAGCACATAATTTTATACATTTTTTAAAAGTATTAAGATCACCTATTTGAGATAATTGTCGTACGTCACGCTCAACATACGTTTGAATGTATGAAGGATATAATTGAGATGCGGGAAATTCTTCTGAATAAATACGTGGGTAAAAGCCATTGAAAATAACTTTGTTAACTGCCGGATCGGTTAAATTGTTATCATTTAATTCAGCTAAAGATAGAGGTAATAAGGTCAAAATGCCAACACGTCCTGCAAGCGATTGACTAATTGCTTGATTCATTAAAAAATTATGCGATCCGGTCAGAACATAATAACCAGGCCGTTTTTTTGCATCAACATCAACTTGAATATACGACAAAATCTCTGGAACATACTGAAATTCATCAATAATAAGACCGTGTTCATTTTCATGCATTTTCAGAAATTGTTCAGGGTCTGCTTGGGCTAGTTCACGTGTTTTTATATGTTCAAACGATACGTATTTATAGTTTTTAAAAGTCTGGATTGCCAAGGTCGTCTTTCCAGATTGACGGGGGCCCAAAAGAGCCACCACCGGAAACCGCGTATATTCAAGTAATAGTGCTTCAAGATCTCTTTTTATCATGACTTTTCCTATCATTATGCTACTTTAACATCTGATATTAAAGTAGCATAATGATAGGTTTATAAGCAAGAACAATGAATAAAAAACCTCTAAATACAAACTAAAAAATTATATTTTTTATGTTTGTATTAACCCACCAGCACCTGAAATACTACCCAGAACACATCGCCAAAACAAATAACGATATAACAACGGTCTTTGTATTCATATACGAAAAAATATCTATATCTCACAAAGCGTTTATACCTTCCAAAATCTGTACAATGCTTATACCTCGTAAAAAATATTTATAACACACCATTGCTACGATATACACTTGTAAACACGAAGAAAGGGATTGACGAGAGACCAGACCCCATAATCGTGTTAAAAAAGAAATGCATGACAATCGAGCCAGCTCTGCTCGCGCTACACCAGAGGAGTAATGAGAATAAAAATAATGCCTAATTGCTGATTTCAGTTCTGTTTCATCGGTAACAATCTGATTTATAAATGCCATATAGTCTGGTAATTTATGTATCCTTTTATTTTTTGATGTAAAAAATGCAGTAGATAAAACGGTATTTTTTCGCTCAACCTGTGCAACGTGTAATAATGACTCGTTATCTGGATTATTAAAAACTATACAAAATGTATAGTCCTTTTTTTGGTCTTTCATAATATTTAATAATTTTTCACATTCAGAATGCTCTCCTAAACAAACATTATTAGTGGCCCTGTTTAAGCGTAAATAAACAATATTGCGCGCAATTTTTTTTAGTGCTTTGCGCTCTTCATACTGGTTGTACCCTCTTTTTGATAGTAACATGGTAGGCTGGTGTGCCTCACCACAAAATAAAGCATATACATGCGCAGGAGCATTGGAACACAAAGATAACCTTTCTAAAAATGCATCGTCAGGGTTATATTCGTTTGTGTTCTTTTTTAGCAGCTGCTCTGCATGCCTAAATGCATAATGAGCTATTTGGCCAGATGTTTCTGTATCTGTTTGCGATGCAACAAGAACACAACATAAGCTGCTGAACAAAATAGTACAAAAGAATAAATTCCAAGAGTTGTTCATGATTGCCATCTTTCATTTAATACATAACATCACGAGAAACATATAAACTCACTAAAAAAAGAACAAGCAACCTGATATTTTGCATGCTGAGCAAAGACATAAAATTATATTTTTTATAATAATTAACATAGAGAGGATGATCATTGAGTCCTAACTCTTCAATCTCTTTCTGTGCAACAAAAGCAGATTTAGTTGCGCACACATAACGAACAATTGCATCTTTAAGCAAGTGAGGATTTTGTATCATTTGTTCAAGACGTTTTGCACTAATTGCAAACCAATCTAAACCTAAATTATATAAATTAGAGCTATCCATGCATGTTAAAACAATTCGATTATTATCTTTATGTGCAACAATAATCATTCCATGACCGATTGTCATTCCATTAAATCCACCATCTTTGGTGCTCACAAAACCAAATGTATAGTTATCTTTCTTCTGCATAACCTGTATATGATAAAGTAGTTTTTTATAATCAGCATTAAAACACAATGATGGCTCAAGACGTGTTTCATCAATTAAATTATGATCTAAAAACTCATAACAAAATGTGCGATAGTAATAATTCAAATAAGAACTCACAGAATTAAATGGTGGTTCATAAGCATTTATAGTGCGTGTGATATTTTTCTGAATAGTACGAAATGTTTCTGTTTTCACGTATGATTTTGCATATTTTCCCGCCACAGGTGGCACTCTACGATCAGTATTAAAATAAACAAGCCTGTCTGCTACGTCATGATACTTGCTTGATGGCGTTGCGCTATGCGCATCACAGACCGCAGAATACAGCTGTGGATTAACATAAGAATCGAAGGGCAACATGTGTAAAAATGAATCATTTGCTAAGGGTTCTCGCTTGGCTTTATCTTTACCTTGATGAATTAACTCATCAATCAAATATAATCCTTCTAAATACACACGAAATAAGCATGTATGATCAACAACACCTGCTTTCCGAAAAACCGCAGTACCTGGTTCATCATCATTTGGATCAAAAGTGGTAGTTTGCATTTCGATCCGCTTGGCACTACGACAAAATGTCACTTGTTGTTCTTCTGAACAGAATGAAAATAATGACATACATAAAAAAGAAAGTACATATTTGTGCATATACAATTTTGTTGTTTTTAATTTTTTTACGTTTGTATCAACCCACCAGCGCCAGAAATACTACTCAACACATATTTTACATCATCATCGCCAAATCTGATACCAATACCCACAAACGCATTTGCATTATGCTTAGAAATAAAGTCATCAGCACCGAAGGTGAAGTACATATTGCGCATAACAAACATGCGATTGAGCCATTTAAGATGCGGACGTTTATCATACTTACGATTCCATCCACGAAAATCAAAGCCCTCAAATGTAGTAACCCAACGAAACTTGCTAGATTTAAATGGTACATCAATATCAACAGCAAGTCCAGCAGAACCATCAAATAATCCTACACGAAACGCAAAATCTTTAAATATTTTACCAAACTGCAAGCCAAATCTAATCGTGTTGCGATCAAAATTTAATTTATGTTTTCTGTAGACTGTTTTTAATTTATCATCTTCTGGTAATGTATTTTCATAAAAATTATTTGAAAGCAATGTCGGAGAAGTATTTTTTGACGGTGGTACATACTGCCTTGCAGGATCAATTAATTCTAAATCTCTGGTGAAATAAGAATCTTTGTCTTCGTAGTAAATTTCTCTATCTTTTCGTATGATGTACCCTTTTTCTGAGGTAACAATTTGAATTTGATAAAAGTGTTCTTCGTTAGGATGAATTCTGATGTCAAAGTATCCTTTTGAATCCTCAAAACGATAACTTTCTGCTGGGCGGTGCATTGTTTCAAAGTGAGTGTCAAATAAAATTTGTAAACGATCTAACTTACTTACGTAATTTTTAAATCCTGAAACTGCAACTTTTAAATCGCGGTACGTTTCATCTTCATTAATCAACTTACCAATAAGCCCTTTTCCTTCATCAATTTTTTCTGCAACTGAACTTATGTTACGCAAACCATCTCGCGCTTGTCCCGCCGCTTCTTCAAGTGCTTCTGTTGTTGATTCAACACGAGTTGCAATGCGACCAAAATCACGATCAAAAACATTTGAAATTTTTTCTATGCTTTCTTGAAATGTAGGAAATAATCCTGTTTCCAATTTTTCAGAAAGACCTTTGAATGTTGTTCCAATTTCTAAAAATGCATCAATATTTTGTTCATTTCGCGCAAATGATCGCTCTAAAATGGTAGTTACCGAAGCAAATTGTTGTGCTGCATTTTCTAAATTGATAACAAAACTTTTAAAATGTTCTCTGCCATCTGGCCCTGCAATTGCTTCTTTTACTGACTCACTTACTTCTTTAATGTTGCCCGCAATCTCTTTTACTTCTTTTAACAAGGAGTCTATATCGACTGATCCAGCACCAACACGCGCTAAACATTCACCTTTCTCCAAACGACGCAATAACCTATCACCAACGGCCAATTCTATGTATTTAGGCCCAAGCAACCCATCTTGCCGTACTATTGCTTTAGCATTTTGATACAACGGATAATCATGATCAACCATGATAATTGCTTCAGCCGTCATTTCATGATCAGTAATAAGATGGAGTTCTTCTACCCACCCAACTTTAACACCCGCAATTTTGACATGCGCTTTACGCGACAAACCTGAAATATCATTAAAATAGACTTTATAATCAGTAAATCGCCCACGATCAAAGCGAAACGCACCAATTTTAAAGCCCATATATCCAAAGATGGCAAGTGCTATCAACACAAAGAAGCCAACTCGTGTTTCTATTGTACCTTGCAAACCTATTCCCCTTTAGCATCACAGCCAATATAACTTTCTTACAAAAACATCATACACAATCTCTTCTTGTTGTGAACGTTTTATGCGCTCTAAAATTGCGTATAATCGTTGCGTTACATCGCCCACTCTCGCATGAACGCGCACTGAAAAAAACCTCGGGTCAAATGTTGCACTCAGCATTGAGTCTATATGTTTAGGCAAACTCCGCAACTCTTTCCCGTATATTGGCTGCAACATTGTTTTCCAATCTTGTTCCCAATTAGCTTTTTTCTTAAAATTCTTAAGCCATCCATCAACTTGTTCTTTTCTTTTTTTGGCATCATCCTGTTCTGCTTGCTGTAATCCAAAAAGAACAATGAGCGAATGTGAAAAAAGCCATGGCTCGATTTTACCTGAATTAGTCCAAACCGTAAATATGTCTGTTAAATAAATCTGTTGTTGTTTTTTCTCTTTTTTTTCTTTTTCTGTTGTTGCTGATGGTTCATAGAATAAAAAGTCTTTAAAATATACAAACTCTTTTTTTAAAAGGAGCTCTGTTGCATCATTATATTTTGTGCGCCGCTCTTTAAATGTTTTTTCAAAAACAGGAAAAAGATCACTCAGTTTTGTAGTTTTTTCTATGCTTTTACATAGCTCCTGCATAACAGCTTTCCACCCAGCTTCTTTCTTTCCTCTGAACATCTCTTTTTTAAAATTATAAACACGATTAAGATTAATTTTGCCTTCTTCACACATTAAACAGATCTCTAGTTGCCCCTCAATACCGTCAGGCTGTTCATTTAAATCAAATGTTTGCCATCTATTTATTATCGGCAGCACTCGCTGCAATAAATCTTTTGATTCTTTATCTTGCCCAGATGATTGTGCACCACCACCGCTGCCTTTACCAGCCTCTTTTTTTTCTTCACCTCCTGCGGCAGCAGGAGTAGATTTTTTTTCCTCTTTTTCAGGAGATTTTGCCAGTTGTGCAACGGCAACTTGCACACCACCAAGCGCTAATAATTTTGCTTTTTCACGATTAATAACCATGCGCACAAAAGGAACATGCAATTGACCTCGATGAGAAACATAAGAAACAATAACCATGGACGCTGCTACCACGAGAAGGGTGAAGATCATTATGTAACCAGAACAAACATTATTTTTTTTTATGTGTTTCATCATCTTACGCATTAAGCATTTTTGTTATGTTTCCCAATGTTTTACTCAGAGAAGTAAGAAGGTTTTCTTGTCCCTTTCCAGCCTCTTTTTGCACTTTAGATGCTTCTTTTTGCTTTTTCTCTTCTGGTTTTTCTGCCTTTTGTTCTTCTTGAACGGTGTCAGTGTTGATAGGCAACTCAAATAATAATACAAAATCTTCTGCTTTTGTTTGCTGCATATTCCATAAACTCATGGTCACTTCTATCATGTGGGGAATACGGGGGAAGTTTTTTTCTTCTTGCTCAGCCGCTTTTTCTTTTTCTTGCGGCTCACTTACCCATTCCTTGAGTCTTTTGTACTCATACTGAATTTTTTCTTTTTGCTCAGATTTTTTTTGTGGCTGCTTTTTTTGTTCTTTTTTTTCAGCACCTTTTTGTGGCGCAGCTTTCTTGGCATTTTCGTCTTCTTTTTTAATACGTGCTACGTACGTTATGCTCAATTCTTTAATGCCTTGAATAATCTCATACGAACGTGCAGTGGTAGCTTTGCTCAGATCAAGTTCTGTGTTTTCTTGTCGCACTAATACAAATGGACTATTTTTATCTTTTTCATTTTCTTGTTTGAGGGTATACTGCACGCGTACTAATTTTGGTTTAACAGTACCAACATCTTTTGCTACAAACGCCCCCATTGGGTTGTTTGTAATAAAAGTTAACATATCTAAAGCTCCACCCTTTGTCGTCGCGTAAAATATCTTTTCAAGAGGTTTTTCTGCTGGTTTTTTTGTTTTTTCTTGCTTTTCTTCTTGTGATTGAGCTTTTTTTTCATCTTTTTTTGGAGCGGCTTCTTTTTTTTGATCACCAGCTCCTTTTTTTGTTTCACCAGACTCATCATCTTCGTCAGCTTCTTCTTTCAGACGAGCTTGCACAGGTATGAAAGCTCCCATAAAATCTTTTTCTAATTGATTAGTAATAATGCCCACGCGTATCGTCGTATCAACCATCATGTCAATTGTTTGTTGAAAGCGCGTTTCTTGAGATAGCGCTGTCAACAGCAGCATCCCAATCATAGCGGCAATCATAGTAGCAACAATAAGCTCAATTAACATAAATCCATATTTCATGATTTTTTTTGCTCTGGCTGTTTGTATACATACGTTACTAATTCATCGCGGTGTTGCACTCCCAGATAATCCGTCCACATAATGGAAACAATCTCTCGGTGCAACCCTGCATATGGCGCGAGTGATGATTTTTGATCAACACCCTTTTCCAGTACATATTTTAACTGCGCTGAAGACTCTTCTCTTTTTTTATCTAAGGTAAATTCCTGCGCATCTACTTCCTGTTTTTCACGCGCTTCGCCAAGCAATTGCTTTCCCCATAAAATGGCATACATATGTTCTGATGATTTGCTTACACGCTGCATAATAGTACCAAACAAAAGCAATATCGGAGAAAGCACCACTCCTATGATCATCATAGAAAGCATTGCTTCAACTAACGTAAATCCATATTTATGGTTTTTGAAACGCATCATATATTTTAAACTGCGCGCTAAAAGGATTTAAAACAAGGCCCACTTGCCGTGGGACATCTTCAACCACATCTTTTGTATCAACAAAATTCACAACAACATCCTGCGTCATGCCTTCAGGAACAATATAAAACCACATTTCTTGCGTCTTGCTGCGAGTAAATTTTGCCATCATATCAAAACCTTCAATAAAAAATTGCTTAAATTCAATTTGCTCAGGAATTGATAACGATGTTTCTTGCACCAAACCGATTATTGGTTTAAAAACTGGTTCACCTGAACGATCTTTTTCATCACTGCTTTCGAGCAAAAAAATAGTTTTTTTACTTATATCGATACTTATTTGCACTATTTTATGTCTCGTTAGAGCAAGTTGCCATGCAAGCTGCGTTAAAGCATTAAACCGCGCTATAAACTCTTCTCGTTCATAGCGCGGCGTAGATCGTTTTATGTTTGGCATAATGACTGCACCAAGAATGCCTATTATTGCAATAACAATAAGCAGTTCTAATAAAGTAAAGCCATTACGTTTGCTCATTTTTACTATTCTTCCCAGATATTAATCCACTCTTCTTTTGGCGCATCAGCACCACCAGGTCCACGTGAATATAATTCGTACGGATGCTTAGCTCCAGGAGTTAACTTATACACAAATGGATTGCTCCACGGATCTTCGGGAATCTCTTCTTTTTCTATATATGGTCCTTCCCATTTTTTAGCGGCTCTTTCATCACGCGGTTTTTTTATAAGATCTTTAAGTGTTTGTGGAAGTTGTCCAAGATGTGATTGATACAACGTAATTGCATCTTTAAAAGATCTCATTGTTGATTTTGCTGTTCTTTTTTGCGCATTTTTATACGCATTCATTGCAGCAGGACCGACCATTGCCCCAACAAGACCAATAATCATTACGGCAATTAAAATTTCCATCAAGGTAAACCCAGTGCGCACACACCGATTTTGAACTTCTGTCATATACAACTCCTTGGCTAATGTGTCCTTTTCTTATTCTAACCTAAATTTTCCATTTGCTGCATCATAGGCATTGCAATAGCAATAACAATAAAGCCTACAATAACTGCCATAAATACAAGCATAAACGGACTAATAAGTCCCGTTAATTTATCAATAAGCTCAACATAATCTTTTTCATAATTCTCAGCAACTGCTAACAACATTGTTGGTAATTCACCCGTCTGCTCACCCGTTTTAATAAGATAGATAGCAATGGGCGGAAAAATATTTGTTTGTTTTAAATATTCAGCAATTTTACCTTCTTTGACAATATTGTCGCGCGCTTTACTTAATGCATCTGCAAGCACTCTGTTGTCAACAATACTCACCACAATATCTAACGCTTCAGCGATATGAACGCCACCTTCAAGTAACATACCGAGGGTGTAACAAAATTGCACAACGGCATTTGTTCGCGATAAATATTTAATGAGCGGTAAGTGTAATTTTATTTGATCATACTGACGTGCGCCTGTCGCTGATTTTTTCCATAACGTAAAAAAACCAATAACACCGATCAATCCAAAAATAATAAGTAAAAAATGATCCACTGCAAAATCAGAAACGGACAAAATAAATTGCGTAGGGCCAGGAAGCGCTGAGCCTTTTGCTGCAAAATTTTGTGCCATCTGCGGAACAACTTTGACTACTAATACCCCTACAACAAGAATAGCCACAACCAACTGAATAATCGGCTGCTGCATTGCACCGCTCACCTTTTTACTCAATTCTTCTCTGCGTTCCAAATAGACCGTAAGTCGATCAAGAATCACATCAAGCTTACCTGTTGCTTCACCTGCACGCACGAGCTGCAAATAAATTTTTTCAAATACTTTTGGATATTTTGATAAAGCATCGGCAAGTGCTGTACCCTCTTTAACATCATCTTTTATGCGTACTAAAATAGACCGTATCTGACCTTCAAATTGCTCAGTCAAAAGTTCAATTGCTTGCAGCAGTGGAACCCCTGACTTTAAAAGAATGGCCAACTGCTTAGAAAATAAAATTTTATCTTTAACCGTCACGCTCCCTTGAAATAAGCGCGAAAAAAAATTGCCCTGCGATGCTTCAGTTGCAAGCGCAATAACGGTAGGAAAAAGTCCCTGGCGTACCAACTGTTCTCGCAATGCTTGAACAGATGGTGCATCTATCACGCCACTCACTTTTTTGCCCTCTCTAGAAAATGCCTGATATGAATATAACGCCATCTAATTTCCTAGAATGATTGAATTGAACAAGTATGTATATTTATGATACAATGTGTAATCATTATAGTTCCTTTTTTAATTATATAAGGAGATTGAGCATGATACATATTGCTCTACTATTTATGTCCACACTTTTCATACATAATACAAATGTATATAGTTTTCAAGCACAACATACAACAAATAACAGAGAAAGTCTTCTGAAAGCATTGCAAGAAGAACTAAAAGACCCATCATATCGCACTCATGTGTTGCCCAACAACTTTTCTCACATGACCAATTTGATTACATCGGGAAGCATGGAAAATCAACCTCCAGCTTATTTGCGTTCAATCATTAAATTGTTCTCTAATATGCTCAAAAGTTCAGATTATGTAAACGCATATGAGTGCGAATCTTTTTTGAAAAAATTACCCCACATTGTGCAACCATATTTCTCTCTTAATGTATCTCGCGCATATATTACAGAACGTACACTGTATGATGCACATATGTTTGACCGCTTTAAAGTAACGGTCAACAATGTACTCTATGTCAAATTCAGCTCAGAGTATGAAGCATTTAAAAGAGATCCAAACTCGTTTTTAGACATGCTCAGCTCTGAAATTATTTCCATTGCTCAAGAAGAAGTGACACGTGAGCAGTTACGCCAGGGTATTGTACGCTTTGCAGAAATAGCTTTGAGTAAACTCATCTGGAATGTCGGACATGCAGAAAAATCATGGGCTACCACTAAAAAAATAGCTGATCACCTTGCAAGCCTGTTAGAATATAATATTCTTGATGATCTTAATGATCTTGACGATCTTTATTGGACCCTGTTAACACGCTATTGCTATTTTGTCGACATAACAGCAACTGATCTTGCACCATCATTTTATGCTGTAGTTAAAAAAGACATTACAGAGGGAAACACATTATTGCTCGAATTGGCTGAACAAGACGCGATAGTTGAACCAAAATTATTATACATGCAACGTACACTCATGGCTGCAGAAGCACAATCACGAGCGTATCATAAAAAATAAACAATGTTCATACGCGTACAACTTCTAAATGGCCTACCAGAACCGTTGTGGTATTCTGTTCCAACTGAATACCACGAACAATCATTGCATGGATTGATTGTTCACGTACCGATTCGTAATCGCATTGTACCCGCACTTGTTTTACATGAGTATCGAAAAAAACCGCTCGGTATATCTTTTGCTATAAAGGACATTGTTGGTATTGAATCTTTACCACCAGATCAGCACTATTCAGCATTTTTAAAAACTCTTGGTGCATATTACCAAAAAGAACCATTTCATTTTATAAAACGTATTCATCATTTTTTAGCATACAAAAAAGAAGACACCATAATTACGACAGAAAGTACTTCAGCTCAGCTAGAATTACCTTCTGTCGTGCTCACTGATGAACAACAAAAAGTATACGACTTTATTGCGTTAAAAATTACCACACATATCTATGAGCCAACGGTACTGCACGGCATTACTGGCTCAGGAAAAACAGAAGTATATAAACAATTATTTGTACACACACTCAAAGAACAAAAATCATCGTTATTACTTCTACCAGAAGTAACTCTTGCCATCACATTCGAAAACAGGCTCAAAAAAGAACTACCACACGCTCCTATTTATGGCTTCCACTCAGGAAAAAGTCCCAAAGAAAAAAAAATTCTCTGGGACAATCTACAAAACTCAAAACCAATGATCATTATTGGTGTACATTTGCCAATATTACTACCAATTGCTCATCTTGGTCTCATTGTTGTTGATGAAGAACACGACACAGGCTACCAGGAAAAAAAACATCCTAAAATTAACAGTAAACACGCAGCGCTTATTCGCGCACAACACGCTAATATTCCCATTTTATTAGGTTCTGCAACACCATCAATTTCCACATTATACAACGTGAAAACTAAAATGTGGTCTTTTTTTCAGCTCAAAAAAAGATTTTCGGGATCGCTGCCAACAGTGTCTGTTGTGTCGCTCACTGAAAATAAAAATCGAAAAGAATTTTGGATAAGCAAAGAACTAGAAAGCGCGATTAAAGAACGGCTGCGCAATAAAGAACAAACTATTATTTTTTTAAATCGTCGCGGATTTAGTTTTTTTGTGCAATGCAAAGCATGTTCATTTATTTTTATGTGCGCTGACTGCTCGGTGAGTATGACGCTCCATGAAGACGATAGATTGCATTGTCACTACTGCACCTCTAACTATCAATTACCATTGCATTGCACACAATGCAAAAGTAATGATAGTTCCTTTATAAGGAAGGGAATTGGAACACAAAAAGTAGTTTCTATTTTACAAAAAATGTTCCCAACAGCGCATGTTGCACGCGCAGATCACGACACAACAATCAAAAAAATGGTTTGGCAAAAAACAATAGAAGATATGATACATGGTACCATTGATATTTTAGTGGGCACACAGACAATCACCAAAGGATTAGATTTCCCACGCGTTACACTCGTTGGTGTACTCTGGGCTGACTTACAACTTAATTTTCCTGTGTACAACGCAACAGAAGTTGCACTGCAACAACTCATTCAAGTTGCAGGGCGCGCTGGTAGGTCTCATGACAATAGTGAAGTAATTATACAAACAATGAGTGAACACACCGTATTTAATTACCTTAATGAAATTGATTACTTACAATTTTATGCTCATGAAGTGGCCATGCGCAAAGAACTTGGCTATCCGCCGCATCAATGGTTTGCAGAAATAGAATTAAAACATACCAACGAAAAAACATTAAATGATGAAGCGCATGATATTGTAAACAGATTGTTGATACAGGAAAAAACACTACAAACAGTGGTACAAATACTAGGACCCGCGCAACCGCCGGTAGCTAAAATTAAAACAATTTTTAGTAAAAAAATTTATTTAAGAAGTGCATCATATACAGCAATAACAATGCTTTATCAGAGCATTGTTGTTAAAAAGTATAGTAGTTCAATTTATTTTACCCCCACGCCAGTTGGGTAAAATATTACACAAAAAAGTTTTTCTTATAATAATCCAATTCCGCAATAGACTCATAAATGTCATCAAGCGCACGGTGGGCATCACTTTTTTTAAAATAAGTTGAAGTAATCTGTTGCTGACCTTCTTTATTATACCAGTGCTTTACTACTTCTTTTACCGTTGAAACATCAACAAGACGATAATGAAGATAATTAATAATTGATGGCATATATTTTTGTAAAAATAGGCGATCTTGCCACACTGTGTTACCCGCAAGTACTCCGGTACGCTCTGAGCAATGCTTTTTAATAAAATGAAACGTCTCTTTTTCTGCATGTTCTAATGATATGTTTGATGCTAAAACTGCCTGCATTAACCCACTTTTACCATGCTGATCAACACACCACTTGTCCATACGTAATAATTTGTCTTCTGGCTGAGAAATAACAAATGATGGGCCTTCGGCTATAACGTTCAAATTACCATCGGTAATAACAGTCGCTATTTCCAAAATAACGTCGGTATAAATGTTAAGCCCTGTCATTTCTAAGTCAATCCAAACAAAATTTCCTAATGGTTTATTTTTTGACACATCAAGTTCTTTCATAATAAACTTTATTTGCTATAATATGCTTACACGTTCTTATATTTACAGTATACCATTTTATAATTACAACAAAGGAATAATCGTGAGGTACATAGCGCATGCTCCACTATTGTGTATAATTTTTTCACCTTTCTTTGCACATTCCATGCAAGAAATAACATCTTTTGTTAAACACCCTACGCATGTCGGATTTTTAAATAATAATAAGATTGTGATTGAGGGCAGCAAGCGCAAAAAATAAAAATATAATAAAAAAGAGATGTGTATGAAAAAACTACGAGTTGGCGTTCTCATGGGTGGAAAAGGGCTTGAAAAAGAAGTCTCTTTTAATTCTGGTCGCACTATTTGTGATCACCTTGATGTTGCACGATATACCATTATCCCCCTTTTTCAGAGTGATTCATCTCTTTTTATACTACCATGGTACTTTTTACATCGAGGAAAAACAACAGATTTTGAACATCGTTTAGAATCTGAAGCACCGCACATAACCTGGGATGCATTAAAAAATCATGTCGATTTTATATATATAGCGCAGCATGGTCGCTACGCAGAGGACGGTACATTACAAGGTTTTTTAGAAATTTTAAAAATTCCTTATCTTGGATCAGGCGTATTGGCAAGCGCTCTGCGCATGGATAAAATCGCACAAAAAATATTTTTAAAAAATGCACACATAGATGTCCCTCATTATGTTGTCGCTGAACCACATGAAATAGATAATTATGATGAATATAAAGACATTCTGCTCAAAAAATTAGCTGTTGCAGGCATTCATGATATTTTTGTCGTAAAACCTTCCAATGAAGGCTCTAGTCTCGGCATTTCTATTGTTACTGAACACGATTTAGAAGCTACTCTTAAAAAAGCATGTTATATAGAAACAGAAAAAAGAAAAAGAGTGCTTATTGAAGAAAAATTAGAGGGCATGGAATTTACCTGCATTATTTTAACCGATTATAAAACGGGTGATTATTTACCCATGCCACCAACTGAAATTATTCCAGAACCAGGAACAACATTTTTTGATTATGAACAAAAATATATGCCAGGACGGGGCATAAAACACACTCCAGCTCGCTGTGACAGCACCACTACACATGCCATTCAGCAAACATGCATTAATGTTATGAAAGCACTTGAATTTACCAACACAGGGCGTATTGACGGGTTTGTCACAACAGACAATAAAATAGTCATTACCGATCCAAATACACTTTCAGGTATGGCTCCCTCCAGTTTTATTTTTAATCAAGCAGCAGAAATTGGTATGAGTGCAACGGCCATTATTAATCATCTTATTGAAACAGAATTACATGCTTATGGCATGCTAGAATCTATCATTGAACAAGAAAAAAATAGTATGAACACTACGCTTATAAAAAAAACACGCGTTGCCGTTCTTTTAGGCGGAGCATCAAATGAAAAAGAAACATCTCTTGATTCAGGTCGCAATGTTTACTACAAACTCAACAAGGAAAAATATGACGTTTTTCCTATTTTTGTAAGCGACACGTTACAATTATATCATCTGACATCTGCACAATTAGTGCGTAACACCACACAAGAAATTGCGCACTCACTTGATGAATCCCAAAAAATTGAATGGAATAATTTATCTTCCATCTGTGATTTTGTTTTTATTGGTTTGCATGGCGGAGAGGGAGAAAATGGCTCTGTACAAGGAGCGTTGGAGATGCTTAATCTGCCGTATAATGGATCTTCTGTTCTTGCTAGCGCTTTATGCATGAATAAATATAAAGCAAATCAACTACTTGCTGCGCACGGTTTTGATGTACCACAAAATCAGCTTATTTGTCGAATTGATGATAATCAATTCGAATTAAAACCTTTTATTCATCAAACATTTGCCGCAAACAGGTGTTTAATTGTAAAACCTCACGACGATGGCTGCAGCGTGATGGTACAAAAAGTTTCAACTGAACAGGAATTAATAACGGCAATTAACACCGTTTTAGAACACAAAGATGCAGTCATGATAGAAGAATATATTATTGGCATGGAACTCACCGTTGGTGTGATTGGCAATGAAACTCCACGTGCACTGCCACCAAGTCAAGCAATTGCCTCCGGTGGCATCCTCACTATAGAAGAAAAATTCTTGCCTGGTGCAGGAGAAAATCAGACACCCGCACCACTCCCGCACGATGCACTCATTTTTGTACAACAAACAATGGAGCGCGCATATAAAACAGTTGGTTGCAAGGGATATGTTCGTATTGATTGTTTTTACCAATCAGTGGAACAAAGCCCAACCTACCAGGAACGAGTGGTTATTTTAGAAATAAACACACTGCCAGGTCTTACTCCTGCAACATGCCTATTTCATCAAGCTGCTGAAGTTGGCATGCGACCAGCAGAGTTACTTGACACTATCATTGAGCTGGGGTTTGAGGAATATGGTCAACACAAAAATACTAATTCTCCTACATCTGCAGCCTAAGATATCTTTGGAATAGACACAAAAAACAAACGACTCCTACTACAGAACACAACACAAAGTTTTTATATAGCATGATTCATTAAAGTTGGCAGGTCTGTAAATAAAGATTGCATAAAACAAAAATATGTTTACCTTGTTATCCAACAAACTAAAAAGAGGTAATAATGAAAGCATATAGCATGGATCTA
>WBZV01000803.1_pt1 | contig 16474 bp, 13 predicted proteins | sample 5204221 | NCBI WGS metagenome assembly WBZV01 (sample SAMN12344360, study PRJNA552823) | activated sludge metagenome | biome: Activated sludge suspended growth; feature: Nitrification reactor; material: Wastewater; isolation source: activated sludge from nitrification reactor of wastewater...
AACTTCGTCACTTCGCAACTTCGTCACTTCGCAACTTCGTCACTTCGCAACTTCGTCACTTCGCAACTTCGTCACTTCGCAACTTCGTCACTTCGCAACCTCGTCACTTTTTAATCCTCCTCTCCCTTTTCTTCTCCCTGTTCCCCGGCGTTGTTTTCTGTTTTGGCGTATTGGGCTTTGAACCAGTCGACCAGCACTCCTTTCTGTGCATCGTTGAGGCGGGCGCCCGAATGCATCCAGGTATAGGATTTGAGCGGCATTTCGCCGGCTTCTAATACTTCGAAGCATTCCTCCAGTTTGTGGTTAGCGCGTTTGGGCTCGTATGTGGTCCAAACGGAAAAATTCAGGTGTTCCCGGCCTTCGTCGATGTGATCCTTCAGGAACCAGCCGGCAGGCTGAACATAGGAGTACCAGGGATACCGGGTATGATTGGAATGACAATCGTAGCAGGCGGTCTTAATCAGGCTGATCACTTCTTCTGGTGGGTTGACGGTGGCGAGGTAGTCCTGAGCAGGGTCGGCAGGCGGGTTGGTCTTGCTGATCTGCAGGAATTGGATGAGGACGAAGGCGCCCAGCAGGGCGATCAACGTCCAGCGGAGGATCTTTTTCATAGGCTGTTTTGGTTTTGTTCAAATATAAAGATATTCCTATTTTTACACGATGAATGGCACTGCCGGCATATTCGTTTTATTGCTTTATCTGTTTGCTGCTCTGGTCCCTGCTTCCGTCAAAACGGAGCTTGGCAAACTGGACCAGCTTCTGGCGCATTATCTGGACCACCGGTCGGAAACGCCGGAGTTGTCTTTCACCGGATTTCTGAAAATGCATTATGGCAAAGCCTATCAAGGGCACCGCAGCGCGCATGATCACGGCAATCTCCCGGGAAAAGACGCGCCGGAACATACCCATGTCATAGCATGTGGATGCAGCCCTCTGGCACTGCCTGTCTCACTGGTCATGGAGTTCCGCCAGCCGCTCTTCCCTTCAAAACGGGATTTGGTACCCTCGGAAGAGTCGTTGATCTCCTCCGTGTTCGCTTCCTGCATCTGGCAGCCGCCTCGCCAGGGGTGATTCCCATCTTTTTCTAAAAGAAAGTTGGTTTGTGCTGATTCGTCATGCGCGCGGTTGCATGCACGAGCGCCGGATGCAGTATTCAGCAAATCCCGCCGCTTCCGGATTTATTTCAAACGAAAACAAAAAGCATGTTAGACGCCATTATCCGGTTATCTATCCAAAACAAGCTCATCGTTGGGGTATTTACTGCGGCATTGATCTTTGCCGGGGTGTATTCCTTCCTGCAGCTTCCGATAGATGCCATTCCCGATATTACGAACAATCAGGTGCAGGTGCTCACCGTGAGCCCGACCCTGGCCACTCAGGAGGTAGAGCAGTTCGTCACTGCGCCGATCGAATTTGCGGTGCGCACCATTCCGGGCGTGGTGGAATTGCGTTCCATTTCCCGCTTCGGGTTGAGCGTGGTGACGGTGGTTTTTGAAGAAAAGACCAATCCATACCTCGCCCGGCAACTCATTGCTGAGAAACTGAAGGTTGCTGAAGAAATGATCCCGAAGGGATTTGGCACGCCGGAGATGGCGCCCATCTCTACAGGGCTAGGAGAGATCCTGCACTATCGGATCGAGCCGCTTCCCGGATATGAGAGCCGCTACAGCCCAGCCGATCTGCGTACGATCCAGGATTGGATCGTCAAGCGGCAGTTGGCTGGAATACCTGGGGTTGTAGAGATCAACAGTTTTGGGGGATTGCTCAAACAATACGAAGTGGCTCTGTCGCCGGAGCGGCTGCGCAGTTTTGGCATCGGAATTCAGGAGGTGTTTGCGGCGCTGGAAAATGCCAATGAGAACACCGGCGGCGCGTACATTGAACACACGAGCAACGCCTACTTTATCCGGAGCGAGGGCTTGGTCAAGTCGCTGGACGATATCCGGCAGATCGTCGTGCGCAGCAGTGCCAGCACGCCGGTCAAGATTGGAGACATCGGCGAGGTGCGGCTCGGGCACGCCCTGCGCTACGGGGCCGTCAGCCACAACGGCGAAGGCGAGATCGTGCTGGGTATCGTCATGATGCTCAAAGGGGAAAATGCCGCGCGGGTCATCAGCCGGGTGAAGGAACGGCTGGAAACGGTCAAGAAGAGCCTTCCGGAGGGCGTGACCATCACAACGTTCCTCGACCGGGAGAACCTGGTGAACCGGACCATCAAAACCGTGCGCAACAACCTGACGGAGGGCGCATTGATCGTCATTTTCGTACTGGTACTCCTGTTGGGCAATTTTCGGGCAGGGTTGATCATTGCCTCTATCATTCCGCTATCGATGCTTTTTGCCCTCTGGATGATGCATCTTTTCGGCGTTAGCGCCAATCTCATGTCGCTGGGGGCTATCGATTTTGGTCTGATCGTCGACGGGGCGGTTATCATTGTGGAAGCTACCCTGCATTTTTTGGGGGTAAAGATCGCGCAGCGCCGTGCCGAAGGAGAAACGGCTTTGCATTTTACGAGTAAGGAAATGGACCATTATGTCGGCGCCGCTTCCGGGCGGGTCATGCGTTCCTCTGTCTTTGGCATCATCATCATCCTGATCGTGTACCTGCCGATCCTTTCCCTGTCGGGCATTGAAGGCAAAATGTTCAAACCCATGGCGCAAACGGTATCCTTTGCGCTGATCGGGGCCCTGCTGCTCTCGCTGACGTATGTGCCGGCCATGTCCGCGCTGTTCCTGAGCCGGAAGATGAAAACGGAAGCCACGTTTTCGGACCGGTTGATGGGCTTACTGAAGCGGTTTTATGCGCCTGCATTGGAGTTTGCGCTGAGGTGGCCGAAACTGGTGATCGGCTCAACCTTATTCGTTTTTGCCGTTTCTGTGGGCTTGTTTCTGCGTATGGGCGGAGAATTTATTCCTACGCTAGACGAAGGGGATATCATGATGCACGGCTTTTTGCGCCCGGGCGCCTCCCTGACCCAGACCCTGGAAAGCCATCGGTTGGTGCAGCAGGTGATTCTTACGCATTTTCCCGACGAGGTGGAGCAGGTGATCTCCAAGATTGGCTCTGCGGAGATTCCTACCGATCCGATGGCCATCGAAACCGCCGACAACATCCTTCTGCTTCGGGACAAATCGAGATGGACCAAAGCGGCTACCAAAGAAGAGCTCGTAGGGTTGATCGAGGAAAAAGTACACGATATACCCGGCATGGCCTTTGAATTCACCCAACCCATTAAAATGCGCTTTGATGAAATGATGACGGGGGTCCGTTCGGATATTGCCGTGAAGATCTTCGGGGAAAACCTCGATTCCCTGGCGCATCATGGCCGCAAGGCAGCGCGCTTACTGGAGACCATTGAGGGGGTTGTGGATGTGAAAACGGAGCAGATTGAGGGCTTGCCGCAGATCGTGGTCCAATATGATTACGGACGGATCGCACGCTATGGTATGCACGTTCGGGATATCAATGAAACGATCCGGGCTGCTTTTGCAGGTTCTGTGGCAGGGGTCGTATTTGAAAATGAGCGCCGTTTTGATCTGGTGGTGCGTCTGGATACGGCATTTCGGGTAGATATCAGCCAGGTCCGGAATTTGCCGCTGGCGACCCCCAACGGGCGCCTGACGTCGGTCTCGGAAGTAGCTGAGGTGCGTTTTCTGCCTGGCGCTGCCCAGATCAGCCGCGACAATGCCCAGCGCCGGATCGTGGTCAGCGCCAATGTGCGCGGTAAAGATATTGAGACCGCCATTGGAGAAGTACAGGAACTTATGGAGCGCCAGTTGAACCTGCCGCCAGGCTATTTGGTGGCCTATGGCGGGCAGTTCGAGAACCTGCAGGCGGCCAAGGCACGGCTTTCGCTGGCGGTGCCGATCGCGCTGGTTCTGATCTTTGTGTTGTTGTATTTCACGTTCAACTCCCTCAAGGAGGGGCTCCTGATTTTTACGGCAATTCCTATGGCGGCGGTCGGAGGGGTGTTCGCGCTCTTGCTACGGGGTATGCCTTTTTCGATCTCTGCCGGCGTAGGCTTTATCGCCCTGTTCGGCATTGCCGTACTGAACGGCATTGTGCTGATCGCTTACCTCAACCAGTTAGAGAAACAAGGAGTAACCGATATCCATGAGCGCATCACCCAGGGCGCCTTGACGCGCCTTCGGCCGGTGCTCATGACAGCAGCCGTAGCCTCCCTCGGTTTTTTGCCCATGGCGCTTTCGCATGGCGCCGGGGCTGAGGTGCAGCGCCCCCTTGCCACAGTAGTGATCGGTGGCCTGGTCACTTCCACCTTGCTCACGCTGGTTGTGCTGCCGGTGTTATATGCTTTATTTTTCCAACTAAAGAAAGCAAAATGAACAGCTCCATAAATCTATCCTGGCCATTCCTCGTTGTCCTGGCTTGTTTTGCCAGTATTCCAGGAGAGGGGCAGATCGTTCTGACCGAACAGCAAGCCGTTGAGATCGCCTTGCAAAACCACCCCTCGGTGAAAGCAGCCCTGATAAAGGTGCAGGAAAAAACCGTTCTGAAAGGCGGCGCAAAGGTCTGGGAGCCTGCAGAATTTTTCCACAACATTGCGGCCGATCCGGACTACGGGATGTTTGGCGCCACCACTTTTGGCCTCAACCAGGCTTTTCCCGGCCGTAAAACGACGATAGCCAACCGGTTGTATGCCGACCGGCAGCGAACCCTTGCAGAAGCCGGACTGAACCTCACCAAACAGCAGCTTGCCAAATCGGTCCGGGAACTTTACCTGCACCTCGGCTTCATTGTAAGCGAGGCCGCGCTGTACCGAAGGCTCGATAGCCTTTACCAGGAAGTAGCGGCGGTAGCCGATAAGCGCTTTACAGCGGGAGAGGTCGCTTTGGCTGAAAAGCTCGCGTTGCAGGACAAAGCGGCCCAAATGCGGCTGGCCCTGGAAACGACCGGTCATGAGATCGAATTCGACCGCGTCGTGCTGAGGCAATTGCTGGGGCTTTCCGAGCCGGTGTCGCCGATCCTTCAGCCTTTTGAACGCATGAGTTTTTCCCTGGCGGATACCGCCCTGATAGGGAATTCGGCGCAGTCGTTGTTCAACCGGGCGTCCGTAGGCGTGGCGGAATCGGAGCAAGCGATTATACAGGCGGCCAGAGTTCCGACCTTCGCAGGCGGGTTGTTTGTGCAGGCGCTGCCCAACGGCATCGTCCAGCCAGGATGGCAACTGGCGCTGCGCGTACCTTTGGCGGCAAAGAGCCTTCGCGCCGGCGAGGAAGCTTCCGGCCTTAAAGTTCAGTCGGCAGGCGCTTCCTATCAGGCAGAGCTGCTCCGGCAGCGCAATGAAATGGCCCACCTGCTGCACGAACAGGAAAAATACGAGATCCTGCTCGGGTACTACCAAGCCCGGGGCAAGGCACTGGCAGAGGAACTTCTCCGTTCCGCCGCACTGAATTATCGCTCCGGCGAGATCAGCTTCGTGGAACTTACCCAGGTAGCCGAACAGGCTACCAACATCGAATTGGGCCACCTGGAAAACCTCTTTGGGCTGAATTTGACCGTGATTGAATTGAGGACCCTGACAGGGCAGTGATTTTGTCGGCCCGCAACACGGGCTTCCAAACCAATGGCTCACAGCAAAGCCGCTGGCGCCAGGTCAATAGTTTAAAAATAAAATAAATTGAATATGAAAAGATATGCCTTGATCTTTTTCCTGGGCGCCCTGACCGCATCCTGCGGAAAAAAGGATGTCAGCCCAGAAGCGGGCGAAGCGCAGGAAACAAGAGAAATCCATTCGTATATTCTGCTTACCCGGGCGCAGCATGCGCAGGCAGGCATTGAAACCGGCAGCTTTAGTTTCCGGGTCATGCAGGAGTACTTTCCCGCCAGCGCGGAGCTGTTTCTGGGTACGGAATACACTGCTGCGGTGAGCGCTATTACGGAAGGGATCGTTTCCGATCTGCGGGTGCGGCTCAACCAACCGGTGCGTAAGGGCGAAGTGGTGGCCGTGCTGCACAAACCGGGGCTGCTCGATTGGCAGCAGGAGTATCTGGAACATAAGGACCGGCTGGTATTCCTGACAGCAGAATACGAACGCTACCGGGGATTGGCAGCAGAAAACGCGACAGCGGCCCGGAACCTGCAAAAGGCAGAAGCCGACCTGAAGGAGGCGCAGACGCGGATGGCCATCCAGGCAGCCAGGCTGCGGCAGTATCAGATCGATCCGGAGCAGGTAAGCGCGTCCAATCTGAAGACCCAGTTGTTTTTGCGCGCCCCGATCAGCGGCACGGTGACGAAGATTCACGCTGGGATAGGCGCTTCGTTAAGCGCAGGCACAGCGCTTTGCGAAATCGCCGATTTTTCCGGCATCCAACCAGTAGTCTATATTTTTGAAAAAGACATCTTCCGCGTCAAGCCCGGCGCCCGGGTATTGCTGCATTTTGTGGCCGACCCTTCGAAGACGTATGCGGCTACGATCCGCGACATAGATGGGGCTGTTGACCCCGACCGAAAAGCCTTGCGCGCATTTGCCCGCTTCGGGCAGCCGGTAAACGGGCTGGTTGCCGGCGCTTACATGGAAGCCCGTATCGCCCCGGCAGCCGGCATCGAAACTGCCGCGCTGCCTCAAGATGCCGTGGTGCGGGAAGGCGACGGAGAGTTTATTTTCTTTCTGGAAAAAGAACAGGCAAATGGATTCGTATTCCACAAGGTCGCCGTGCGTACCGGCGCCACTGACGGTGGCTTCCTTGCAGTAACCCCGCTGGAGGCCGTCCCCGAAGGAGCAAAGATTGTGGTGAAGGGCGCTTATTACGTTTCTGCCCAGGGCAGTGGGATCGAAATGGAAGAGTAACCTTGGACCTGTCGCAGATATGGGGCTGTCTCAAAAGACCGCTTTCGCCCCTGGCTGCCAAAAAATATTTTCTTTTTTCAATTCTTTTAAAAAATTGCTTTGCAATTTTTTAAAAGAATTGAAAAAAGAAAATAAAATTTCACGCCGGGAGCAACGAACGGTCTTTTGAGACAGCCCCCAAAGCGCATCAGATCTGCTTCTTCGACAAATAAAAATCTACCTTTTCATATTCCGTGTTGGCGATCCGTTCGTCCATTTCCGTAAGGGTTTTGGGCGGAGGTACGATGGCTTTGTCGCCAGGATGCCAGTTGACGGGAAGCGCGACCGACTTTTCGTCGGCAGTCTGAAGCGCTACCAGAATGCGCTTGACTTCCTCCATGTTGCGGCCAATGTTGAGCGGGTAGTAGAGAATGAGCCTTAACGTACTGTTGGGGTCGATAAAAAATACCGCGCGTACGGCAGCGGTAGCGCTGGCGCCGGGGTGCAGCATGCCATACAGGTTGGCTACTTTCATGTCGAGGTCGGCAATGATCGGGAAGTCCATATATACGCCCGTCTTTTCCCGCACGTTGTTGACCCACGCCAGGTGGGAGTGGATGCTGTCGATGCTCAGGCCGATCAGCTTGGTGTTGTGTTTGGCGTAAAAATCCTTATCCATCGCAAACGCAGACAACTCGGTGGTGCATACCGGAGTAAAATCAGCCGGGTGGGAGAACATGATTACCCAGCTTCCTTTGTTGAATTCGGAAAACGTGAGGGGCCCGTGGGTGGTTATTGCCGTAAAATCAGGGGCTTTTTCGCCGATCAGCGGCATGTTGAGCTTTTGTGCTGTTTGATTTTCCATATTGGTTTATGATTAAATTATGGTAAATGATCTTTGTGGGAGTAAGGCTTAAGGCTTAAGGTTCAAGGGTTCAAGGTTCAAGGTTCAAAGTTCTTTGAACGTTGAACTTTGAACGTTATACTTTCAAAGGTTCAAGGGGCGCGCATTAATCCTATTAAAACAATAGGAGTTATAGAATTTAACAATCTTTTGTTCTCTTGGCTGACAAAAAAGGAGATTTTAACATTTCCTGACGCTTGAATTTTGGCGCAAGTTAGTCTCGTTGCATTATCAAGCCTGTAACAGGGATCACAGGAATCAAAGGGGAAGCGGAAAATAATTTGTATGGGCAGGATTTTTTCTATCTAAGGTGTGACAAAAATCACTGGAGTAAATGAGCAAAGTCATAAATGAGCCTACAAACCGCCTGTACTTTTGACTCAACAAATGACATCAAAATGAAAACGAAAGCATTAATTCTCTTACTGGCGGTACTTTTTGTGGGGATGGGATTGGAGGCCCAAAGCCCGTTTGTGGTGAAAAGTACCAAGATGACTGTAGAAGGCACGTCCACAATCCATAAATGGGAAATGGCCGTCACAAAAGTTAGCGCCGAAGGAAAACTGACGATGAACGGCGCAGCCCTTGAAGATATCCAAAGCCTCAACGTGACCGTTGGCGCCAAGAGCCTGAAAAGCGAACATGGAAAGGTAATGGATGAAAAGACCTACGAAGCGCTTAAGGCCGATGAATTCCCCAACATCACCTTCCAACTGACCGGCATCGAAAGTATCACTCCCGCTACCGGAGGGTATACCGTAAAAGCCAAAGGCAACCTGACCATTGCCGGAGTGAAAAAACCCGTCAGTATGCAAGTCAGCGCAGCCGTCGCTTCGAACGGCTATGTTACCTTCAAAGGCAGCCGCAAGATTCTGATGGCCGACCACAACATGACGCCTCCCAAAGCCGTCATGGGAACCATCAAAGTAGGACCGGAGGTAACGGTAAACTTTGAAGTGACCCTTGCCCCGGCAGCGATCTGATCGCCGGGAACCCTAAACCTATTTCCCGAAGCGAAACCTTTTTTGTAAATAACGGAGAAACAGGTCCTTGTGTGAATGGACCGCGCTTTCCCTGGAATTGTATTGTCCTAACTTATCTTTTTAAAAACAACCTTTATGAAAACGACAAAGAACCTACTCACGCTGGCACTGGTCTTTCTTGCAGTGACGATGTTTGCCCAACAACCGGGTATCCAGTATTTCCGTCCTTGGGACAAGAACGGGATCAATATTTTCGAACCCGCTAAAGGCGGCGACCAACCCGCATACGAAGGCCTCTCCGTGCGCATCGGCGGGAGCTTTACGCAGGATTATCAGAGCCTGACCCACGAAAACAAGCCGAACGGCAAAAACTACCTCTGGGGCGTCAATACCAAAGAAGACTCTCTTTCCGCTACGCTTTCCGGCTTTAACCTGGCGATGGCCAACCTGAACTTTGACTTCCAGATCGAGGACGGTATCCGGGTGTGCCTGGAAAACTACATGTCGGCGCGCCACCACAACGAATTTTGGGTAAAAGGCGGATACATCCAGATGGATAAGCTTCCGATGTTCAACAACCCGCAGTGGTTTACGGATTACGTTCGCGTGAAGATCGGCCACTTCCAGCCCAACTTTGGCGACCAGCAGTTCCGCCGCACCGATGGCGGGAACGCGATCTTCAACCCGTTTGCCGAAAACTTCATCCTGGATGCGTTCACTACCGAAATCGGCGGCGAAGTGTATGTGTTCCCATCCAAGAGCCTGATGCTGATGGTGGGTATGTCTTCCGGCTTTATTAATGGCAACATTGAAAACCCGGCTGGCGGGCTGGTGGGCTCCAACAAAGAGGAAATCAAGCGCAACCCATCCATCTTCTTCAAAGCCGCTTATGACAACACGTTTGGAGAAGACCTCCGCTTCCGCCTCTCGGCTTCGATGTACAACAACAGCAGCATTTCCCGGAATACCCTGTTTGCAGGCGACCGCACGGGCTCGCACTACTTCATGGTTTTGGAACCTGCTGCAGGCACCTACTCGGCCAACTTCACTTCCGGCCGTTTCAATCCGGGCGTAACCAACCGCGTCAGCGCAATCACCATCAACCCGTTCCTGAAGTACAAAGGACTGGAAGTGTTCGGCTCGTATGATATCATCAAAGGCGGCACCTATACCGAAACCGACGACCGCGACTGGAATCAGCTTGCCGTAGAAGGCGTCTTCCGCTTCCTGCCCAACGAACAGGCCTATATCGGCGCCCGCTACAATACAGTCTCCGGCCGCCCGAGCGGATTTGCTCAGGACATAACCATCAACCGCACCGCGTTTGTTGCCGGTTGGTTCCCCACCAAAAACCTGCTGCTGAAAGGCGAATACGTTTCTCAGGAATATGTGGATTTCCCATCCACCGCCGTCCAGTACCAGGGCAAATTCAAAGGCATGATGATCGAAGCAGTGATTGGCTTCTAACATAATCTCGTGAAAGAATACATGGAAATTGAACTTGTGGCCTTAAAATGATCCGCAGCCCGGAGCCGGCATTCGCCGGCTCCGGGTGGGTCGTTAAAGGCAGTCTTCGAAATTCTAAAAGTATTCAATAGGATTTTTTATTTTTGATTTTGGACTTTTTATAACAATTGGAAGGAACTTTAGCTATTCTCTTTTTGTATAAAATGATCGTGTGTTTTTCTGTATTTAAATAAAATTTTCATGCGGAAGCTAACGGAGAAATTGGGTAAAACAGCAAATCCTTTTGCGGCAGGCGTTGTCGTTGCGGTCTTCTTTCTGGCGTTTACCGGTTTTCACGCGGTAAAGGAATCGGTATCCCTGAGTCCCGGCGACGTGCTGATCACCGAACAAAGCAAGCTGGCCCTGAGCGGTACCAGCAACGTCAACAAGTTTACCTGCGAATGCACCCAGAAATTCTCTCCGATGGCGGTTGGCGCTACCTCTTCGTCTAACCGTTCTCAGATCGTTTTTGCAAATACGGCGCTCAAACTGACCACCACCAAGCTCGATTGCGGTCAGAAGATCATGAACAAGGACATGTACCGCACCCTCAAGGCGGAAGAATATCCCTACATCACGATTGAGTTGAAAAAGGCCCAGTTTCCTGTTGGCGTTACGATCGATGATTGCGCGGAGTGGGTGGAACTGGATGCAGAAACGGTGATCACCATAGCCGGAAACGCCCGCAAGGTGCCATTGAAGGTCAAAGCCCGCAACCTGGCTTCAGGCCGGTTCCAGTTCCGAAGCGCTCAAGCATTAAAAATGACGGATTTTGGCATTCAACCTCCCACCGCGATGATGGGGGCGATCAAGGTTCGGGACGCGATCACCATTCAGTTTGATCTGATCGTCACCGTATCCAGCGCCGGCGAAATCAGCGCTTCATAGCTCCGCCAGCCCGCTGGTTTTTTTCTTGTCCAGGGAGAGCATCCCGCTTTTTTTGCCGGGTATCTGGATTTGCACCATATTCCGCTGATCCTCGAAGAGTTCCAGAAAGATTTGATTGTCGATCGCGATCGTTCGGACGTCGGCGCGTTCGGGCTGTAGCCGGAGGTAACAGGTGATAGCGCCCATGGAGTTTTCGGTGCGCATGATCCGGAACTCCGCCCGCTCCCCATCCATTTTAACGGTTAGTTTCTGCTGCAAATAGCGCTCCATCAGAGCCTCTGCTTTGATTTTGCCCTGCTGGATCTGTTTTTCGTAGGATTGGTAGTGTATTGCCTCTCCGAAATCGTCCATAAACAAGGTCACCGACATGCCGATTTGCCGGGTTTTTTCATCCCGGTAAATCTCCATTACGCTGAGATGAACCGGATGGATTTCCGGGGCGGAATGCCATACCCAGGGCATTGCGGTAATTAATAAAGCGGAAATGGATACCATGCGCTTTTTTCAGGAAAAACAAGCTACCTACTCCGGAAGTTTTGGCGAGCTAGTGCTTTAAGAATTATTTGGGACAGCGCACCCGTTTGCGCGGAGGCCGGGCGCCAATCCGGATGGCGTTGCTGATCCGGTAGCTCCATGCCAGGCCTAAGGAATAGTACCAGTCTCTGCCGGCGCCTCCGCGCATATGCGGCGCCTGGGGGTCGTCGCGGGCCGAGTCGAAGTCCGGCCTGCTCAACCGGGCAGTTCCAATGCCTTTGTATTGCATAAGCTTGGCATAGGGTACTTTTCCCGTGCTCACGTCGTCGAGGTAGTCGGTTTGGGTAAAACGCGCGCTGTATTCCAGAGCGATTCCCCAACGCCCGCCCATGAGAAGCTGGATTCCTACGCCATAAGGAAAGACGGCGGCGCTGGTGGGGTAGGGTAGAGGATACCCTTTAATGCCTTGCCCTTCGGTGCCCAGCGGTTGAAGGTCGATCCACTGGCCATCAGCCTTGGCCTGCGGCATGAACCGGATGCGTCCGGCCCCGAAGTGGAGGTAGGGGATCCCTTCAATTGCTCCCTTGCCCAAGCCGAATGCCGAAAAGCGCCACTCCCCGGAAAGGGAATATTCCGCGATACAGGTCTGGAAATGCAACCCTCTGGGGCGTTGGCTGAGCGCGTCGCTCCCTGCCAGCGTTATGGATTGCGCAGTCAGGCGCAATGCCCAGTGCGGGCTCAGATACCACTTTCCCCAGATGCCGTAAGTCGGTCTAAGGGTGCGGAGCGCGAGCCGGAGGTCTTTCGGGGTAAGGTCTCCGTCGTAAGCGGCCAGACCGTAATTTATCCCAAATTCCGGTTCCTGTCCGGAAAGCGCCAAACCAAGGCAACAGGCCGTCAGGGCCAAAAGTGATCGTTTCATAACTGGAGTTTGTTTTGGTTTCTGCCCGGCAATTTGAAGGCAATCTCCCGGAGGCGCAAGGAAAAAAGTGGCGTGTTTGTTCCCCCGCAAAAAGATGTTTTTTTTCATCTGACTTATGAAAAGATATTCATAGATTTGAATATCCAATTGACCAAGCCGCCCTGATGCGGTCTTTTAGGAGCGGAAAGAGGAACGCATGAAGGGCTGCAGGAAGTAATAAAAAGTACCAGGGAATGGCTGCCAACATTCCCTTAAAAGGCAATTCGATGAAAGCGTCGGCATTTTTTCCGATTTCCGGCTGGATCGCCCAATACAAGCTCAACGATTTACGGTGGGATGCGCAGGCCGGCCTAACGGTAGGCGTGATGTTGGTCCCCCAGGGGATGGCGTATGGTTTGCTGGCGGGATTGCCTCCGATTTATGGGCTGTATGCCAGTATCGTGCCCTTATTTTTATATGCTTTCTTCGGCACTTCACGTCATTTGTCGGTTGGGCCGGTAGCCCTGGTTTCCTTGCTGGTCATTACCGGCGTATCTGCCTACGCCGAGCCCGGGTCGGAGCGGTTTATCGCTTTGGCGGTGGGGGCCGCTCTGTTTGCCGGCTTGATCCAAATTCTGCTGGGAGTTTTCCGGCTGGGGTTTATGGTCAACTTCCTTTCGCACCCTGTGATGTCGGGCTTCACCTCCGCCGCTGCGTTTATCATTGGGATCAGCCAGTTGAAATATCTATTGGGGATTGACCTCCCGCAGAGCAATCAGGTTCAGCTTATTGGAGCGGCGTTGATCCGGAACATAGGAGGTATTCATTGGCTAACACTGGGTATCGGCCTGGCCGGCATCGGTTTGATCCTGCTTCTGCGCCGGATCAGAAAAACTATTCCCGGGGCATTGATTACGGTTGCGCTTGGTATTGCAGTAGTCTGGGGCTTCCGGCTCGACTTGCAGGGCGTCGATATCGTTGGGGTGGTGCCTAAAGGACTTCCTACGTTTGGCGTACCTAACGTGTCCTTTCAGGATTTCCAGCAGTTGTTACCCTTGGCCCTGACCATTTGCCTGATCAGTTTTATCGAGTCGCTGGCGATAGCCCGCGCGCTGGAGGCGAAGCACAATACCTACAAAGTTATTCCCAACCAGGAATTAATCGCTTTGGGGATTACCAAAGTAGGCGGCGCGTTCTTTCAGGCATACCCGACTACCGGCAGTTTTACCCGCTCGGCGGTTAACGACGGTTCTGGCGCCAGAACGGGGATGTCCTCGATCGTAGCTTCCCTGGTTGTCGCCCTGACGTTGCTGTTTTTGACTCCTTTCTTTTTTTACCTGCCTAAGGCCCTGCTTGCTTCGGTTATCGTGGTGGCCGTCATCGGTCTGGTCGATTACCAGGAGGCCTTTCATTTATGGAAAACAGACCGGAGAGACTTCTATACCTTGCTGGCAACCTTTATAGCCACCCTTACTCTTGGTATTCAGAGCGGCGTAGTGATTGGAATTGTGTTGTCGCTTGCCTTGATGCTGTATAGCAACTCCCGGCCCCACGTTGCGGTGCTTGGGAGGCTCCCCAATACCGCGCATTACCGGAATATCACCCGCTTTGGCGAAGCGGAGCAGCAAAACGACCTGCTCATTTTCCGGTTCGACGCCCAGCTCTATTTCGGGAATTCCAGCTTCTTTCAGGACAATATCCAGCAACTGCTGCTAACCCAGCAAGACGCGCTGAAGGCGTTTGTACTGGATTGCTCCAGTATCAGCGATATCGATTCGTCGGGAATGCGGGTGTTTGCCAAGCTGATCAAAGATTTACACGAAAAAGAGGTAGAACTGTTTCTGGCAGATGTCATCGGCCCGGTGCGGGATAAGTTGGTCACCTTTGGCCTGCTGGAAAAGATTGGGGAAGATCACCTGTTTTTCAGCGTTCACGAAGCAGTGGAAGCCTTTAACCGAAGGAAATCAGGGTGATTCCCTTCAAAAAAGTTCAGGAATATCATCACAGATTTGAAAAAATGAGTATATTTTCATTAATTCATGTTTATCGGATAAACCTTATAAAACCGGATTTTCTATGAGATATGGTTTCATCATTGACAACCGCAAGTGCATTGGGTGTCATGCTTGTACTACGGCGTGCAAGGCAGAGCACCAGGTACCGCTGGGAGTCAACCGCACCTGGGTCAAACAGGTAGAAAAAGGGGAATTTCCCAACACCCGGCGCTTGTTTTCCGTAATGCGCTGTAACCACTGCACCGAAGCGCCCTGTGTGGAGATCTGCCCGGTGGAAGCGTTGTTCTTCCGCGAAGACGGGATTGTCGACTTTGACAACCGCCGCTGCATCGGATGTAAGTCCTGCATGCAGGCCTGCCCCTACGACGCGCTCTATATCGATCCCGAGAACCACACCGCCGCCAAGTGCAATTATTGCGCCCAACGGGTGGATGTAGGTCTGGAGCCCGCTTGCGTCAACGTATGCCCGGAACATGCCATTATCTCGGGCGATATGGATAATCCGGATACGGAAATCGCTCAGCTTTTGGCCAGAGAGCAGGTAACCGCCCGAAAAGTATCCAAGGGAACGGTTCCCAACCTGTTCTATATCAATGGCGACGAAGCCTCCCTTACCCCTTCGCTTACGGAACGCTCCAACGAATATTTCTGGAACTCTCAGTCGCTTGGAGTGGGCCATTACGCCAAGGAAGCCGAAAAACTGGCGTTCTCCAACGGCGATGCGATTCAGGCGCTAATGCAGGGCAACGGACAAACCGCTACAGCGGGTGAGGTCGCCAAACACGGCCCCGGCAAATCCATCGATCTGATGCTCGGCAAGCCGAGAAGAATTTACGATACGCCTGAAAAAGGCGTGCTCTGGGGCTGGGAAGTTTCCGGCTATGTCCTTACCAAGGCCATTTCTGCCGGCGCTTTTTTAGTACCGTTTTTATCTCTTGTTAGTGGGGCTGCCCAGCCTGGGTTGAATAATGTGTGGTGGGGATTTGGCCTGGCTCTTGCTTTTCTTGGCGCTACCGGCGCCTTACTGGTGAAGGACCTCGACCGTCCGGACCGCTTCCTGAACGTATTGCTTCGCCCGCAGTGGCGTTCCTGGCTGGTGCGCGGAGGGTATGCCATTTCCGTATACGGAGGCTTGGTTGTACTCAATGCATTGTATCTTTTCCTGGAAATCCGCTTTCTGGAAGAAGCCTTGATATGGATTACCGCCGTTTCGGCCATCGTGGTAGCCATTTATACCGCTTTCCTGTTTGCACAAGCCAAAGGGCGCGATTTCTGGCAAAGCCCCGCGCTTTCCCTCCATATGCTGGTGCATAGCCTTATGGCCGGCGCCGCCGCGTTTAGCATCCTTTCGTTCTTCCAGGATGCCCAGGCGGATTGGGTGCGCTTTTTGATTACGGTTTTGATCGCCGGACTGGCCGTGAACCTGTTCACGATCGTTCTGGAGATCGTGACCCCGCACCCGACCGTAGACGCCAAAGCAGTGGTGAAAATGATTATAAAAGGCCGCTACAGCCGTCTGTTCTGGTTCGGCGTAATGGCTTTCGGCAACATTCTTCCGTTGGTTTTGCTGGCGTTCGGAGGAAGCGAACCGGTTGTGTTAGCCGTTTCCGGGCTTGTTGTCCTGATCGGCATTTACCTGACCGAGCATATCTGGGTGGAAGCGCCGCAACGCATTCCGTTAGTATAAAATCACTGCTCCCTGCTATATTTTCAAATGCAATAGCTAAAAAGAATGAAAAATAAACGCCATCATACCTTAATTGAGCAGATTGCCGAAAAGATCGGGCTGATCCCCAATCTGCACCAGGAGACGGAAACGCCTCTGGACCGTTTGACCGAACCGGGCCATTTGACCAACTTCCCGCCCCCCGAAAAATGGGACGATTGGGTGGAATACGAAGCTAAAGATTGGCCCCGGTTATCGAAAAAGCATTACACGATTGTGCCGACTACCTGCTTCAACTGCGAAGCGGCGTGCGGGCTGACTGCATTTATCGACAAGGAAACCGGGCAGGT
>WBZV01000805.1_pt1 | contig 16431 bp, 19 predicted proteins | sample 5204221 | NCBI WGS metagenome assembly WBZV01 (sample SAMN12344360, study PRJNA552823) | activated sludge metagenome | biome: Activated sludge suspended growth; feature: Nitrification reactor; material: Wastewater; isolation source: activated sludge from nitrification reactor of wastewater...
CGAGCATTATTGGCATAGCAAAAAAAATTCTTTAAGAAAAAATATAAAATCATGCAACCAAGACTTATTTCAAGCTGCAGAATTAACTTTTCACCCCATCTGCCAAGCTTAATGAATCATGCTATATTGTCTCATAATGAGTATTTATGATAAAGTTTTCATTGTTTATCCTAATGTAGATGGCTGAATCATCTTGTTTGACGATGGTGACTGGTAGGGATTCTGAATTGTAATTGTTTTGGAAAATTTTTTTAATCTGATTGTTTGGTGATTCGTTATTCAGAGAAATGTTTGTTTCGTTTATGGTAAGAGAGTTTTCGTCTATATAATGAGACCCAGAAAGACTTTTTGTGCTGGTAAAATAGATTTTATCTGTTACATAGGTAGGCCATTTAATTGGCTGATAATAGCCGATAAATGGTGTAAGCCATTGTTTATGTATTTCTGTTGATTTTTGCATGGCAATGCATTGAAAAAATGAGAAAATGAGCACAATGAATATACGCATTAATCAAATCCTTTATGTTTTTGTGTGATTATTATTTATATACTTTATATATTATTATTTTTTTTGTAAAACGACCATTTTATCTTTTGATGCATAATGAGTGCGATAAAAGCTTGCAGAATACCTATTTTATGATACATTAAAATAGCTTGCTAATGAGGGTAATTGAAATATATGCGCGGCGGTATAGCCAAGTGGTAAGGCAGGGGTCTGCAAAACCCCGATCCCCGGTTCAAATCCGGGTGCCGCCTCCAGTAAAAATGAGTGTGCCGGGATGGCGGAATAGGTAGACGCAAGGGACTTAAAATCCCTCGGGTGTAAACCCGTGCCGGTTCGAGTCCGGCTTCCGGCACCAGCCTACGCTCCTCCTTCGTTAAAACTACGGAGAACAGAGTAAAGCTACGGCTGGCGTGCCAGTTTTTTACCCAACCTTTACAAGTTACGGTTGGGACCCATAAAGAAAAAGAATTGCGATAAAAATCTCTTTAAAAAAAGAGCTAATTTTTATGTGTAAAGTAAACGTTTTTTAATGTTTACGATTAAAAATTTAAAAATGAAAAGTAAAAAAAGCTTGACAAATACTCCCCTATGGCTAGTGTACTTGTAGGTACTAGTTTTATTATGTTTGCTTTGCCATAGGTCAATTAGTAAAGGATGTTTTTTATGAACAAGGCAAAATTAATTGAAGCAATGGCGAAGGCGACAAAGCAATCCAAGGCAACTTGCAAAGAGTGCCTGGAGGCTTTTCTTGCAACAGTGAGCGGTGCATTAAAACAAAGTAAGGATGTAGTTCTTACGGGTTTTGGTACTTTTTCAGTAATGAAAAGAAAAAGCCGTACTGGTATTAATCCAGTAACCCGTCAGAAAATGACTATTCCTGCAAAAAAAGTTCCAAAATTCAAACCAGGTAAGGCGCTTAAGGCACTTATCAAGTAAGTTGTTTGAACAGAACTTTCAAAGGGGCGTCTTCGACGCCTCTTTTTTTGTTTTTAACCATTTTTTCTTGCTAGTTCCCTTTTTGTCTAGATATACTTAAACTGAAGGTTGTAAAAAATAAACAAAAGAGGAATATAATGGTTACTCCAAATGGCATTGAAACGATGGACATGGCTCAGCAGCCTCAAGCAGGCCTGCTAGAAACAATTCAACGCTCTGTGGAACCGAATACGGTGGCCAATAAATTCGGTGTTGATAAGAGTCTTTTGATGGACATTGGCGTGTATGGGGGGATTGGGTTTATTGTTGGGTTCCTTTTAAAAAAATATAGTGAATATTTTATATCGTTAGCGGTCTTGTTGGTGGGTATTATTGTTTTACAGCAATTTAATTATCTCTCTTTTTCTTTTAATAGTGTAAAAATTCATGAGGCTTTGGGGTTGCATAATATTCCGATGAGTGGTGATGCGTACGGTAACTTTTTTTGGGAGTGGGTTCGCTCGCATCCCATATGCGCTTCAAGTTTTGCTGGTGGGTTTATCATAGGACTTAAAGTGGGCTAATAAAAAGAGAGGATAGAATGTCATTTGAAGCAGAACTATTAAAAATTTTAATGCAATTGCATGTCATTTCTGGAGAAGATGCGCTTGCTGTTGAGCAACTATTTCACGATTCAGATGTAGATCAATTTGAGGAATATCTACTGAGTGAAGGTATTGTTGATGAAGAAAATTTACTAAAAGCGTTATCAGAATACTATCAACTACCATTCTTTGATGTAGTGGGATATTTTTTTAGAACAGATTATTTACACATGTTTCCAAAAGATATGTTGTTGCGTAATGAGATAATTCCGCTTGAAGTTGACGGCAATATAATGGTGATGGTTGCAAGTCGTCCTGATAATCCTGAATTGCTTTTTGATATTGGTAAATATGTTTCCTATGATATTCAATTTTATGTTGGTGTTGGTCGTAATATTGGTGGCGCGGTAGAAGAATTTTACGATAAATCCGACACTGAAGATGCGGCTGATGAAGACAGAAGTGAAGACGGAAATGAAGAAAGTATTTTGCAAGAAGAGTTGGGTATTTTAGAAATAGAGGGGCAGGAGGAAATGTCTTTTGTTGTTAATGATGATGAAGAATTTGTTGAGGGTTTTGCCGAGGATGCATTAGTTAAGCCAGAAGGATGGGAGGAGGATTGATGTGAATAAGGAGTATATCCTTTTTGATGAGCAATCGGCCGTTCAGCGTGTTGAAGCGCTGCTCAATGATGCAATTAAAAAGCATGCCTCTGATATTCACCTTGAACATACCCCAAATGAACTGCGCGTTCGGTTTCGAATAGATGGTATTCTTGTTGATCAAAAATCATTTTCCCTGTCTTTGAGTTCATCTCTTATTGTCCGTTTAAAAATTCTTGCACATCTTAATATTGCAGAACGCAGAATTCCACAAGATGGTAAATTCCAACAAAAACATAACGATATGCTGATTGATATACGCGTTTCGACATTTCCCGCTCTTTATGGGGAAAAAATGGTGGTTCGCATTTTAGACAGATCCTGCCAGGGACTTACCTTAGAAAGTCTTGGTTTTGAGCCGAAAATCATGGAACAATTTAAGCGATTGCTAATGCAGCATAATGGTTTTTTTATTGTTACTGGGCCAACTGGATCAGGAAAAACAACGACATTGTATGCAGCTCTTTCGTTTTTAAATAATTCACAAAAAAATATAGTTACCTTGGAAGATCCTGTTGAGTACTCACTTGAAGGAATAACGCAATCGCAAGTTCAGCCAGCTGCAGGTTTTACGTTTGAAAGAGGCTTGCGTTCGTTAGTGCGCCAGGATCCTGATATTATTATGATTGGTGAAATTAGAGATAAGATTACCGCGCGCATTGCAATAGAAGCAGCATTAACAGGACATTTTGTTCTCAGTACTTTGCATACAGGACATGCAATTGGAGCACTTATGCGGCTACTTGACATGGGTATTGAGCCATTTTTGCTCAATGCAACACTATCAGGAATTCTTGCGCAACGCTTGGTTCGTAAACTTTGCATGCATTGTAGACAGTTGCGAGTTGCAACGACAGAAGAAAAAAAAGTACTACGTGAGTATGACGTAGAATGTGATTCTCTTTATCATGCTGAAGGGTGTGATGCATGTGATGGGCTTGGGTATAAAGGTCGCACGGGAATTTTTGAGTTGTTGATTATATCTTCTGCGCTGCGTGCATTGATAAATAAAAATCATCATTATGATGATCTTCATGAGCAGGTGTTACGTGATGGCATGCAAATATTATTGCATGATGGCGCACAAAAAGTTAAAGATGGTATCATTTCTTTTGAAGAGTTTATGCGGCTTATTGCGTAAAATTCAGTATCAATTATTGTAATGACATCTTTATCGTGATACATTAATTTTATTATGAACAAACAAGCTTCTCTTGAGATAAATGAACTATCGGTTTCTGTTTCTGATGCTGTAGTGTTACAAGATATTAATTTGTTGGTTGAATCATCTTCGGTGCATGCCATTATGGGGCCGAATGGTTCTGGTAAAAGTAGTTTAGCATACGCACTTGCAGGGCATCCTCAGTATACAATAACTACCGGAAACGTTACGCTCAAAAATGATGATTTACTTGCGCTTGCACCACATGAGCGTGCGCGAAAAGGTTTATTTCTTTCTTTTCAAAATCCATGCGAAATTCCTGGCGTGTCTGTGTTGTCGTTTTTTAAAGAGGCATATGCTGCAATTAAAGGAATTCAGGGTTCTATGTCTGATTTTAATAATCTTTTGACTGAGCGGTGTATGCAACTTGGTATTGATCCATTGTTTCTAATGCGTGGTGTAAATCAAGGGTTTTCTGGCGGAGAAAAGAAGCGTCTTGAACTTTTACAGATGCTTGTTTTGCAACCTGATGTAGTTATTCTTGACGAAATCGATTCAGGACTCGATATTGATGCGTTAAAAAGTGTCGCTGCGGGAATTGAGCGTGCGCGTAAAGAAAGTCCTCATATGAGTATTGTTCTTATTACTCATTACCGAAGAATTTTAGATTATATCATGCCAGATCATGTGCATGTGCTATCACAAGGATCTTTCGTTGCCTCTGGCGACTATTCTCTTGTTACCACGTTAGAAACTGAAGGTTATGATGTCTTCAAAAAGTAGAAAACATCGGTCTGAAGAGTATGTTTTTAAGGCAGCAAAGGGCCTAAATCGTACTATTGTCATGCAAATCTCTGAACAAAAAAATGAACCTGGTTGGATGACAGATTTTCGTCTCAAAGCACTTGATATTTTTGAACAAAAACCAATGCCTGCATGGGGTGCTTGTCTTGACGAGCTTGATCCTGATGATATTTTTTATTACGTCAAACCGATTGAAGGTCAACATACGCAATGGTCAGATGTTCCTGAAAAAATGAGAAAAACTTTTGAGCGGTTAGGTATTCCCCAAGCAGAGCAAAATTTTTTAGCCGGCGTTGGAGCGCAATTTGAATCTGAAATTGTTTACAAAAGCCTGAAAAAAAAATGGGCAGATCAGGGTGTTTTGTTTATGGACATCAGTACTGCGTTACGTGAACATGAACAACTTGTTAAAAAATATTTTTCTACCATCATTCCTCCTCATGATAATAAGTTCGCCGCTTTAAATTCTGCTGTCTGGAGTGGAGGTAGTTTTGTTTTTGTTCCTGCAGGAGTTCGTATTGATATGCCATTGCAGGCCTATTTTAGAATAGATGCTGCGCAAATGGGACAATTTGAGCGAACACTCATTGTCGCTGAACCGGGAAGTTCTGTTGAATATGTTGAAGGATGCAGTGCACCGGTGTATAAAAAAAATTCATTGCATAGTGCGGTTGTAGAACTTGTTGCGCTAGAAAATGCGCATATTCGTTACACGACAATTCAAAATTGGTCCACAAATGTGTACAATCTGGTGACAAAGCGTGCAGTAGCTTATAAAAATGCGCGTGTAGAATGGGTTGACGGTAATTTTGGCAGTAAAGTGACCATGAAATATCCTTGTATTATTTTAAAAGAACCTGGTGCAAAAGGGTTGATTATTTCTTTGGCCGTTGCAGGCAAGGGACAGCATCAAGATTCTGGAGGTAAAATTATTCACTGTGCGCCATGCACAACTTCTACTATTCTTGCAAAGTCGATCAGCAAGGGTGGTGGGCGTTCAAGTTATCGTGGGTTATTGAAAGTGCTTCATGGTGCGTATGACGTGGTGTCAAAAGTGCAGTGTGATGCATTAATTTTTGACAATGAATCCCGCACTGACACTTATCCTACCATAGATATTCGTGAAACGAATGTGGATATTGGTCATGAGGCTTCAGTGAGTAGGGTGAGTGACGAACAATTATTTTATTTAATGTCACGTGGTTTGAGCGAGCAGGTCTCTAGGGGGCTTATTGTAAATGGCTTTATTGATGCATTTGTGCAGTTGTTGCCGATGGAGTATGCTGTTGAAATTAATAGGCTTATTGAAATGGAAATGGAAGATTCTATTGGATAGTTCTATGCGCTATGACATTATAAATCTTACTACTAATCATCATAATTACTATCACCAATCGTACATGATTGATCATAATACCCAACGAAATTTTCTCATTTATTGTTCCCCTGATACAAAAACCGAAGATATTCATCTTTCTTTTGTAGTTGAGCGTAATGCATATGTTCGCGTAGAAGTTCTTTTGGTGCATGTCAGTTGTCAACTTTCTATCACGTGCATTATGCGCGGCGAGGGTGGTCAGGCGATAATTAATGGTGCATACATACTGTGCAGTGACAACAAAGTAACTATTACTACAGCCCAGCGGCATGAAAAATCGCATGCAACAAGCGCGGTTAACTTTAAGGGTGTATTATATGATTGGGCACAAGTTATGTATAATGGAATGATTTTTGTTGCACAAGAGTCACGTGCTACGGTTGCATCGCAAGAAAATAAAAATATAGTGCTCAGTGGTACTGCACGTGCAGTTTCTGTTCCACAACTAGAAGTATTGAGTAACGATGTGCATTGCTTTCATGGCAGTGCTGTTGGTACTCTCCAAAAAGATCAGCTTTTTTATGCAGCAGCCCGTGGTATTGATTTACAAAACTCACAGCGCTTGCTCATAAAAGGTTTTTTTGGCGATGTGTTTGAATGCAATGAGGCGCAACAGTATGTGGAGAGGTACATTTAATGGAACTATTTAAACAGTTACGTAAAGATTTTCCTATTTTGTCTGAAAAAGTAGATGAAAATGCTCTCATTTATTTTGATAATGCAGCAACTGTCCACAAGCCGCGATTAGTTATTGATGCGCTTGTTCATTTTTATACTAAGACGAATGCAAATGTTTATCGCGGTATTTATAGCTTTGCAGAGTATGCTACACACTTGTATGATACTGCGCGTGAAAATGTTGCGCAGTTTATTGGTGCACACAAAGAAGAAATAGTATTTACTAGTGGTACAACTGAAGGAATTAATTTTGTTGCTTCAACATGGGGAGAGTCTTTTATTTCTGCTGGTGATGAAATAGTTATCACTGAGCTTGAACATCATGCAAATTTATTACCTTGGCAACAACTTGCAGCACGTAAAGGTGCACGGTTAAAGTGTATACCAGTTATGTCTGACGGTATGCTTGATGTATCGTCATTAGATTCAATTATTACACAACGCACAAAAATTGTGGCATGCGTACATGTGTCTAATGCGGTGGGTACACATGTAAATGTTGATTTTATTACTGCCCGAGCGCGGCAGGTCGGAGCGCTTGTTTTGCTTGATGCGGCACAATCTGTTGCACATCAAAAAATTGATGTAAAAAGGTTAGGCTGCGATTTTTTAGTTTTTTCAGGTCATAAATTGATGGCGCCAACAGGAGTTGGCGTTTTATTTATTAAAAAAGATCTGCATGAGGCTATTCCGCCATATCAATTTGGTGGAGGAATGGTTGAAAATGCAGAATTTTTGCATGCAAGATGGAAAAAAGCACCACATAAATTTGAAGCGGGCACGCCGCCCATTGCTCAAGCGGTAGGGCTGGGTGCTGCAATTAATTATTATCAAAAAAATATTTTTTTTGACGATTTAATTGTCCATGAAGCATCTTTATGCCAACAATTAGTTGTTGGCCTATCAAGTATGCCGAAGGTTTTGTTGCTTGGTCCATTGTCGCAACTCAAACAAAATGGGCACATGGTGAGTTTTTTAGTAAAAGGCTTTCACTCACATGACGTGGCAGCTTTTTTAAGCTCTAAAGGCATTGCTGTTCGCGCTGGACACCACTGCGCACAACCTTTTGCCCATAAACTGGGATATGATGCATCGGTACGAGTTAGCTTTTATTTTTATAATACACAAGAAGAAGTGGAATTTTTTATTGCATGTATGCGTGAATTAGTTACTCAGTAAAAAAATTTAAATAAATACTCCACATTTTTTTAAAAAGCTCGTAAGAGCTGATTGTTTCTCATAGACAATGCTACGTATGCCAAGGGTTTGGGCGGCGGCGCTATTCTCTTGGGAATTATCAATAAGTATGCAGTGTTGTGGATCTAAGTTATACGTAGATATTAAATGCTCAAATATTTTTTTGTTAGGCTTTGCTATCTTAATTTCAGATGAAACAACGATGCCATCAAAAAGATTAATAATGGAAGGGTATTTATTTTGTAGCATGGCGTAAAATTCATGAGGAATATTTGCGCATAAATATAATGAGTGTCCATTTTGTTTTAATTTTTGTGCTAAGGCAATCATCTGTTTTATTGGTTCTGTCACGTGTGCAATGACTGTTGGGTCAAGCATGAGTTTCATGATAGAACACATAAGATTTTTTTCTTTAACACTGGTAAAAAATTTATTCTGATCAAGAATTACAATCGCATTTTTTATTTCATCGTGTGCTTGCGCGCATGTTTTTTTACCTTCCTGCAATTCAATAATGCAGCGCGGCATTGTTCTACCATTGAGAGATATGATTATATGTGGCTGTTGATCTGTGTTTTTACTCATTGCATGGAGCATATCCAAGCAGCGGTGTCCTGGGTTTTTCCAATGCGTAAGAGCATAACTGGTGAGTTCGCCATAGCCGATTTTTTTTGCAAAGCCAATATAACTTTCTTTAAACAGTACATTAATTAAATCAAGAATGATGGCAGGCTTTTGCCGCAAAAAAGCGTTGTTTTCTGGTGTTGTTGCACATTTTTGTTTGTTTTTTGTGCGTAAAGCTGGTATGGTACATGTGCATATAAAGAGAATACTGGACAATATTACATAATAATTGACTTTATTAATAGTCATGCAGATATCCTTCTTTATGTGGTAATTTATACATAGCGTAGTTAATTTTTTTAAAACTAAGCAAGAAAAAAAAGATTGTTGTAATTGTGCTTGTAGATGTAAGGACTGTGTAGATTGTGATAAAGGATAATATGTTAGCCCAGTTGAGATTATTTCTTATAGCAATTTTTTTTACGAGTACTTTTTGTGCAAATGGCTTTTTTAATATGAACGATATTGAATATGTTAGAAAGTATTTGAAGGAAAAATGTGCAACCTTAACCCTATATAATGTGGTAACCGGTGGTGGTGCTGCAATGTATGCATATTCATCGTTTGCTTCTTATTTGTCAGCGATTGATACAACATTAAAAGTAGGTTCTGCAGGAGCGTCTCTTGCATCAAAAGTGACTTCTGCTGGGGGTGCAGTGGTTTCTGGTGGATTAAGTATTGCAAAAGCAGCTTCACCATATTTTTTGACTGTTGGTATTAAATTATTACCTGTTGCTCCATGGCTGGGTGTATTTTTGGCTGGAGTAGCTGTTAATAAATGGGGAAAGGAATCCTTTAATTATGTAGTGGATTATATTGCTGCGCACAAAAAAAGTGACGAAAACGATTCGATAATTGAAGACACTCATGCTGGTCTACTAGCAGGTCGGCATGAGTGGAGTAATATTAGAGGCAATATGATGGCGACGTTAGACCAAAGAGAGAAAGTTCCAGTTATGGTTGGAGGACCAGAAAATCAGCGCGCTTCTGGCGGTGGAGTGGATTTCAAAAATCCTTTTGTAGGTATTAGCGACAAAAACGAACAAGATTTGAGTGAATCAAAAAGCAAGGCTGCTAACAAACAGACTAGAAAAGAAAATAAGCAACGAGAAGAGCGCAAAAAGCAAAAACAAGAGAATATTGCACTTTTAAGCACTCGAGTGGGTGCAATGGACAGGGCATTTACAGACTTTTTATCTAGAGTGAAAGAGGCTGAATCTGAACGCAAAGTGCAGTGGAATGAATTGCAAGAAAGTGTGATACAGTGTAAACAACAAATACAAGAAGTATATTGTAACATTAAGGGGCTATGTGATCTTTTGCAAAAACAATATGTTGATAATACGGTAGAAATGAAGAATTGCAGAGAACAAATGCAGAAAAATACACAACACAATGAAGAGTTATTGAGGCAGACTAAGACTGTTGCTAAAGAATGCAATAACTTGATTAAGCCCTTGGTTGGAGCGTTATACATGGCACATGCTGCTCTTGAAAGTGGTTTTGAGGTACCGGTAAATTTTTTTGGTGCAAAAATGCCACGCGTGTTTGAGGGTTTACATGCCAATGTAAGTGACTTTTTTGAACCTAAAAGCCAATCTCGGCAGCCATTGTTTATTACATACAATTCTAATACACCAGAAGAAACCAATGCGTAAGCAAAAAAGCTTATATATTATTATTTTTTTTCTCATAATTGTACTGTTTTTTGTCTGGTACAATGGTTATCATAAACATTTGTCGCTGACTTTTTTTCAAGAAAATAGGGATTATTTAGAGAATGCTGTTGCTGCGCATTACGGAAAATCAGTGCTGATGTACATATGCGTGTATGCAGGAATTATTTCTTTGGCCATACCAGGCGCTCCATTACTGACAATGCTTGGAGGTTTTTTGTTTGGATTTATTCCGGGTGGTTTATATGCTTTGTGCGGTGCAATTATTGGTACGAGCATATCGTTTCTTATTATACGTCATATTTTGGTTAACATTATTCGGGGTAAATATGCACAAAAACTTGAACAATTTAATGAAAAATTGAAATCTCAGGGCGTTGCAAGTTATCTGTTAACTATGCATTTGGTCGGCCTTGTTCCTTATTTTGTTATCAATTCTTTAGCAGCACTTGCGAATGTGCCGTTTTTTACTTTTTTTTGGACAACATGCGTGGGGTCCATTCCTATTTTGTTTATCTATGCTTTTGCGGGACGACAATTATATCTGGTTGAATCTATTTATGACATTTTCTCATCAACCATTATTGGGTTGTTATTGGTGTTGATTATAATGAGTATGTTGCCGTTGTTTTTTCGCAAGACGAGTTCTGACGTTCAAGCGCCATAGTTTTTATAGTATGAGTAACGTTATGAAAATCTGGCTTTTTTGTTTTTCCCTTGCATGTGCACAAAATACTGTTAATGCCGAGTGACGTGGCTGTAGCAACATTTTCTTTTTGATCATCAATAAACCAGCAGGAGTGTGGCTCAAGATGATAACGATTAAGTAATAAAGTGTAAATATCAGGTGATGGTTTTAATGCATTCACTTCTCCAGAAATAACGATACCATCAAAAAGACCAAATACATCAGGATATTTTTCTTGTAACAGGGCAAATGATTCTTTATCCCAGTTTGAAAGAGCAAAAATTTTATGCCCCCGTTTTTTACACGCTTTAATAAAAGTTATACAATTGCGGTGTATGGTGCGCGTTTCTGCAAATTGTTTGGGGGTAAAGAGCATGGTGATTAAATTGCATACTGCTTTTTTTTCTGCTGTGTGGCAAAACCATTCAGGGTTTGAGTTTATTGCGTGCAGAGTATATTTTCTGATTTCATAACATGTCATTGACCCATCAAGCCATGCGCGCATAAAATATGGCAGCTCATTTCCGTCTTCATCACACGCGTAATGGCTTTTTGTTGTATCTAATTCGTGAAAAGCTGCGATTTTTTCTAATATTTCAAATAATTTTGTTTTTAGGTGGCGATCAATTGAAGGGCCTTTTTGGAGGTGTACCATGCATTTCATAATGGTGAGCATGCCAATTTTTTTTAATGATGCGACGGTATTAGTGCCCATCAGCACGCCATTAAAATCAAAAATAAAATTTTTACCACATGTCTGAGATTGCGGAAGAAGAAGTATCAAAAAAAGTGTGGTATACATGCGTTTTATCATGAAAAATTCCCAATTTGTATAGGATTACTCTATAATTTTAGGATATCAGAGGTCGCGGCTGTATTCAAATGGGTTGACAAATATGCAATAGAAACGATGGTTGTCGCATGTTCTGGCGATGCGTTTTTGTTGATTATGTGCTACATTAAAAATAATTAGGGCCATGAATGGATAAATAGTTGTTGGAATACAATGTTGAACTTGTACCAAGAAATTTTAATGGATCATTATAAAAATCCCCGCAATAGAGGGATTTTAGAGGTTTGTACATTTACTACGCACCAGCGCAATAGCTCATGTGGCGATGAAATTACTTGTTACGGTGTTATAAAAAATAACACGCTTATTGACGTATCTTTTGACGGTAAGGGCTGTGTGATTAGTCAGGCAACGGCATCAATATTGTCAGAAAAAGTAAACGGTCAGGACCTTGCCGGTATTTCTGCTTTGACGGCTTCAGATCTTTCTGAAATGATTGGAATGAAACTGGGACTTGTAAGGATCCAGTGCGCTTTGTTAGCCCTCATAGCGCTGCAACATGGAATTAAACACCTATAAATTAATACAAGCGGGAATTTTGTAAAATTCCCGCTTGTATTAGAATTATTACCTGAAAGCCATCGTATACCTTCAACATCAAGCGCTATCCATAGAGAGAAAGATTCACCATATTTTCTCTCCTGAATGATCCTCGAAAATTATCTGCCTTTGTGTTCTCTGGTGTGGCAAATAATGCGTCTGTTGCTATTAAAAAAGTAAAAATAAGTGATATTTTTGAAACAGCAGTATATTTATTCATCGAATATGCTTTTTTATTTGGATATTTTGCTTTAATCATGGCTAAGTGTTGTTTCAGGCCGCAATTTTTTTGTTTAAAAAGAGGAAAGTTTTATGCTCGACAAATCAAAACTAATCGCTCAATTACATAAAGTATCAGATCAATTATTTGTTGAAAATGATGGGCTGTACGACTATGTGCAGGGTATTTGGAAAGTAGTTATTGCCGATCCGTTGTTTTTACATAAAGTAAAAGAAGTTTCTGATGCACCATGGCCGATTCCTTTGTGGGAGGGGGAGTTAGGTTATATGTATGATATTTCAAAGATTTCTGAGCCCCATATAGTCCTTTCTGTTGATGGATCGCAAATTTACCCTGACCGGCACAATGTGTCCCCCTGTTTTTTAATTAATACAGGGTCTGTGATATTGCCTTATGCTGTGCCTCATCAGTCTGTTCAGTTTTATTCAAATCCGACAGTCTTTGTCTCTTTTAATGACAGCGAAATACCATTTACTGTTGATATGGTAAATGGTAAACGTCAAGAATTTGAAATGCAGGAGGGTCTTGCGTTGGCACAACGAATTAAAAATGAGCGTCATAATGGTAATGATGGTGTTAATTCGGTGCTGCTTTTTGACGGATCGCTTATCTTTTGGCATCTTTCTTCAAAAGAAAAAGATATTAAAGATATGTTTTTGCAGTCATATTGTTCACTTTTGCTTGAGCTGTATCATGAAAAAATAGCGACAGCCTGGTATATTAGTTCACCAAAAAGCAAAGAACTTGTTAACTTACTGCGATTGTATTTATGTGACTTTGATCCCAACAAAAAATACGCATATGAAAGCATTAATCGTGTTATTGATGCTACTATTATGAGCTTTTTTTTACCCGAATGCATGCGCACCATCGTTTTTAAAAATTGTAGTAGCATCAGTGATTATTATCCACCATCTGTACGACCGTTCTTTTTTTACCTTAACACGGGAAATGAAATTGGTCGCGTTGAAATACCTGCATGGATAGCACACGATCAGGAAAAGGTTGATTTTATAGCAGCAGTTGTTATTGATCAGTGCGTTAAGGGCGGTGGATATCCTGTAGCTCTTGCAGAGGCCCATGAACAGGCTGTTATTAAGGGACCGGATAGAGAGTTTTTTTATCATTATTTACAAAAAATGACCATGGAGAGGGGAAGGAGGGTGGGTGTTTCGTGTAAGAGTTTAAAGAAGAGAGGAATAGGGATATGATTTTTTCGTTGGAGGGTTATGCACAACCCTCCAACGAAACATTTAACCGAGGAATTTCTTAAAAAAACTGGAAATAGTACCTTTAGGGTTATTCGTTTGAGTGCCTGTTAAATCAGAATATTCTTGAAGCTTTTTCTTTGCATCAGTTGATAATTTTTGTGGAATAAAGCATTGGGTAATAATGACTAAATCACCTTGTGCTTTTCCACGTAATTTCTGAAAACCTTCACCAGGAATGGTGATATGCTCCCCAACAGGACAGCCTTTTGGTATTTTGATGGCATGTTTTGTGCCATCGATACTTTCAATATCTAGTTGACAGCCGAGTGTGAGTTGAGGGTACGTGAGCATTACGGTGCATAAAAGATTGTCACCATCGCGCTTAAAATGATTGTCTTCTTTGACGTGAATACGTAAAAAGAGATCTCCTGCGGGTCCGCCATAAATACCTGCATCACCCTTTTCACTTACGCGTAATTCTGCATTATCGTAAATGCCGCGAGGAATATTAACAGTGAATTTATCAAATTTTTGTATGCGTGATTGTCCACTGCATGATGCGCATGGTGATGGATTAATAAATCCGTTGCCAGAACATGCAGAGCATGGTTGAGAGTACATGAAAAAGCCTTGCTGAAAATGCATCTCACCAGAACCTCGGCAGGTAGCACATGTTTGTGGCGTTGTTCCTGGTAGAGCTCCCGTCCCAGAGCAACCTTCACAGGAAAAAAAATGGTAATAAGAAATTTCTTTTTTTGTTCCCAAAAAGGCGTCTTTAAGTGTTATGTATAACTCTTTTGTTAACGACAGGCCTGCCTGAGGCTGGGGGCCTTTTTTGCGACGAGATTTTGCGCCACCACCAAAAACTGAACCAAAAATATCACCAAAATTTTCAAAAATATCGTCCATATTCATAGAGTGGCTGTGACCGCCACCCATACCGCCAGCCTGAAAGTTATCGTGACCGACCTGATCGTATTGGTTGCGTTTTTGAGCATCGGAAAGCACTTCATATGCTTGAGTTGCTTCTTTGAACTTTTCTTCAGCCCCTTTGTTGCCAGGATTGCGATCTGGATGGTATTTCATTGCAAGTTTGCGATACGCGGTTTTTATTTCATCTGTGGTTGCCGAACGCTCAACTCCAAGTATTTTATAGTAATCTGTTTTATTCATAAAGAATCTCCATTTACTCTTTATTTGAGTCAGAATCAGAATCAGACTTAGAATGAGAACGTAAGTTATGGAGCTTTGGCGTGAACATATTTCTGCGTTCCATTAAGATTTCATATGCGGCATGAATTTCTTTGAATTTATGTTCAGCTTCTTCTTCATTGCCGATATTCCGATCAGGATGATATTTCATTGCCAGAGCTCGATAAGCAGTCTTTATTTCTTCTACAGTAGCGAGTCTGTCGACACCAAGTAGTCTATAATATTTCATGAGCACCTACTAAATTAATTAAATATATGGCCATTTTGGATGACATAAGATACTTTTTTATAATAATATATCATAAAAATAAGCCTTATGCTAAGGGAAATTGAGTAAATATTTTATGGTTGACAATTTAATAAAAAAAATGAATGATTATCATTCAGATGAATGTTGGCCTTGTTAAAACAAAGGATAAATATGTTAAGTAAGCGCATTCGGTTCACCTTTACTATTTTTGTTGTCTTGTGTAGTCAATATTTATTGTCTAGCGATGCGCCATGGCAACCGAGCAAAGAAGCTCTTGCTCTTGGTATTAAAAACGAGAGGTGTTGGTGGCTTATTGAAAATTCTAGAAAGTTTTATAGTAGTCAGATATTCTGCAGAAAGGGTGGTTTTAATGAGAGTGGCAAAGGGTACCGAATAGATCCAATTGAAAAAAAATATTTTGAAGATGGCGTACTTCCAAATCGCCTTGAAGTTGTAGTGTCTAATAATGATGACAAGCAAAAATTGGCGGTAGAGTTTGCGGAAGGAACTCGGGTTTGCATAAGCCAAAAAGTGTTACGGTTGTATAATGATTTTCTTGTACTAAAAAAGACTCAAGCAAATTGTGAAACTGAGACTGAAAGAGGCTTGTACAAAGATATGACTTTACCAGAATTTGTAGTACGTCTTATTACCAAGCGTCCTTATGTTTGTATTGGCTCCAATGATGCAGTTTTTACAAAAAACAACCAAGAATTTACTAATGTTGTTAGTTGGGTGGGAAGAAAAGATGAAAATGAACATTTTTCGATATTAGATTATCTCTCATATGATGAAGTTATGCTAGGATCTTTGTGTGTGATAACCGGAAAAAATTTTTGCATAGATAATGGTTCACGTGGGGTCATTTTTGGAAAAGATAAGAATTTGTCGTCTGCGCCTGGGCCTTATGAACAAGTAGCAGTAGTTGCAGATGTAGTAGCTCCCCGCTTTGAAAAAGAAGGTTATATGGACTACGAACATGTAGTATTAACACCAACTCAAAATACGCCTGATAACAGTTATGGAAAAGAGGGAAACAAGCCAATTTTAAAGTTATTTGCTGAATTCTATAATTTACAATATTTTGAAACATATGAGGATGCTATAGCATGATTCATTAAGCTTGGCAGATGGGGTGAAAAGTTAATTCTGCAGCTTGAAATAAGTCTTGGTTGCATGATTTTATATTTTTTCTTAAAGAATTTTTTTTGCTATGCCAATAATGCT
>WBZV01000808.1_pt1 | contig 16391 bp, 12 predicted proteins | sample 5204221 | NCBI WGS metagenome assembly WBZV01 (sample SAMN12344360, study PRJNA552823) | activated sludge metagenome | biome: Activated sludge suspended growth; feature: Nitrification reactor; material: Wastewater; isolation source: activated sludge from nitrification reactor of wastewater...
AGCCGTGGCCGTGGGCGCCGGGGGCCACCACGACGGGGACTTCCTGGCCCTGCGGGAAACCCGAGGCCGTCAGGCGGATGCCGTAAAGATCCAGGCCGGTGCCCGTACCGCGGTCTTCGGCCCAGACGAGCAGGTAGCTGTCGTAGGCGGCGGCATAGCCCACGGTCGGCGCAATCGGTCGCGCATGGGTGAGGACGGTGGCCGCGCTGGCGGCCCGTAGCCCGAAGAGGGTTGCGGCGACGAAGACGGCGGCGATGCCCAGAGGGCGGGTCTTGTGGGACATGGGTGCTTCCTCGACAAGGCGGCTCCCCTGCGCGCGGGGCAGCGCAGCGTGGGCGGAACGACGGATGGCGGTCAAGGGTACATCTTTTCCAGCATGCGCGGGAAGGCGATGGTCTCCCGCAGGTGGCCCAGGCCGCAGATCCAGGCCACGGTCCGTTCCAGGCCCAGGCCGAAGCCGGCATGCGGCACGGCGCCGAAGCGGCGCAGGTCCAGGTACCAGGCGTAGTCGGCCTTGTTCAGGCCGTGCTCCTCCAGCCGGCGCTCGAGCAGGGCCAGGTCGGTGGAGCGCTCGCCGCCGCCGATGATCTCGCCGTAGCCTTCCGGAGCCAGGAGATCCACCGACCGCGAGAGTTCGGGACGGCCATCGACCTCGGCCATGTAGAAGGCCTTGGCCGCCGACGGGTAGTGGTAGACGAAGACCGGCCGGTCGAAGCGCGAGGCCAGGAAGGTCTCGTGCGGTGCGCCGAGGTCCTCGCCCCAGGGGAAGTCCGGGAATTCGCCCTCGCGCAGGAGCGTGACGGCCTCGTCGTAGCTCAGGCGCGGAAAGGGGGCCTGGATGCGGCGCAGCGGCTCCAGGTCCCGCTCCAGCAGGTCGCCCAAGGTGTCGGCATGCTGCTCCAGCACCTGGGCCACGATGTAGCTGACGAAAGCCTCTTCCACCGCCATCACGTCCTCGAGCCGGGCGAAGGCCATCTCCGGCTCCACCATCCAGAACTCCGTCAGGTGGCGCCGGGTCTTCGACTTCTCGGCCCGGAAGGTGGGCCCGAAGCAGTAGGTCCTGCCCAGGGCGGCGATGGTGGCCTCGTTGTAGAGCTGGCCGCTCTGGCTGAGGAAGGCCGGCTCGCCGAAGTAGTCGGTGCTGAAGAGGGTGCTGGTGCCCTCGCAGGCGGCCGGGGTCAGGATGGGCGTGTCCACGCAGACGAAGTCATGGCTGTCCAGCCAGTCGCGGATGGCCTTGATGACCGTGGCCCGGATGCGCAGGATGGCGGCCTGACGCGGGCTGCGGATCCACAGGTGCCGCTGCTCCATGAGGAAGCCCGTGCCGTGTTCCTTGGGCTGGATGGGGTAGCCGGCCTCTGCCAGGTGCACCGTCCTCAGCTTCTGCACGCTGAGCTCGTAGCCGCCCGGAGCCCGGGCGTCGGCCCGGACCAGGCCCTGCACCTCGACCGAGCTCTCCTGGGTCAGCTGGGTGGCCGCGCTGAAGTCCTCCTCCGCCAGGTCCTTCTGAAAGGCCACTGCCTGGATCACGCCGCTGCCGTCGCGCAGGCTCAGGAACTGCAGGCGGCCCTTGTCCGTGCGGTTGTGCACCCAGGCCTGCAGGCGCACGACGGCGTCGACCTGCGCTCCGACGTCGCGGATCCGGATCAAGGGCGCATCCGTGCCCATCGCTCCCATGGGGGTCTCTCCTCGTGCCTGGGATCGGCGACGGCGCCTGCCGCAGCCGGGCGATCACAACGCTGCAGGCCGCTCCAGCGTTGCGCCGGACCCAGCAGCGCAGCAATGATACCCGTCCGGCGGGCAGGGACCTCCTCCGCGCGCGCCGCCGTGTTCGCCGGCGCGGGAGCTTGGCGGCAGCGGGAGCGGCCTAGGTCCTTCCCGCCAACCCGTCGAGCGCCTGCACCAGGCCGGGACCGAGCAGCTCCCACTGCCAGCGCCTGACCCAGGGCAGGCCGTCGCGCCCGGCCCCGTGGTCCAGGGCCTCAGGCGCCTGGTCGGGGTGCAGGGCGAGCTGGTCCAGGTGCCTGGCCGACCACACGAGGCCCGGGGCCAGGCCCAGGGCGGCCGCCGCCTCCTCCCGCCAGGCCTTGAGGACTTCCAGGCGGCGGCGGTGCAGCGGGGACCAGCGCGGCCCGGGGCTGCGGCGCGGCCAGGGCAGGGGGGGAGCCTCGCGGCCCTCGGCGAGGGCCGCCAGGAGGGCCCGCCGCCGCGGGCCCAGGTAGGAGCGCCCCAGCCCGGCCACCTGCTCCAGCCGGCGGCCGGGGTCCTGGGCCAGGTCCAAGAGCACGGCGTTGGCCAGGACGCGGTAGGGCGGGCGCCCGAGGCGCAGGGCCTCCTGCTCCCGGAAGACGAGGAGGGAGCGGAGGACGGCGCGGCCACGGTCGTTGAGTTCGCGGGCCCCCTTGGTGGCCAGGCAGACCTCGTCGACGGTCGACTCGGTCTCCGGCGGCACCAGCTCCAGACGGCCGCATTCCTCGGCCACCCAGGCCGTTCGACCGAGGGCCTCGATGCGCTCCTGCAGGGTCTTGGCCAGCTCGTGGAGACTGGCCACGTCGGCGGCGGCGTAGGCCAGAGCGTCCGCGGGCAAGGGGCGGATCGACCAGTCCATCCGCTGCAGGCGCTTGGACTTGCTGAACTCCAAGCCCAGGACCTCGCCCAGCACCGCGACCAGGCCGGTGCGCTCGAGGCCCAGGAACTGGGCGGCGACAGCGGTGTCATAGAGGCCGCGCACCTGGAAGCCCAGGTCGCGCTGCAGGCTGCGGAGGTCATAGCTGGAGGCGTGGATCAGCTTCTGGCAGAGGGGATCGGCCAGCACTGGGCCCAGACCGTCCAGCCGCCTGAGGGCAAGGGGGTCGACGATGGTCGGGCAGCTGCCGGGCAGGGCCAGTTGGAGCAGGGCCAGGCGTTCGGGATAGCGGTGGAAGCCGTCCGCCTCCACGTCCAGGGCCAGATGCCCACAGGCAGGCAGGCGGGCGGCGAAGTCGGCCCAGGCCTCAGCGGTGTCGATCCATCGGAAAGGCTGCTCGCCGGTGGCGGGCGGGCAGGCCGGCGGCTCCGCGAGCAGGCCGCTCGCTCCAGTCGGCGGGACGTTCAAGGCAGCAGGCCCAGCGCAAGGAGGCGGCGATCAAGCCCCTCGGCCCCGTCGAAGTGGTGGGTCATGATGCCCAGGGCTGCGGCCGCCCTCAGGTTGCGGTCCTTGTCGTCGATGAAGAGCAAGGACTCAGGGGGAAGGACCAGCGCCTCGGCGAGCGCCGTGTAGGCCGCGGCCTGCGGCTTGCGCCGCCCCGTGCGATGGGAGAAGTGCACGAGGTCGAAGCGCTGCTCGAAGCGCCGGATCTGCGCCTCGTAGTCCTCGCAGCTGTTGGAGAGGAGGGCGGTCGCCAGGCCCTGTTCGCGCAGACGCTCGGCAGTGGCCAGGACCCTTTCGTCCAGCTGCGCCCACGTGGCCTCCGCCTGCAGCCGTCTCAGCTTGCCGAGGGACCCCGCCGCCAGGTGCTCGGGCCAGGCTTCGAGGACGGCGCCCCAGTAGCGGTCGCCGTCCAGCCGCCCGACCGAGTAGGCCTCCCACAAGGGGTAGAGGGCCGGGCCGTGGCGCAGCGCGCTCAGCAGGGCCGGCGTCCAGGCCGGGTGGATCTCCTTCAATCCGGCCGCCAGCGCCGCGCCGTCCGGATGGGCGATGACCCCCTCGACGTCGAAGACCACGGCAGCAGGTCGGAGCGGCAGAGGGGCGTGGCTCATGAGGCCCGAGAGTATAGGGCGGCGGCGCAAAGCTGTCACGAACACGGCGCGCAGGGTCTGGCGCCGCCGGCCCTCCCCGCCTATGCTCGAGCCATGATCGATCCCGCGGTGTCCCTCCTCCCCGGCCCCTCGCGGGAGCAGCCCCGCGAACGCCTGGCCTCCCTGGGCGGAGGCGCGCTCAGCAGCGCCGAGCTGATCGCCGTGCTCTTCGGGTGCGGTTCCCGCACCGCCTCCGCCCTGAACCTGGGCGAGGCCCTGGTCGGCCGCTTCGGCCTCGCCGGCCTGGCCTGCTCCTCCCTGGAGGAGCTGAGCCTGGTCCCGGGCATCGGCCCGGCGAAGGCCCTCCAGGTAAAGGCGGCCCTGGAACTCGGCCGCCGCTCCTTGGCCCCGCCCACCACCCTGCCGCCGCGCATCGACGGCCCCGCCGACGTGTTCCGCCTGCTCAGCCCGGAGATGGCGCACCTGGAACAGGAGCACCTCAGGGTGCTGATGCTCAACGTCAAGCACGAGGTCACCGCGGTCCACGAGGTCTACAAGGGCAGCCTCAGCACCAGCCCGGTGCGGGTGGCCGAGGTCTTCCGCGAGCCCATCCGGCGCAACTCGGCCGCCGTCATCCTGGTCCACAACCACCCCTCGGGCGACCCGACGCCCAGCGCTGCCGATGCCCAGGTCACGCGGCAGCTGGTCGAGGCCGGCCGCCTGCTCGACCTGGCGGTCCTGGATCACATCATCGTCGGCCGGCGAGGCTACGCATCGCTGCGCGAGCGGGGCTTGGGCTTCTGATCGGCGGCGGGCCGGCCGCCGGGTCAGAGACGGGGAGGCGGCCCGGGCGTGGCCGGCGGCCCGGCACCTCGCGGGGCGGCCGCTGCTGGGCGCAGCCGCTACAATGTGGCGATGGAAGAAGAACAAGCAGGCATGGAAGAAGTCCAGGCGGACGCGCTCGCTGCCCCCGAGCCCACCGCCGCGGCTTCCCATCCCCAAGAGCCCGCGCCGCCGGTGTCGGCGGACGACATCCCCGCCGCCGCCGCCCTCGCGCTGGCGCGCCTGGCGGCCCACCACGGTGAGGCCTTGCTCGGGCCGGCGCTCGGACCGCCCAGACGCGAGGCGGACCGAGTGGTGCAGTACCACCGCAACCTGGTCCTCGAGTGGAGCCCGGACGGCGTCGTCCGTCCGCGGCCCCTGGGGGCCCTCGACCTGGCGGGGCCGGCCGCCCCGGCCGCCGGGCCGGCCCGGCGGCCGCTGATCATCGACAGCAGCGGGCTCCTGCCCATGCACGCCGGCCTCCGCTACCCGCGGCGCAGCCTGGCGCAGCTGCGCTACCTGGTGGTCCATCACAGCGGCGCCGACGCCAGGTTGGACCCGGCGTCCATCGCGGCGGAACACGTCGGCGTCAACGGTTGGCCGGGCATCGGCTACCACTTCTGCATCCATCCCGACGGGCGCATCGAGCAATGCCAGGACCTGACGGTCAGCAGCCACCACGTGGCCCAGTTCAACCCGGTGGCCGTGGGGATCGCCTTGCTGGGGGACTTTCGGAGGCAGAACCCGCCCCCGGCCCAACTCGATGCCTGCGCCGACCTCGCTGCCTGGCTCTGCACGGACCTCGGTCTGCCCCGGCAGGCCATCCGCGGCCATGGCGAGCTCGTGTCCACCGACTGCCCCGGGCCCGGCTTCCTCGCCTCTTGGAAGGGCGAGCTCCTGGAGGCGATCCGCCGTCGCCAGCGGCCCCCGGAAGCAGCGCCGGCGGCCTGATGGGCCTGGTCATGGATGCCGCGGTCGAGACGCCCGTCAGCCTCCCTCCCACGCCCGATGCCTGGGGTGCCGAGGCGCTCCTGGCCGACTTCGAGGTCCATCTCGATGTCTTCGACGGCCCCCTGCACCTTCTCCTGACCCTGGTGCGCCGTGAGCGCCTGGCCATCGGGCGCGTGGCCCTGGTCCAGGTGACCGGCCAGTACCTGGCCTACCTCGAGCGCCTGGAGACCGTCGATCCGCAGGGCCTCGCCGCCTTCTGCGAGGTGGCCGCCACCCTGATGGTTCTCAAGAGCCGCAGCCTCCTGCCGCGGCCTCCGGACGACGATGGAACGGAGGACGAGGGCCAGGACCTGGTGGATCGGCTGCGGGCCTACAGCCGCTTCCGGGCGGCGGCCGATCGGCTGGGCCGGCGGGAGCGCGGCGGGCTGCGGGCCTACGTGCGGCCCGCGGTCGTCCCCGACCTGCCACCCCGCCAGCGCTCCGCCGACCTGGGGGTTGCGGACCTCGCCCGCGCCTTCCAGGAGGCGCTGGCCGAGTTGGCGCAGGCAGCGCCGGCCCCGGAGGAGGATGCGGCGGTGGCGCTGCCACGGCCCAGGGTCCGCCTGTCGGTGCGCTACCAGGAGATCCGCGACCTCCTGAGGGCCAGGGGCCGCATCTCGTTCCTGGAGGCCCTCCTGGGCCAGCGCCAGGACCGAGAGTACGTGCTGGTCAGCTTCCTGGCGGTGCTCGAACTGCTCCGGCGCCGCCTGGTCGGCGCCGTGCAGGAGCAGGTCTTCGGCGAGATCTACCTGCAGGCTAGGGTCTCCGAGGAAGGGTGGACCGCCGACCTGCGGGACGAGGATGGCTTCGATGCCGCCTGAGCGGCGCCGCGGGCGGTGGAGCGGCATCGGCGCGATCGCCGCGGCCCTCGGCTGCGCCCTGCTGCTCGCCGGCCCCACCGAGTCGGCTCCGCGGCGACCCTTCGGCCTCCCCTTCGCCGAGGCACCCGGGCCAGGGACCTGGTACGTCTCGCAGCCCTTCGGCAACTCCACCTACGCCCATGCCGAGCGCTCGGGGCTCTACCGGAGCGGCCAGGGACTGCACATGGGCCTGGACCTGGCCGCGGCCTGCGGCACCCCGGTGATCGCCGTCGGCGACGGCGTGGTCCTCAGCGTGGACGGCCGCGGGGGGGCGCCGCCGCACAACCTGATGATCGACCACCAGAACGGATTCGTGTCCTTCTACGGCCACCTGCTGGAGCGGCCGGCCCTGCGCGTGGGCCAGTACGTCGCCCGCGGGCAGCCGGTGGCCCTGTCGGGCGACATGTATTCCAGCTGCCACGCCTCGCCCCACCTGCACCTCGAGATCCGTGATCGCGGGCTCCAGCGGCTCTTCAACCCAGTCAACCTGATCGACGCCGACTGGCACGGGATCCTGCTCCTCGGCGCGGCGCCGCTGGCCTACGAGCGCGACCTCGCGACGCCGCGACGCTGGCAGTCGATCGACGACCAGCCGGCGATCACCCTGGGGGGGCCCCTGCTCAACGACTATGCCCGGCCCTGGCCCGCGCATCCCTGAGGAGGGCCGGCAGCCGGCGCCGCCGGAGGAGCTGGCCTTCCCGCCGGTCGGCCGGCCGGACCCCGGGCCGCTCGCGCGGCCGGAGCGCCGGCCGGCGCCGCGCCTGCCCGATCTGCCGCTCCCGCCGCCTGTGCAGGAGCGGCCTGCGCCTCGGCGCAGGTCCATTCCGGAAGCAGCAGCGGTCGGCAGCCCGCGGCGGCCTGCCCCTTCCACCAACCGCGGCCTGGCCCTCCTGGTGCTGCTGCTGGCCCTCGTGGGGGCCGGGCTCGCCATGGCCCAGGAGCCGCGCGCCTGGCGCCTCGGCGGGCTGCCCTGGGCAGCGACCCGCGCGCCCCAGGCCACGCGCCACCCGGGTCCGCCACCCAGTGCCGTGCCCGTGGAGGCCTTGTCGGCCTTGGCCAGGGCCCAGGTGGACGCGCCCCTGGCCTGGAACCAGCGGCTGCGCCAGTTGACCTTCGAGCCTTGCTGCGCCGGCGCCTGGTGGGCCGCGGACAGCGCCTCGCTGTACTTCATCGACCGCCCCGAAGGACAGGTCGAGGCGACCCTCTACCGCCAGCCGATCTGGCCGCCGGGAGCACTGCCCGAGGCGGCCGACGCCGCCTTGCTGCCGGGCGGCCCGGGCCAGGAGGATCGGCCCCGCTTCGCCGCCCGTCCTGAAGGCGAGGTCAGCATCGTGCAGGACCTGAGCAGCGGTAGCGAGTGGCAGCTGCCGACCGGCGGCAACCCGACCCTGGTCGCTCCGGACGGCAGCCACGCCGCCTGGTACACGGGCAACGGGGGCCGCGCGGAGGTGGACGGCTTCAACCGCTTCACCATCGTCCGGATCGACGGCAGCGAGCAACGGGAGCTGGGCGGGCTGTGGGGCGGCAGCCTGGTTCGCTTCCTGGCGGACAGCCGGCACCTGCTGGCGCTCGGCCGACCTGTTGCCGACCAGGCGCGCTACGTCCTCCAGCGGATCGACGTGAGTACCGGCGAGGTCGCGACAGTGGCCGAGGGAATGTGGCTGTCGGAGGTGGCCCTCTCGCCCGGCGGCCTGTGGGTGGCCTACCTCGTCAGCCTGGACCGTGCGGCGCCGGGGGCCAACGGGGTCTGGGTGGCGCCGACCGAGCCCGGCCTGGCCGCCCCCCGCAAGCTGGAACTGCACGGCGCCTACCGTTGGCGGGACGACCAACGCCTGCTGTACGTGCCCCAGCTGCCCGGCGCCGCCGGTCACGCCTTGCTGGAGTTCGACGTGCGCCAGGGGGCCAGCCGGGTGCTCGTGGATCCCGAGCACCTGGCGCTGCGCATCGCCGACAACGACTGGTCGGTGTCGCCGGACGGGAAGCGGCTGGCCTTCCGGTCGGAGGACGATCGTACCCTCTGGCTGCTGGACTTGCCCGAATGAGCGCGGCGACGACCGGCATGCGCCTGGGCCCCGGCCTGGAGGAGGGGGCCCGCACCTTCTACCGCTCCCTGGTGGCCGGGCAGGTGGCCCAGGCCAACCTGTTGATCGGACCTGGCAGGATGGGGAAACGGCGCCTGCTCCGGGCACTCGCGGCCGCCCGCCTCTGCGCCGATGCTTCGGCGAACGGGCCCTGCGGAAGCTGTCGCCATTGCCGGCTGGTGGCCGACGGCCAGCATCCCGATCTCCTGCAGGCCGAGACGCCGCTGAAGGTGGACGGCCTCCGGCGGCTCCTGGGCGAACTGGCGCTGCGGCCGGTGGAGGCGAGCTGGCGGGTCGCCCTGCTGCCGGACATCGACCAGGCGACGCCGAGTGCGGCCAACGCCTTGCTCAAGACCCTGGAGGAGCCGCCCGGCCGCGTGTTGCTCCTGCTCAGCGCTTCCCGGCAGGAGCTGGTCCTGCCCACGATCCGCAGCCGCTGCCGACAGGTCCTGCTCCGCCCGGCCGCGCCGGATGCCCTGGCGGCCTACCTGGTGGAAGCGGCCGAGGTGGACCCGTCGCGGGCGATCGGCCTGGCCCGCCGGGCAGCCGGCCGCCTCGAATGGGCCCTCGCCGTGGCCGCCGACCCGGAGAGCGAACGGGACCTCGGCTCGGCCATGGAGGACCTGGAGGAGCTGCTGCAGGCTCCGCGCTCGCAGCGCCTGCGCTGGGCAGCCGACATGGCGCGGCGCCCGGAGGCCCTGGAAGCAACCCTGGAAGCCTGGCTCCTCTGGTTCAGGGATGCACTGCTCTGCCACCTCGGCATGGAGGCCTGGGTGGCCAACTCGGATCGGCTGCCCCGGCTGTCATCCTTCGGCAGCGGCCGAGACCTCGCTACAATCCTGGGCCTCATCGAGGCCATCGAGGACGCCCTGCGTCGCCTCCAGGCCAACAGCGCCGCGCAGTTGGTCCTGGAGCTTCTCGTTCTGGAGTTTCCGACATGACAACGCCCGTCGTCGGCGTGCGCTTCAAGCGCGCCGGCAAGGTGTACTACTTCAGCGTGACCGATCGCGGCGCCCAGCCCAAGGTGGGCGACAAGGTGGTTGCCGACACCCAGCGGGGCCTGGAGCTGGGCCGCGTCGTCCTGGCGCCGGAGCAGGTGCTGGACAGCAAGGGCCTGGGGCGCCTCAAGGCCATCACCCGGATGGCGACGCCGCAGGACCTGGAAGGCGAGGCCGACAACCGCGGCAAGGAGCGGGAGGCCCTGCAGCAGGCGCGGCAGGAGGGGGCCAGGCTGGGGCTCCCCATGCACCCCATCCAGGCCGAGTACGCCTTCGATGCCACCCGGGCGACCGTCTACTACCTGTCGGAGGAGGCCCAGCTGGACACCCGAGAGCTGGTCCGCGTCCTGTCGGACAGCCTCCAGGTGCGGGTCAGCCTGCGGCAGTTGGGCCCCCGCGACCGGGCCAAGCTCCTGGGGGGCATCGACCGCTGCGGGCGCGAGCTCTGCTGCAGCAGCTGGCTGACCGAGTTCCAGCCCATCCAGATCCGCATGGCCAAGAACCAGCAGCTCCCGCTCAACCCCAGCGAGATCAGCGGCGTCTGCGGCAAGCTGCTCTGCTGCCTCAGCTTCGAGGATGACCAGTACGCGGCGATGAGCAAGGGGCTGCCGAAGCTGGGCGCCAACCTGGTGTCGGCGGTGGGCCGGGGGCGGGTGACCGACGTCAACGTGCTGACGCGGCAGATCACCATCAGCTGGGAGACCGGCAGCCGCATCGTCGTCGATGCCGAGGCCTTCGCCGAGCAGCAGGAGCGGCGCCAGCGCGCGATGGCCGAGGGCGTGCCCGCCCACGAAGCCCTCGTGGAGTTCGAGGAGCAGCGGGCGGCCCGCAAGCCCCAGGCCCCCGTGGTCGAGGCCCTGCCCCCCCGCCTGGACGGCGCCACCCGCCCGGAGCCTGCGTCCGGGCGCTCCGGTGATGCCGACGGTCAGCGGCGCGAGGGCGGGCGGCGCGAGGACCTGCGGCCGGAGGGACGGGGCGGCGGTGGCCGGCGCCAGGAGCAGCGCGGCCCGCGCACCGAGCCGCGGCCGCCGCGGCCCGGCCCCGCGCCTGCCGAGCCGCGCCCGCCGCGGCCCGGCCAGGCCGACCAGGGGGCTCCGGAGGCGAGCCCCGCGGCGCGGCCGGAGGGAGGGCGGTCGCGCCCTTCGCGCCGGCGCCGCGATCGCCGGCGCGGCGGCCAGGGGCCGGCGCAGGGCACGTCGGGCGGCCCCGGAGCGGGCGGTCCGTGAGCGCCGCGAGCGGCACCGAGGAGCCCCTGGGCGACGGCGTCCCTGCCACGCTGCGGGTGGCCTTGGCCCAGGTCAACCTGCGGGTGGGCGACCTGAGCCACAACGCCGCGCGCATCGCCGCCTCCATGGACCAGGCCCGCAACGCGGGTGCCGAGCTCCTGGTCCTGCCGGAGATGGCCCTCTGCGGCTATCCGGCGGAGGACCTCCTGCTGCGACCCGAATTCGCGGCCGCCAACCAGGCGGCCATGCAGGACCTGGCCCGGCAGTCGCAGGGTCTCGTGGCCCTGGTAGGCCTCGCCGAGCGCGCGGGCGACGAGCTCTTCAACGCCGCCGCCGTGCTCTGCGACGGCCGCTGGGTCGACACCTGCCGCAAGGCCTACCTCCCCAACTACGGCGTCTTCGACGAGGCGCGCTACTTCCGCGAGGGGCAGCGCTTCCCCGTACACCAGCTCCGCGGCGTCCGGCTGGGCGTCAGCATCTGCGAGGACATCTGGTACGCCGCCGGCCCGCCCCAGCTCCAGGCCCTGGCGGGGGCCGAACTCCTCGTCAACCTCAGCGCCTCGCCCTACGCCCTGGGCAAGCCCGGCTACCGCGAGCGCATGCTGGCCACCCGGGCCGGCGACAGCGGCGCCTTCCTGGTCTACTGCAACCTGGTGGGCGGCCAGGACGAACTGGTCTTCGACGGCAACAGCCTGGTGTTGGACCCGGACGGCAGGGTCATCGCGCGCGGGGCCAGCATGGCCGAGGACTTCCTCGTCGTCGACCTGCTCATCGGCGAGGTCTTCCGCGACCGGCTGCTGGACCCCCGCCTGCGGCGCGCCCGACTGCTGACGGAAGACCGCGGTCGGACGCCCCTCGTCCCCTTGGATCTGCCGGGGCGGCCGCCGGAGCGGGACCCGATCCCCGCCCCGGCGGCGCCCGCGGCCCCGCCGCGCCCGCCCGCGGACGCGCTGGAGGAACTCTGGGGGGCGCTGGTGCTCGGTACGCGCGACTACGTGCACAAGAACGGGTTCTCCACCGTGGTCCTGGGGCTGTCCGGAGGCATCGACTCCGCCCTGACGGCAGCCATCGCGGTCGACGCCCTGGGACCCGGGGCGGTGGTCGGGGTGGCGATGCCGGCCCGCTACTCCTCGCCCGCCAGCCTGCAGGATGCCCAGGACCTGGCCCGCCTGCTGGGCATCCGCCTGCTGGAGCTGCCCATCGACGGGATGTTCCAGGCCTGCCTCGATGCGCTCGCCCCCCTGTTCGGGGATCGGCCGCCGGACGTGACCGAGGAGAACCTCCAGTCCCGCCTGCGGGGCCTCAGCCTCATGGCCTTGTCCAACAAGATGGGCTGGCTGGTCCTGACCACCGGCAACAAGAGCGAGTATGCCGTGGGCTACGCCACCCTCTACGGCGACATGTGCGGGGCCTATGCCGTGCTCAAGGACGTCGCCAAGCTGCGCGTCTACGCCTTGGCCGAATGGCGCAACGGTCGGCCGGATGGCCCGCGCATCCCCCGGCATTCCATCGAACGACCGCCCTCCGCCGAGCTGCGGCCCGGCCAGTTGGACAGCGACAGCCTGCCCCCTTACGGTCAACTGGACCCTCTGCTGGAGCTCTATGTCGAGGCGGAGATGTCGCGCCGAGAGCTGATCGGCCGCGGCCAGCCTCCCGCCATGGTCGAGCGGGTGGCCGACCTGGTGGACCGTTCGGAGTTCAAGCGGCGGCAGGCGGCACCTGGGCCCAAGGTCACCGGCCGGGCCTTCGGACGCGAGCGCCGCATGCCGATCACCAAGGGACGGACCGTCTACTGATAGCCGGCAGAGCGGCCGGAACGGACGCGGCCACCCAGCCCGCGGCGGCGCGAGGCGCTCGCCGGCCGGCCCCGTCCCCCGTCGTTCACGCCTCTCGGTGGCCGACCCGGCTCAGCGGCAGGGCAGAGCCGTCGCGATCTCGCGGTAGATGCGCTTCAGGGCGGCGCCGTCGCCGGCGAGGAAGCTCCGGTCGGGACCGGCGATGGCCGCCAGCTCCGCGGCATCGGCATCGGGTCCGAAGCCGATGGCGTAGATCAGGGCCCCAAGGCTGCGTGCCTCGGCGCTCGCCCGACGCAGGTCCGCCGACGTCCCGGAATGGGCCCCGTCCGACAGGAGGACGATGACGCCCTGGTTGCCGGCCCGCCGGCGCGGCCCCAGGAGTTCGGCGACGGCGGCCTGGATGGCGCGGTCGATCCGCGTTCCGCTGCCCACGCTCAAGCGATCGACGGCGCCTTGCAGGCCGCCGAGATCCTGCCCCAGGCCGGCGGCCAGGATCGGGGCGTTGTTGAAGCCGATCACCGCCGCCTGGTCGCGGCGGAGGTCGAGCATCGCCAGGAAGCTCCGGGCCGCCTCCTTGGCCTGGTCGAGCTTCGCGCCGGACATGCTGACCGAGCTGTCCAGGAGCAGGACCACGTCCACCGGATTGGCGGCCTGCCGGCAGCCGTTGAGCAGGGGGAGAAAGAGAGGGCGCGGCACCCCGGTGGCCGTGGCGCTGGGGCTGGGGCTTGGGGTGGGCGTGGCGCTCGGACTGGGGGTCGGTGTGGGGGTCAGGACGCAGACCGTGGGCACCGGGAAGCTGAAGCTGCGGCGCACGCCGTCGGCATCCGTGTACTCGGCGCGGCTCTGGGTGCTGAGGGGGCGGCAGCCGGGCGCCACCGCCAGGACCTCGTAGCTGAGGCTGATGCCGGTCCGCGGCAGGAGGGTGCGGGCCCATTGGAGGCGGTCATCGGCCTCCAGGGCCCCGGGCCGGGAGCTGCCGGGCAGCAGGTCCAGCCCGCCGACCATGGGCTCGGTGAGCACCATCGCTCCCGCCAGGCTGCTGAGCACCTGGCGCAGGATCTGGCGGTAGATGGGGTAGAGCTCCGGCGGCGAAGGGGCCATGAAGACGCGCGACGGGTCGCCGGCAATGTCCTGCATCAGGGCTCGCGCCGCGTCCGTGCCCAGGCCGATGGTGTAGATCACGATCCCGGCCGCGCGGGCCTGGGCGGCGACGGGACGGGGATCCGAGGCCCCTCCCACCTGGCCGTCGGTCAGGAGGATGACCACGGGCAGGGCCTCGGCCCGCCCCTCGCTGTCCAGGTGGTCCCGGGCGGCCGTGACGGCAGCGGCCATGTTCGTCTCCCCCCCCGCCGCCAGGTCACGGAGGGCATCGATCAAGGCGCCCGCGTCGGTGCCCAGGGCCTGGTCGAGCCGGGCCTCGCTGCTGAAGCTGACGATGGCGGCCCGGTGGTAGCGGAGGTCCAGGAGTTCGACGAAGCTGCGGGCGGCGTCGGCCGCGGCGCTCAGCTTGGCGCCGCGCATCGAGCTGGAGCGGTCGAGGACCAGCACCAGGTCAGCGCCCAGCACCCGCGAGCTGTTGGGGCAATCGGCCGCCAGGCTCAGGGTCACCGCGGCGGTCGAACCGAGCACGACCTCCGCCGGCCGGGCGATGCGATCGCCGCGCAGGGTGCACGCCAGCTGGGACGGGGTGGCCGTGGGCGAGGGCTCGGCAGGCGGCTCGGCCGTGTTCGGCAGGCCGATGGACGGCGCGTAGACCCGGATGGCCTGGGCCTCGGCATCCCCCAGGTAGACGGTGCCGTCGCGGCCAAGAGCGAGGTCGCTGATCGCCAGTTCCTTCCCGTCCACCTCCGGCCGCCAGCGGGCGAGGAGCTTGCCGCCCAGGGCGTCGTGCAGTTCGACCGCGCCATCCGCCAGCAGCGCCGCCACCACCTCGCGGCCGTCCCAGATGCCGACGGCCAGGCGCCGCGGGCCGGCGAGCAGGCCTGCCTGCCAGAGGCCGTCCGGCGCCTCCGCTCGGCGCCAGGCCTGCACGAGGCCCTGCACCTGGTCGGCGGTGAACAGGCGCCCGCCCTCGCCCGTGGCCAGGTCCATCGGCCACAGACCGCCGCTGCCCGGCAGGAGGTAGGGCCGCAGCCTGAGGCCGTCCTCCGCGCTGTACACCGCCACCGCGGATTCGCGGGGCTGGCTGACGTAGACGGCTACCGGGTTGGCGGCGATCCGGCCCCCGAGGTCGCAGCGGCAGGGGATTCGCCACAGCGGCGGTCCATCCGCGGCCAGGGGCATGCGCAGCAGTTCGCCGGCCTCGGTGCTCACGAAGGCGGTCATCCCCTCGCCCAGGCCGAAGTCGACGGCGCCGGCCGGCGCCGCGGTCAGCACCTGGGCCTGCCCCGCCGGCGAGAAGGCCAGCCAGCGATCGTCGACCCCGTCGAGGACGACCAGGCCGCCCGCGCCGTCCGCCGCCAGGTTGAGTGGCCTCGCCTGGGCGCGATCGACGGGCGTCACGACCTGCTGCTCCTGGACCGGGCCGCCCGCCAGGCCGAAGCGGCGGACGCCGGCGCCGTCGAAGCGCAGGGTCTGGTACTGGCTGCTGCCGGCGGTCAGCGCCATGCCGTCGGCGCCGACGGCCAGGGACCAGGGCCAACCGAAGGCGGCAATGGCCGGCATGCCGATCCGGGCGAGGGTGAGGCCCGCGCCGCGGCGGCCCTGGGCGTCGAATTCCAGGTAGCCGAGCGCCGAGGGGTCGTTGGGGTCGCTGCCGCCCAGGAGCAGGCCCACGCCACCGGAAGGCAGGCCCGCGGCGGCCACGGCGCGCAGCCCCTCCAGGTCGAGGCGGCCGGCCGGGATGCCCTCCGGCGTCACCAGGTCCACGCGCTCTGCTCCGGCCCGGAACAGAGCCAGCCGTCCGTCGGCCAGGGCGGCCAGGCGCCCGAGGCCGCTCCCGGCGGGCGCGGCGAAGCTGCCCACCAACCAGGTGGAGTCGGCCCGCACCCGACGGATCTGCCCGTCGGCCCAGAGGAGGAGTTCGTTGCTGCCGGCCAGGAAGGCCATGTCGTCCGCCGGCCCGATCCCGCTGAGCGCGCGCAGCGGCCGCGTGGGGCTGCCGTCGAGGCGGCGGGTGTCCAGCCGCAGGCCTTGGAAGGTCAGGCCGGCATCGCTCAGGCCGTAGCTGGCCCAGAGCACGTGGACCAGCGACCGCGGGCCATCGACCTCCACCGCCTGGGGCGCGAGCAGCTCCTCGTCCGGCGCGTAGGCCCACTCGGCGACCAGGCGCCCGTCCGGGTCGAAGACCTTGACGCTGTGGTGGCCAGCGTCCACCGCATAGAGGCGGCCCGCAGGGTCCAGGGCCAGGTCGAGAGGGCGGGCCGGGGCGGCCGGCAGGGGCCAGGTGGCGTCGAGGGCGAAGGGGGCCAGCCCCGCTGCGGCCGGCTGGCCCACGGCGCGCCGGGGCCCCAGGTTCAGGCTGGTCACGAGCATCCAGGCGATCGTCAGGGCCCAGACGATCGGGCGATGGGGCTTGCGCATGGGCTGACTCCTGTGCCGGACCGACGCCGCTGTCGGTGCCGGCATGATCGAGAGGGGCGAAGCAGGTTGGTGTCACCAGAACATTAATCCCGCCCCCGTCGCCAAGTCTAGACGCCGCTTCCGGGCTTGCCAAGCGCTGCCGATCCGGCGCCCCGGAGGTGACAATTGCATTAAGAGCTGCTATACTCTCGGTGCTGCATGCCCTAGCCCAAGGCGCTTGGCCCTACCCCAGGCCGGCGCGAGGTTGCCCAGGAGTACCGCCCGTGTCCCCTCTGCGAACACCCTTCAGCATCAAGGTCCTGGTCTTCGTGGCCCTCCTCTGCGGCCCCTTGCTCCTGGCGGCGCCGTCGGGCGTGGCGGCCGGCGCCCGCGCCGCGCG
>WBZV01000809.1_pt1 | contig 16383 bp, 8 predicted proteins | sample 5204221 | NCBI WGS metagenome assembly WBZV01 (sample SAMN12344360, study PRJNA552823) | activated sludge metagenome | biome: Activated sludge suspended growth; feature: Nitrification reactor; material: Wastewater; isolation source: activated sludge from nitrification reactor of wastewater treatment...
CACGGCGACGCCGAGCACATTGACTTCCTCAACCGCGTCTACGCCCTGACCTCGCAGAGCAACCCGCTGCACGCCGACGTCTGGCCCAGCGCGGCCAAGTACGAGGCCGAGATCGTGGCCATGACGGCCGACATGCTGGGCGGCGCAACCGCGACCGCCGATGAACCCGTCTGTGGCACGGTCAGCAGCGGCGGCACGGAGAGCATCCTGCTGGCCATGAAGACCTACCGCGACCGGGCGCGGGCCGAGCGGGGCATCACCCGGCCGGAGATGGTCGTCCCGGTCAGCGCCCACGCCGCGTTCGACAAGGCCGCCGACTACTTCGGCATCAAGATGGTGCGCGTGCCGCTGGACGCCGAGTACCGGGCCGACGTGGCCGCCGCCCGCCGGGCCATCAACCGTAACACCATCGTCGTCGTCGGCTCGGCCCCCTGCTTCCCCTATGGCGTGGTAGACCCCATCGAGAAGCTGTCGGCGCTGGCCCGGAAGCGGGGCGTTGGCTTCCACACCGACGCCTGCCTGGGCGGCTTTGTGCTGCCCTGGGCGGCCGATCTGGGCTACGCCGTGCCGCCGTTCGACTTCCGCCTGCCGGGCGTCACCTCCATGTCGGCCGACACCCACAAGTACGGCTACGCGGCCAAGGGCACGTCGGTCGTGCTCTATCGCGGCCCGGCGCTGCGCCGCTACCAGTACTTCACGGCCACCGACTGGCCGGGCGGCCTCTACTTCTCGCCCACCTTCGCCGGCAGCCGCCCCGGCGCGCTCAGCGCCGCCGGCTGGGCGGCGATGGTGTCGCTGGGGCGCGAGGGCTACCGCGAGGCGGCGCGGCGGTTGCTGGCCACGGCGGCCGAGATACGCCAGGGCATCGCCGCCACGCCGGGCCTGCGCTTGCTGGGCCGCTCCCTCTTCGTCCACGCCTTCACCTCCGATGAGGTGAACATCTACCGCGTGCTGGAAGCGATGAGCCGGCGCGGCTGGAGCCTGAACGGGCTGCACCGGCCGACGTGCGTCCACATCTGCGTCACGTTGCGCCACACGCAGCCGGGGGTGGCCGAGAGGTTTGTGGCCGACCTGCGGGCCGCCGTGGACGAGGTGCGCGCCAACCCCAACGAAAAGGGGGAGATGGCCCCCGTCTACGGCCTGGCCGCTTCGCTCCCCCTGCGCGGCGTCGTCGGCGACATCCTGGAACGGTACGTGGATACACTGTACAAAGTCTAACAGAAGGGGCTAGGTTCTAGGTTCTAGGGGCTAGGGGAAGAGCGCTCTTCCCCTAGCCCCTAGAACCTGGCCCCTTTACTGTGACGGGGCGATACGCACCTGCGTACCGTTGTCGTTGGTGTGGGTCACGTACTCCTGGCCATTGGCGTTCAACGTGACGACCCAGCCGGGGGTGATGGCCTGCAAGCACATCTCCTCCGGCCCGCCCAGACCCAGGCAACCGTCGCTGAACTCCGCCGGCTCGGCCGAGACAACGGTGATGGCGTCCGGCGCGAGGCCTAGTTCATCGGCCAGCACGGCGGCGGCCGAGGCGGTGATGGCATCCATCGCGCCCGTCCCGCTGCCGCTGTCCAGCCCGGCGACGCGCACCTGCTGCCCGGTGGCGTCGGTGTGAACTTCGTATTCCTGGCCGTTGGCGCTCGCCATAATCAGCCAGCCGGGGGTGATCGCCTGCAAGCAGCTCTCGGCCGGGCCGCCCAACCCCAGACAGCCGTCGCTGAACTCCGTCTCCACGGCCGACAGCACGGTAACGTCGCTCTCGGCCAGATCCAGTTCGGCGGCCAGTTGGGCCACGGCGGCGGCGGTCACGGCGTCGGCGGCGTTGTCGGTCGCGGGCGTCTCGGCCGCGGTCGGCTCGGTCAGGGGCGTCCCGACCGGAGGCGGTTCAGCGCCATCCGGCTCGGTCGTCGGTTCAGTGGTCTGCCCCGGGGCACAGGCGGCCAGCAGGGCCAGCAGCAACAGGGCAACCAACGTCATTGTCTTACGGTCAAACATCGCAATATGCTCCTTTCGTCAGTTTGTCTAGCCGGTTGCGATGTGGGCGGCGAAGGGGCTACATGGTAGTAGAACGATGAACGGGGGTCAATGGTTCCAATTCAGTTATTGATCGAGTAACGTTTCGCGGAGTCACTCAGCAGTATGGGTACCAGGACGCGAATCACACTCGCGGATAAGATCGCATTACGCTCAAGCAAATCCCACAGGTCTGTCTGGCTGATGTGCAGGGCAGTGGTCTCAACAACGGCCGTGCAATTGGCGACGCGCGCCTGGTTGGCCAGTACACCGATTTCACCGATGACATCCCCCTCTTTACGCATACCAATAACCCCTAGCTCATTGGTGCTCACTTCAACTTCACCCGCGACGAGAATGTATAGCCCGTCAGATGGATCACCCTGGCGGATAAAACGCTCTCCAGGGGCGAAATACAGGTCGTTGCACAGACGGGCAACCAATTCCAGCTCCTGGGCGGGAATTTCCTTGAACAATTTCACTCGCCTCAACAACAGGACTCGTTCGATTGTCGTGATCGGCATGACAAGAACTCCTTCCGGCTCCCTGGCGTGCAATGGCGGGGTATGGTGGACTTGCCGGCTGGCGGCCAACTGGGCTGTCTCACGCACCAACCCATGGGATGAGCTTAATCCCTGCTGGATCAGGTCAGTCAGTTCATCCACTTGCTGCCGGGACAGGCTGTATAGGATACAGGCTGCAAGCCAGGGATCATCACCCTCTACAGCCGCGGCAAATTCTGACTCCAGTCGTGGCGCCTTCAGGCGGTACTCTCTCGCCGCAATCTCCACGATTCGCTCCAACGGGCTTTCCAGTAATGGCAAGAACAATTCTTTGTGCGGGCGGGACAGCACCATATCGAGCAGTTCGACGGCGTTGGCGCGCCGGCGTTGGTCGCCTCCGAACAGATTGGTACGCACCTGGGCGATGTTGGCCTGTGGGTAAAGGATGGCAATCAAGTATAGCAGGCGATCCACGGCATAGCGCCTTCGCCAGGAATAAGCATCATCGAGCAGATCGCCGTTGGAAGACGACTCGGGCTGGGAGCGTGACGCCCGGACTGCCCACTGGTATGCCAGACGGGTTTCTACCTCAAAGCGCCGGGTAATAGCAGCCAGGTCATCATGAATGAGAGGCACGCCGGCCTGGCGCAGGCGGCCGAGGGCAATAGTCAGGCGCGACCGGGCCAGGTCATCCAACTCATCTAGATGGTTCATCAGGAACCGTACAGATTGGGGAGAATGGATACGGGCGGCTACGCCTGGGATTTGGCGGCGTACCGTCACATTGGGCGCTGGGCTCGCGTAGATGGCTTCCAGAACGGGGAAGATCTGTGTGCCATAGCGAACAAGCGCTTCTTCCGCGGCCGGGCCGACGATGGGTTCGCCCAACTGGGCGATGATCTGTGGCAGGTAGGTGGGATCTGCGAGTTGTCCGGCAGATTGCACAGCCTGCCGCCGCACCTGTGGCTCCGAATCTTCGAGAAGAGTACTCAGGAAGCGAACGCCATCCTCGGATGGCATCTCGCCCAGGGCATGGGCAACGGCAATACGCACAGCCTGCTCAGGGTCGGCCACCATGCCAACAAATGCAGCACAGGCGGCCCGCCTGGTTGCCTCCGCGCCATAGCATAGAGCGCCACTGACGGCAGCGGATTTTAGCTTGGGGTTCGGGCTTTGCATGAAAGGCTGCATTTCCTCCAGCGCCGGCGCGCCACGCCAAGCCCAATAGGTGAATATGGCTGAAGCCTGCACATCGCTATCCAGGTCAGCAAAGCGCTTCCGTACCACGTCGGCGTATTCGGGCACCTGTTTGTAACGAAGCATACGCAGCGCCTGACGCCGCACGAGCGGAGAGTCATGCTCGATCAAGGGGAGTATAGCAGGCGTCCAATCCACATTGGTGATTTCATCTGTCAGCGCCAGAGCGTGCAACACCTCAGTCTCATCCGGTTCATGCAGGCTTCCCTTGATAGTTTCCACAGTTGCCGGATTGCTCAAATCGAGAGGTTCACCGGCCGGATCAAAATAACGACGATGGATGCTGTCATGCAGGGCTTTTAGGTAGACGGCGCGCAGGTGCAACAAGATGAACCCGACGGCAACGACCACCAGGATGGCGACATATGACCACGGCAGAATAGCGATTCCGGCAAGACGGCCGGCCAGAAAGAAGAGCACGCCGGACAGGCCAGTCGTGAGGGGCTTAATGATGCCGTCAATCACGGTACGCGCTTGCGAGCGCAATTGGTGGGGGATGGGAACGTAGAGCAGGTTGTAGGAGGTATCATGGACAGTATAACGAAAGACGGCATCGGAGAAGCGGGTCATGGTAACCGCCCAGTGGGCCGCTCCGGAAGCCAGAACCATGATCGAGCCGGTCAGTATGCTGAACGGCGTGATCATCAGGGCGGCGGCGATGCCAAAGCGTCGCATCAAGGGGCCGGACAAAAATAGCTGCACGACCAGTCCACCGATGCCGGTCCAAAAATAGAAGGAGCCGAGAAAAGCCGATAGTTGTTGCGGATCCGAGGCAAAACTGCTCTTCAAGGAAAGGTCGAACTGGTAATCCACGATATTGACCGCCAGCGCAACCAGTACAACGATGACGATCATGGTGAGCAACAGAGGAGAGTGACGCAAAAAACCCAGTCCGCTCCGCTGTTCACTTTTGTGCTTCTCCTGGCCCGGAGCCACCCGGATGCTTTGCTCGTATAAATCCTGGTTGGCGCGCCCAAGAGCGCGCACCAGCAGGATATTCACCGCCAGCATAAGCATGATGACGTATATCAGGTTGAGCGTGCCCAACCAGGACACGAGTACGGCGACGGCGGCGCCGGCCATCACACTGCCTAAATTGCCGGCTGCGGTAATGATCGGATACATCCGCTTGGCGCGACGGGTGTTGACGATCTCCGAGGCGAAGGTCCAAAACTGGACGATGTTCAGCGTCATCGCGATTTCCAGAAATACATAGAAACCGCCCAACAGCCATAGGTTGCCGGCAAGTGTCGTGTCGAGCAACACGCGAAAGACGAACAAGCCGCCAAGCATGGCCAGCGTTGTAAGCTGGATCAGGAGAGGCGCGCGGACACGGCCGACGATGCGGGAGTAGAGCAGTGAAGCCAGGACGACGCCGACAGTGACCGCCAAAAAGCGAGCCGGGATATATTGAGACGGCAGTCCGCTGAGGAACAGGGTGCGGCTGACAATGCGTCCGATGACGGCCATGCTGCCGATGATCAGGAACAGGCTAAGCGAGAGAAGGAATAGCGGGGTGACTTCGCCTGGTTCAAGATGAAGGCGACGCGGGATAGAAAAAGTGTTATGCAACATTGTTATCCCTGTTGACTATGTGCCCTCGGCCCGCGCCCCCATTGTCAACCCAGCAAATAGCCCAACTCCTTGAGCCGTTTGCGAAACTTCTTGATATGGGAAGACTGCACCAGCACCGTCTTGTCGTCCAACGGACGGCACAATTTAGACAAGACCGTATCGTGCTTAATCAGTCCCAGGAGGCCCGGCTCCTTGAGTTGAATCATGACCATCGTGGCTCCCTCGACAAAGGCTTTGACATTGCGCTTTAGTTGCGCCAACCAGTCAATCACTGTCTGGGGCGGCATACCGCGATGGTTTGTCGTCAGGAAATCGGCCAGATGATCAATACTTTGGCCGGACTCCACCGCCGTCAGCACCTTTTCCGTACTCAACTGATATACATTCGCCCCGACCGGCTCGGCCACGACGTTCAGTTGTAACTGCTCGTTGGGCAACAGGTCGGTCAGCACGCGCACCTGCAATGTTTCATCAATCGCAAACAAATCGCGCTGGGGCGGCAATGTCGGAACGTACTCATCGGCCTGGCCCAACAGGAACGCCCCCCACTTGTTGATGCGGAAGTAGAGCAAGCCATCATGCAGGCTGAGCGCTGTATCTATATAGTACGTGGCGTGTTCAACCATACTGTCGTCATCCGACACGTAAGCCACATCCACCGCGCCAATTGTCGCCAGATACTCCATGATCACCGCATTGATGTAAAGTCCGTGAACAATGAACCAGTAATCATCCTGACTCATGTAGCCGTAGTCTTTATACGGCCCGGCGTACAGTTGACTCCAATCGGTTAATTCCACTCTGAAATCAAACTGCCATATTTTGACCGCCCGATAGAAGTCCCGGATCGGTATCCACGTGTCGGTCGGACACCAGGAGAGCGCCTCAATGACCTTCTCGCGGCGCGAAGCCGGCGGCGATAGCCGCGTGCCGCGCGCGTTCAACCCCCTCAACTGGGTAATGCGCGTCAGTTCGTCAAAGCTACCCTCTTCCACCCACTTCTCGAATGCCTTCAGGAACAGCGTCGGAGACTGCGATTGCAGGTATTTGCGTCCGCTGGGGCTTAACTGCCCGGCCGCCGTGACCAATCCGGCGCCTTGCGCAAAGATGGACAAGCCAAACGGCCGAATCACGTGGCGTCCGGTAATCTTCTCCGGTTCCGCATGAAAATCGCCGGCAACGAGATGGTCGTACAGTTTGCGCACACTGCCGGCGGTTAGCTCCCGGTTGGTGGCGCTCCACGACAAGGCCCCCTGATCCACGAGTTGAAGAAAGGTCAACAAGTCGGCCCGCCCCACACTCTCTGTTTCGGCCCGATGAACCTGGTAGACGTGCTTCATATGGGTGATCGTGGGCGGAGGCGACGTGATCCCTTCCAGTTGGAAGCGCTCCACCGGCAACGCCAGATTCGCCAACAGCGGCATCAGATCGTCGGGAACCAGATTGTCAATCACGAACAGATCGAACAGAACAGGTTGCCGACTATACGAGTAGTATCTATCGCGTTCAGGGCGGGGCGGCAACTGGCCATATTGGGCGATGAATGCCCGCGTGTCGAACAGGCCTTCGTTGTGGTAGGCGCTGGACACGGCCCGCTGGGCCTGGGGATCAAGCCGCTGCCAGATGCCGGGCAGCGTGTCTTCACTCAGCATCTGCCGGCATATATAGTCAATGCGCTCCCCTTTGCGGGTCAGCTTCTTGCCGCCCAACAAACTGAAGTAACCCTGAAGGGTGTCGCTGGTCCATCGGTCGAGCAATTGGTCAAGCTTCATCATTATTCCGGTTCCGCCTCCACACTCTCCGCCGGGTAGGCAATCTGCAGCGCTGTGGCCGATACCGCATCATACGCCACCTCCAGCCAGCGGCGCGCCTCCAGCATAAACTCTGGATCGCCCAGTCTTTCCAACAAAGGATAGGGCGCTTCCGGCGGGGCAATGTGTACGGTAAAACTCTCAAGCTCCGGCCCCAATTGCCAGAAGTCAGCCGGCAAGATGGACAAGGCGGGCGCGGGCACGGAATCGGCCGCGGTCGTTGTGCTTTCCTGATTCTCCGCCGGACCAAGCGCGGCCACGATCTCCTCTTGCGTCTTGCCCCGCAGTCGGAACAGCAGAAAGGGGTCTTCGTCAAACCGTTGCGCCAAAATGTAATGCACCGCCGCCAAATGCTTGCACACGCCGGCCCAATCGGGACAGCTACACTCCTGCTGAAGCTCTCCCGCCCGCGGGAACAGATCTAGCTTCACCGATTGGAACGCTTCTTCGATGTCCGGCGGCATTTGCCCGGCGAGCAACTGGGCGACAAAGTAGGGCCGGTCGGCCAGCGCGGCCAGCACCTTCTGCCACTCCCTCTCCGCCAGCGGGGTGATGCGGATGGTCACTTTATAGGGTATGCGCCGCGAACCCTGCACCCTGGCCTTGATCTCGCCCCGCCCCTCTTCGAGCGCCAGCACCTGCCCCTTGCGCGCATAGCTGCGCCCGCGCTGCAAACGGCCGCGATCCAGCACGCGCTCCATAGCTTCAATCCAGCGCGTGGCCCACCAGTTCTTCACGAACTCGCCCTGTTGGCTCCGGGCCTTGATGCCCTCATCCGTCTCAATTGGTCTGCTCGGTTTTGAACCGTAGTACCAGCTCATGGCGTACTCCTGCCCTACCGGCGCTGATCAAACGCGCCGCAGAGCAACCATCTGCCGCAACTCGGCCGTGCTGACCTCGGTCAACCAGTTTTCGCCGCCGCCAATAATGCTCTCGGCCAGGGTTTTCTTTTCTTCGATCATCGCGTCTATCCGTTCTTCCAGCGTGCCCAGGCAGACGAACTTGTGTACCAGCACGTTCCTGGTCTGTCCGATGCGGAAAGCGCGATCCGTCGCCTGGTCTTCCACGGCCGGGTTCCACCAGCGGTCGAAGTGAAAGACGTGGTTGGCCCGGGTCAGGTTCAGCCCGGTTCCGCCCGCTTTGAGCGAGAGCAGGAAAACGGGCGGCCCGTCCGGCTGTTGGAACTGGGCCACCATCGCCGCCCGCTTCCCGACGGGGACGCCGCCGTGCAAGTACAGAGTGGACACGCCGAACCGCTCCTGAATGTGACTTTGCAGCAGCCCAGCCATTTCCGTGAACTGGCTGAAAATCAGCAACCGGTCGCCTTCGGCCAGAATCTCGTCCAACAGGTCATCGAAGCGCTGCAACTTGCCGGAACGACCGTGATCCTCGTCCGGCCGGTACGCTTTTGTTTCGTGCAAATACTGCGCCGGATGGTTGCAGACCTGCTTCAACTGCATCAGCATACTCAGCACCAGCCCCTTGCGGGCGATACCCCCCTCCTCCTGCTGCTCGATGGCGCCCAGAGCATCGCGGACGACGGCCTCATACAACGTCGCCTGCTCTTCGCTGAGGTGGCAGTACACTTTAACTTCCTGCTTGTCGGGCAAGTCCTGGATGACGGACGAGTCGGTTTTCACGCGGCGCAGCAGCAGCGGCCGTATCATTTTCCTGAGCTTCTGGGCGGCGGCGTCATCCCCATACTTCTCGATGGGCAGAACAAACTCCTGCCGGAACTGCTTTTGCCCGCCCAGAAAACCCGGATTCAGGAAGTTCATGATAGACCACAACTCGGACAGGCGGTTCTCGACCGGCGTGCCGGTCAGCGCCAGGCGAAAGTTGGCCTTCAGTTTGCGGATCATCTGCGCCTGCTTGGTGCCGGCGTTCTTGATGTTTTGTGCCTCATCCAGAATGACGCCCAACCATTCAATCTGCATGAGCGTCGCGCCGTCGCGCCGCATCAGTGCATAGCTGGTCAACAGCATATCGCTGGACTGCGCCGCCTCGACCAGGGCTTCTTCGCGCAACCTGTCCCCGCCCTGATGCACCCACGTCCGTAAACCAGGGGTGAACTTATTCTTTTCCATCTCCCAGTTGGTCACAACGGAGGTGGGGCAGATGAGCAGGATAGGGGCGGGCAGACGTCCCAATTCTTCCTTCAGCCGCTGAATCATCGTCAAAGCCTGAATGGTCTTGCCCAAGCCCATGTCATCGGCCAGGATGACGCCCAGCCCCCAGTTGCCGGCGAAGCGTAGCCAGGAGTAGCCGTACTGCTGGTAGGGCCGCAGTTGCGCCCGCACACCCGCCGGCTGGGGCAACAACTCCAGCTGCTCGTCCCCTTGCAGCCGGTTCAGCCAGCGTTGCAGCCACTCATCAAACTCCACGCCATCTACCGCCAGCCCTTCATGTTCGGCCCGGCCGGCCAAACCCAACTTCATTGCCTCCGGCAGCGACAGCATCCCTTCGTCATCGTGTTTCTGCCAGAAATGAATGGCCGCTTCGATCTGCTCTGGGTCCAGTTGCACCCACTGGCCGCGAATCTGCACCAATGGCGATTTGAGGGCGACCAGAGCATCGAACTCCTCGCGGCTCAGTTCCGTTTCGCCCAACGAAAGCTGCCAGCGATATTTGACCAGATTCTCCAGGTTCATGTGGCCCGAGGAAACGGGGGACTCGCCTTTCAGCCGCGACGTACTGCTCAAATTCAGGCGCACACCCAGGCGCGTGCCCGGCTTGTTCCACCACGGCGGAACCAGCAGACCGAAGCCGGCCCGCTGTAAGTGGGGCGCGCATTGCCGCAAAAAGTCGTAGGCCTCGGCCGGCGTCAGGTCGGTGTGGCCGGGGGCGCGCTGTTGCAAACTGCGCTGGATGGGCGGGAAGAAGCGCGCGGCATAGCCCAAACCGGCCAGAAGCCGTTCCTGCGGCCGGTCAAAGTGGTGGCCGAGCGCCTGCAACGCCCGCCCTTTGGCGTCCCACACTTCGGCCGCCGGAACCAGCAGGCTGGCATCATCCCGCGCTTGCAACAGATAATGCAACTGCCAGGCCTGATCGCCCTGATTCAGCGCCTCAGCCGATTGCTGGGATGGCGCTTCCAGTCGCATGGCCACACGGTAATGCTTGTCGCCGGCAATCGTCAGCGTCCGTTCCCAGGCGCGGAAGCCGCCGGCAAGGTGCTGAAGCTGCCCGGCGCCGGCCTGGATCGTTGGGTCAGGGGCAAACAGCGCCCGCAGCCACGCGCCCGCCGCATCGTTAGCGGCCGGCCAATATGACACTCGGTCGGCCGCCCAGAGGCGAACGGCGCTGTCCATCAGGTGATTGAGAAAGCTATCCAGGAGCGCGCGCGGCGGGAGGGTGTCCGCCGGGTCGGCGGCGTCGGCGCGACAAACGGGCGGCATCCCCGCCGTCAACTGAGCCGCCCGACGCGCTTCCTCTTCCCCATCCAGCAGCGGCTGCCAGCGCGACTCGAACCACACCCCCTTCTTCTCATTCACCTGTACCAACACGGGACGCAGCAACTGGCGGGCGAGGAGTTCCAGGACGAAGGCGAAGGCGGCCTGCCAGTAACGAGCGTCAGGCCCCAGGCGTAACGTGGGCGGCAGGTCGCTTTGGTGCAAGTACGTGAACAACGATAGGGCCTGGGCTGTGTCCAGTACCAGCCCTGTCACCGTCCAGCGGCGCAGGGTGGGCGACTCGTCATCTGTCTCCCGGTTGTACCATAGGTCAGGCGGCACGGGGCCAGAGCGAGCGCTGGGTAGCCACAAAGGCAACAGCGCAACCGGCAATTGCTGAGGCAAGCGGCCCGCGGCGATCAACCGGTGCAATGTCTGAATGGTGGCGGTGCGCGGGTGGGGGGCTTGTTTTTTGCGGCTGTGGGGCAAAGGCGAGCCGGGGGTGTCCGTTTCCGCCCAGACAAACAAACGGCCGTGTCGCTCCGGGTGAACCGGCATCAACCAGTGCAGATGCAGCAGGTGCATAGAACTTCCCACCCCGGTCACTCAAGAGCCGCCTATCGTGACCTAGAGCCAGAGGATACCCTCTATAACTGGTATTTTCCAGATACTAATGGAGAAAGCATCCATAGATGACACAGATTTCACGGATTGATCTCTTGGCAATCTGCGTAATCTGTGAAATCTGTGGATGCTTGCTCTATAAGAAACGTTGATTTATCGAGACTCATTGCCCAACGAGTGAGGCTAAGAATATAGTTATGCGCCAGATGAACTTTGATGAGGGTTTTGCATGAATTCTGTAGTAGCACTTGGCGCCGTTACCGGCGGTATCAATCTTCCCATTAGCGGCGCGGAGCTACGCGAACTTGGCCTTACGCCAGGTAGTTATACGGAGGTCTCTGGGGATCAAATGGAGGAACTCCGACTTGCGCTTGAAACCAGTCGCGGAAATCTTCCCAATCCTAATAGTGGTGGATCAGTTGCCAACACCGCAGACCTTTTAGCGCGTGCTGGAATAAGCTGCGGATTTATGGGTGTTGGTGGTAGACGACGCCTTCGGCCGAGCTTTTGTCTCAAATTTCGCGAGAGCCTCACTTGAGTTTCTCTCCGAAGCGGTACTAAACTACTTGGCGGATTACTTCGCCTCCCCTACTAATACCCTATTTTTCAGCCACAATAAATTTTGATTCCTAGATTTCATCTCATACCACATCCAGCAAACGAGAATCATACTATTGGTTTGTATGTGGCACAGGCTATACCTATATTTGTTACTAACCCCCTGCACAGGCACATTGTTTAACACAGGCTTTTACACTACGATAAATAAATCACGATTAGGCAAAAGCCTAAATTCCTTTGTCGGTAACCTGTGGCCTTGACAGCGAGAGCACTTCAGTTTAGCGGCAACACAAGAGACTATGGAGGCAGGATGAATGATGAATCTAACGGCGCAGTGGCTATCAAGAACAGACTTTCGCTGCCCACCAAAGCTTCAATCAATCTAAAAATCAACGGCGAGAACTATAAGTTGCAGCTTGAGCCGCGCGTTTCATTGCTCGATGCGCTGCGCGAATACATCGGGCTAACTGGCCCAAAGAAAGGGTGTAATCAGGGCGCATGTGGGGCTTGTACCGTGTTGGTGGATGGCGACCGAATCATTTCGTGTCTGGCATTTGCCGTCCAATACGAAGGCAGAGAAATCACCACGATTGAAGGTTTAGCCGAAAACGGCGAGCTTCATCCGTTGCAAGCTGCGTTCGTCGAACACGACGGCTTGCAGTGCGGTTATTGCACACCGGGGCAGATTTGTTCAGCAATTGGGATGTTCAACGAATTTGAGAGTGGCTTGCCGAGTGCGGTAACAGAGGATATGTCCAACTCGGCAATAGAGTTTTCAGAGGAAGAGATCAAAGAGCGAATGAGCGGCAATCTTTGCCGCTGCGGTGCGTATGTTGGTATTTGTGAAGCCATCCGCGAGACTTTTGAACCGGAGTTGAAGCGATGAAAAACTTTACTTACACCAAAGCCGAAAACGTACAACACGCCATCCATCTCCTTTCACAAAACGGCCGAGCAAAATTCTTGGGCGGCGGCACAAATCTAGTGGATTTAATGCGCGAAAACATCGAGCATCCCGACGTATTGGTTGATGTCACCGGCTTGCCGTTGAATCAAATCAAGGAGCTTCCTAGCGGTGGAGTTTCCATCGGTGCGGCCGTCAAAAATACCGCGGTGGCAAATCATAGAATCATTCGTGATCATTACCCCTTTCTGTCGCAGGCGATTTTGTTTGGCGCGTCAGGACAGATACGCAATATGGCGACGGTCGGCGGAAACTTAATGCAGCGCACACGTTGTTACTACTTTTACGACGACGCGGCGAACTGTAATAAACGCAACCCAGGTTCGGGCTGCGATGCCATCAAGGGTTTCAACCGGATCCACGCGATTTTGGGAACCTCTGACAGTTGTATCGCCACGCATCCATCGGATATGTGCGTTGCACTCATTGCGCTTGATACGACAGTTCACGTCGAAGGAACAAACGGCAAACGCACGATACCTTTTAATGATTTTCATCGTTTGCCCGAAAATACGCCCCATATTGAAACCGATTTGCAGCCCGATGAATTGATTACATCAATCGAAATTCCTTTGCTCGATTTCACTAAAAATTCGCTTTATCGAAAAGTGCGTGATCGATCGAGCTATGCGTTTGCTCTGGTCAGCGTAGCGGCCGCCTTGGAAATCGAAAACGGCATGATTAAAAATGTTCGCCTTGCGCTAGGTGGGGTGGCGCACAAACCATGGCGTGCCTATGAAGCAGAAAAAGTTTTAATTGGTGCAGAGGCCACAGCTGAAACGTTTAGACGCGCGACCGAAGCAGAACTCGCTAATGCGCAAGGTTACACCTATAACAGTTTCAAAATTGAACTGGCGAAACGAACAATTGTCAGCGTCTTGAGCGAATTGACGGAAAAAGGGGGCGCGCAATGAGCCTGAAGCAGAGAGTGAACCGCCTGATGCAAAAAGGCATGGAAGCCGTTACAAAAATTATGCCAGACCAGGCACCCGATCCGCTTGCCTATGCCCATGGCTACATTGGCAAACCGCTTAACCGTGTTGACGGTCGCCTGAAGGTCACAGGTGAAGCACTTTATACGGCTGAATTTGACATTGACGGTCTGGTATATGCCTCCCTTGTCTATAGCACGATTGCCAGAGGGAGGGTCACTAAAATCGATTCTTCCGAAGCGGAGAAGCTTCCGGGATTCATCACGATCATGACGCATGAGAACGCGCCGAAGATGGAGAGACCAACGCTCTTGAATATGAGCAATATTGGCCAAGGTGTTGCGGGGAGCGATTTACCCGTTCTACAAGACAATAAAGTTCATTGGGACGGACAGCCCGTGGCGGTCGTCGTCGCCGAAACGCTCGAGCAAGCAGAACACGCCGCGTCACTTGTTTGCCTCGAATATGATGTGGAAACACCGCGCGTCTTATTTGACGATTTGAAAGCAGAAGCCGTCGTGCCGCCAGCCGTTTTGGCCGAAGAGCCTGAAGTCAAGATCGGCGATGCTGAGAAGGGTCTTACGGAAGCAACATTCAAGATTGATAACGTCTACCGGACACCGCGATATAACCAAAATGCCCTCGAACTGCACGTGACTATTGCTACCTGGTACGGTGACAATAGGTTGACGGTTTTCGATTCGACCCAGTTCGTGAATGGATTCAAACGTCAGCTTGCCACTATATTCAGCCTGAACCCTGAAGACGTTCGGGTAATATCGCCGTTTGTCGGTGGCGCTTTTGGCGGCAAGTGGGCACTGTGGAATAACACCGTCCTCTGCGCTGCGGCGGCGAAGGTGATCAACCGGCCGATCAAATTAGAGATTTCGCGCGAAGGCGTCTACCGTATCGTCGGCGGCCGGACTCTCTCGGAGCAGCGCGTCGCGCTGGGAGCCAACAAAGAAGGCAAATTCACTGCTCTAATCCACACCGGTACAACGGCCACCACGACACACGCCGAATACCCTGAACAATTCTCGCTGACCCCGCGACATCTCTATGCCGCGGAAAGTATGTCAATAGGTCAGAAAGTCGTCAATCTCGACACGGTTGCCAATAGTTGGATGCGCGCGCCGGGCGAATCAATCGCCACCTTTGCGCTGGAGTCGGCGATTGACGAACTCGCGTATCAACTGAGAATGGATCCGATTGAACTTCGCCGAATCAACGAACCTGAAAAAGACCCAACGAAAGAGACAGAATTTTCGAGCCGTCATCTAATCGAAGCCTACAAACGCGGTGCAGAAAGATTTGGTTGGGACAATCGCCCCTCCGAGCCACGTTCGCAACGCGACGGCACATGGCTCATCGGGCAGGGTGTGGCGACAGCTTATTATCCCTTCTTTCGTTATGCCGGAACCGCTCGTATTCGCATTTGCTCCGATGGCACGGCGATTGTGCGGGCGGCGGCTCATGAAATGGGAATGGGAACGGCGACAGTCCAGATTCAGCACGCGGCCGAGCGTCTAGGCTTGCCGATTGATCAAGTGTCGTTTCACTATGGCGATTCTACTTTGCCCGGTTCATCCATTACGGCGGGTGGCTCTAGTCAGACGGTGACGATCGCGGCCGCAGTGCAGGCGGCAGTCAAAAAAGCGCACCTTGAACTGCTCGCACTGGTAAGCGACGATTCACCGCTTGCAAGCGTGAAGAATTATGAACAACTAGAAGCGCGTGACAGTGGACTGTTCCGTACGGACGAGGCGAATCAAGGTGAAACATATGCTTCGATTTTGCAGAGAGCTGGGCAGGATTTTGTTGAAGTCGAAGAAAGTTCGGGGATGCCGATGGAGATGTTGAAGTACTCGATGGCTTCTTACGGCGCACAGTTTTGCGAAGTCCGTGTCAACGAAGAGTCAGGTGAAGTGCGCGTGTCGCGCTGGCTCGGCTCGTTTGATTGCGGCCGAATTTTGAATCCGAAAACTGCTATCAGCCAGTTTCGTGGCGGCATTATTATGGGCATTGGGATGGCTTTGACAGAGGAAACGTTATTTGATGAACGCAAAGGGCGAATCATGAATCCGTCGCTTGCCGAATATCACATTCCGGTTCATCTCGATGTGCCGTATATCGAGGTTATCTACAATGACATTCCTGACGAACATGCGCCAGTGGGTGCACATGGAGTAGGCGAAATCGGCATTACCGGTACGGCTGCAGCAATCGCCAATGCAGTGTTTCACGCGACCGGGAAACGAGTACGCGATTTGCCGATCACCCTCGACAAGCTGCTTTGATGCAGAACTCTTTTTCTCTTATGAGTAGTCTCAAAGCCGCTGGCCGTTTCTGATTAGGTTTGGATGATATAAAGGATATGTTGAATTCTCAGGCTGTTTTCGTCACTGTAATCGCGGGAGCGACTAGTTAGATACCTCGATAAGAAATAATAGAGGTCGAGCGTTCCACAAACCAAAAGCTCTCGACTAAATCGAGAGCTTTGGAACCCGCGTACTTGTACGGGAGCGACGGGAGTCGCACACGTCCGCGTATAACCTTCTTGCCTAAACATATCGCCCAATCATATTTACAGGATAGGAGTTACGCAGTTGAAGGTCTCTACCACCATTAGTAGGGGTATCAGTAGGCCAACTAGCGCCACATATAGCCAAAAGCAGTTCAACTGCGTAACTCCTAACAGGAAACGGACATAATAAGATTACTCATTCCGAGACCGAATAAGCCAGAGAACACTTAATA